>Ga0315291_10007318_pt1 | contig 13663 bp, 7 predicted proteins | sample YL17G12_20_MG_FD_203070 | JGI IMG/M metagenome (GOLD analysis project Ga0315291, IMG submission 203070) | Sediment microbial communities from Yellowstone Lake, YNP, Wyoming, USA - YL17G12_20 | ecosystem: Environmental > Aquatic > Freshwater > Lake > Sediment | place: USA: Wyoming | collected...
CAGTGTGCCACTGCTTCGCAGAAGCAGTGCGGGGCGGAACCCCTCAACACTGCTTGCCTTACGTCAAGCAGTGGCACACTGTGGTGAGAAATGCGGGTTAGCCCGGAGGGTAGGACGGCTGGGTAGCATGCTCTCACAACGCGCGGCGTTGGGTGAGCATGCTGGGGTTGACGCACGCAGGCCGACCTGCGGCTTCGCCGCGTGACGGCGTGACGGCTGCGCCGGTGAAGGCATGCCACCCTTTTCACTGCTCCAGCAGCATCGCCGCCATGCTCTGGCGAAGCTGGCGGAGACGGGCTTCCTGCTGCTTGTCGAACGAGCCCAGACGCTGGCCGTAGGTGTCCATCCAGGTGGTCAGCCGGTCGCGGTCCTCGGCGGAGAGTCTTGCGTCGTAGTGCCCCGCGTCGAGGAGTTTCAATAGCGGGCTGGTTGCCGCGGCGCCGGCCCCGGCAATCGAGCGGCCTTCGTTGTATCGCGAGAGGACGTGCTCCCGCAGGCTGGGCTTGCCGTAGTCGACGAGCGAATCGTACGACCGGGCGGCCGTCAGGTCGAAGTCGGCGTCTTCTCCGCCCGGCCGGTGGCAGGCCACGCACTGTTTCTCCAGGACCGGCTGGACCAGCACCTGGTAATCCAGCGGCCAGGAACCCTCCGGTCCCGGCGTGATCTTCGACGCCTCGCGCCGCGCCGCGGTGGGAAAGACATTGGGCGGGGCGGTATTGCGCGGCTCATGGCAGCCGATGCAGGTGTGCTGCTGCCCAGGCTGGAGATAGGTCACGGTCCGCATCGTCTGGACCGCCGTACCGTCTTCATCCAGCGCCTGCAAGAAGAAGTTCACGCCCGAGGGCACCCGGAAATAGGCCGAACCGTCCTCCTCCACCGGCACGGTGCCGATGACGAATTTGCCCGGGTCGTCGCGCGTAAGCCCCATGACCGGGTAGTTCATCGTCGGATGGGTCTTGGCCGGGACGCCCACGATCCGCAGCCGCCGCACCCTACTCCCTGGCCCCTGACCCCTGGCCCCTGGCCCCTCGCCCCTGACCTCCGGCAGGCCCTGGTACACGTTGACAAGCAGCAGCCGGGCTTCATCCTGGCCGCTTCGATCCACCTGCGAGCCGATCACAGGCGGCGGCCGTCGCGGGCGGATCGGCAGGGGATACATGCTGCTGATGGCCGGATCGCGGTAGATCAGGCTCAGGTTGCCGAAGGCGTCGAACAGGTACAGCCCCAGGTCGTTCGGCGGCCCCGGCATGCCCCAGTCAGGCCGCGGGGTGCCCGGCGGCAGCGGCGACGCGCTCCAGGCCACCAGGTAGTGCTCTTCCGAGAGCGGGTACGGACTGGCATAGTACGTGTCCGGCCAGCCTTCGCTCTCCGGGAACATCACCTCCGGTGTCAATCGCGTCATCGGCCGCTGGCCGTCGCCGCCCCGGTTCGGATCGAGCAGGACCAGGCAACCCCCGGTGAATGCGTGGTGGCCCGAGGCCGTGAAGATCAGCTTCTGCGAGGCGGGGATGCTGCGGGCCTCGAAGATACAGTGCGGATTGCGGGTGAAGTTGCCGAAGACCGCCTGGGCGTTGGTCCCGTCCGGCCGCGTCGACCAGAGGCTCATGTAGGGCATGTTGTACCGGTCGACGTAATCCCAGCGGGCATAGAGGATCCGGCCGTAGCCGTCGACGCTGGGCGTCCACTCGAAATTCTCGAAGGCCGAAATCTGCGTGAGGTTCTCGCCGTCGGCGTCCATCGCGTGCAGGGTGTAGATGGCCACCGGCCGCTCCGGCCCGCCCCCGCAGCGGACGTAGCTGTCCGGCAGCGACCCCCCCGTGCTCTCGGCGCCGCTGGCCTTGCCGCACTGCACGTACTGCCCGCGGCGGGTGGAGAGGAACACAATCCGGCCGTCGGGCAGATAGCGGCCATCGAAGTCGTCGTACTTGCCCCGGGTCAGGCGCCGCAGCCCGCTGCCGTCCAGGTTCATCTCGTACAGGTGATAGAAGGCGTCCTCCGGCACCCTTGACTTGTCCAGCTTGTTCGGCTCGTCTTTCAGCTCAGGGTAGTGCTTGCAGTGGGCGAACAGCACCCGCCTGCCGTCGTAGGAGAGGTCGGGTTGGAGGATGCTCCCGGTGGGAAGCGGACCGCTCAGGCAGCGGAGCCTTGGCGTATCGGTCTTGAACCCTGCGAGCACGTACAGTCCGCCGCCGGGCCGCGAGAACCAGCCGTAGTTCTGGTCCGACATGTGCGTGAACGTGCCCGGCACCCGTTTCACGAACAGCAGGTCGTTGAAGTCCAACAGCGGGTTCTTGAGCGCCATCCTGCGAACCGCCCAGCAGGCCTGCAGATAAAGCTCCAGCGCACCTGCCGCTTGCGGCTTAGCAGCCCGGACCTGCTCCAAAACCTCCACCTCCGCGTCCACGTTTGCCCCCAGCCGCCGCAGGCTCTCGGCCAATGCCAACCCCCTGCGGACCACTTGCTCGTGTGCCACTGGCGTGACGCCAGTGCCACTGGCCGCAGCGTGCCGGGCCGACCACTGGCTGGTGCTCGACTGGTCGGCCGGCTTGTGCAAGGCCACGTTCTCATCGCTGCCGGCCGAATAGACCTCCACCTCGTCCAGGTGGAGGTACTCCGTCTCGGGCAACTGGACTCGCACGAGGCGGGCGCTGGCTCCTGCGGCTGGAACAGTCAGCGGTCTGCCGTCCGTTCGACCCATGAACCGCGTACCGTCGTGCCGGTACAGCTCGGTCCAGCGGTTGCCGTCGTCCGAGAGCAGGACCGTTAGCCGTGCCGCGCGGTCTTCGACGTTCCCGTCACAGCGGTTGTAGATCACCACCCGATCTAGCCGCAGCGACTTGCCCAGATCGACCTGCCACCAGGGGTTTTTGTCGCGGCCGGTGTGGAAGCCGTAGGTCCCGTTCTTGATCCCGTCGCAGCCGCCGGCGGCGTCTTGGCGCGTGCCCACGGCCGTGGGTGGCACCGGCGTCACGCCAGTGGCACGCCGGGCGTCGGACGGGGAGGGCAGTTGCCGCACCGAGGCCTGACTGAGCCAGTCGGCCTCGATCTGGGCCGCCGTGATCACCGGCTCCGGTTCCTCCGCCTGAGCCGCGCCGAGGGCGGCGAGGACGGCCCATGCTCCTATGCCCGGCAGCAACACAATGCCTATGGCTCTCATCGGAGTCCTCCGTTGCTCTGCATGGTGGGCACCTGGCCAAGAACGAGTCCGTATTCTTGGGTTTGCTGGTAGCCCCGCCCGGAAGGACGGGGTCGCCGGAATACCCACGCCTCCGTCCCCGCCCTTCCGGGCGGGGCTATCGCTCGAACGTGCGAAACTGTCTCTGGACAACTGCTTAGTCCAGGAGCATGGCCGCCATCTGCTGCCGAAGCCGCCGCAGCTCCTCTTCCTGCTGATCGCTGAAATGGCCCAGCCGCTGGGCGTAGGTATCCATCCAGGTGACCAGACGGTTGTAGCTCTCCGGGTCCAGGCGGACGTCATAGTGGCCCTTGCCTTGCGTGAGCATGGCCAGCAGCTTGCTCTTCCGCGCCGGGCAGTCGCCCACCACGGATCGGTCCTTCTCAAAGGCCAGCCCATGAAGATCCTTCCCGCCGAACGACATCAGGTTCTGGTAGGAGTTGGCCGCCGTGAGGTCGAAGCGGGCGGCCTGCGGGTCGATGCCCTCGGGCTTGTGGCAGCCGACGCAGAGGTTGTCCAGGACCGGCTGCACCAGGCGGTCATAACGGAAAGGCCAGGAACCTTCCGGCCCGGGCCGCAGCTTCGACGGTTCGCGGATGGCCGCCAGCGGTGGGCCGCCACACCCGGAGGGTACCCGGGGGGCCAGGTCCCGGTGCTCGTGGCAGCCGATGCAGGAGAGCGTCTGGTTCGGCTGCACGTAGGTCAGGCTCCGCATGGTCTGCACGGTCAGCCCGTCGCCGTCGAGTGCCTGGAAGAAAATCGCCACGCCCGAGGGGACGCGGAAACAGGCCGAGCCGTCGGCCTCGACGGGGACGGTGCCCAGCACGAATTTGCCCGGGTCCTCGGCCGAGACACCCAGCACGGGATTGTTCATGTGCGGCTGGACCTTCGGCGGCACGCCCACGATCCGCAGCCGCTTGACCGTGCCGCGCTCCACGCCCGGCAGGCCCCGATACACGTCCTGGACCAGAAAGCGCCCTTCCTGCGGGCCGTCCCAAGCAACGTTCTCCGGCAGCAGCGGCGGCCTCGTGTGCGGGCGGATCGGCAGGGGGTACATGCTCGAGATGGCCGGGTCACGGTGCAACAGCTCCAGGTTGCCGAAGGCGTCGTACAGGTACACGCCCGACGCATTGACCGGGTTCTGTTGGCTGTTGTCCACGTAACTGTGCGGCGGGAGCCGCCGGTCGCTCCAGGCCACGAGAAAAAACTCTTCGCTCAAGGGATAGGGATTGTGATAGTAGTGCTCCGGCCAGCCCTCCGTCTCGGGAAAGCAGACCTCGGGCGTGAGTCGCGTGAGCGGCCGCTCGTATTCCGTCCCTCGCGTGCGATCCAGCAGCGCCAGCGACCCGCCCGTGTTAGAATGATGGGCGGCGGCCGTAAAGACCAGCTTCTGCGAGCCGGGGATCGAGCGGGCCTCGAACACACACTGCGGACGGGTGGTGAAGTTGCCGTAGACCAACTGCGGATTGCCCCCGTCCGGGTTGGTCGACCAGAGGCTCATAAACGGGCCGTTGAACCGGTCGATGTAGTCCCAGCGGGTGTAGAGAATCCGGCCGTCGGCCGCCACCGTGGGCGTCCATTCAAAATTCTCGAAGGCCGAGATCGGCCGAAGGTCCTGCCCGTCGCCGTCCATCCGGTGCAGGGTGAACACGGGGACGGGCCGCCAATTGTCGCCCCCGCAGCGGACGTAGCTGTCCGGCAGGTCGGCCTGGCAGGTCGCCCCCGCGCTGGCCCGGCTGTACTGGATCGCCTGGCCCTTGCGGGTTGAGAGGAACACGATGCTGCCGTCGGGCAGGTAACGGGGGCTGAAGTCGTCGTACTTGCCGCGGGTCAGCCGGCGGACGCTGCCGCCAGCGAGTTCCATCTCGTAGACGTGATAGAAGGCGTCCTCCGGCAGGTTTCGCTTGTCGACCTTGTCCCTGACGGCGTGGATCTGCGGGTAGAACTTGCAGTAGGCAAACAGGACCTTCTTGCCGTCGTAGGAGAGATCGGGCTGCATGAAGCTCCCCTGCGGCCAATCGGCCGTCAGGCACCGCACCCGCGGCGAATCGCCCTTGAACCCCTCCAGTACGTAAATGCCTCCGCCGGGCCGCGACCACCAGCCGTAATACTGGTCGGACATGTGCGGGAAGGCCGGCGGGACCTGCTTGACGAACAAGATACTGTCGAAATCCAGGAGCGGGTTCTTCAGCGCCATCCGGCGGACCGCGCAGCGGGCCCGGAAGTAGCCGCCTGGGGACTGTCCCGATTTTCGCGCAGCGAAAATGGGACTGTCCCCTTCCTCCTCGGCCTGGAGTTGCCGCAAGGCTTTCACCTCGGCATCGACCTCGGCCCCCAGCCGCCGGAGGCTTTCTGCCAGCCTCAGCCCCCGCCCGATGACTCGCTCGGTGGCGTACACCTTCGGCCCCGTCTTGGCCGGGACATGCCGGGCCGACCACTGGCTGGTGCTGCTTTGCGTGGCCGGCTTGCCCAGGGCCATGTTCTCCGTAGCGCCGCTGGCGTAGATCTCGACCTCATCGAGGTGGAAGTAGCTCCTGCCGGGCAGGGTCAACCGCACGTATCGGGCCCTTGCCCCATCGAGTGCCACCGAAAGCGGCCTCTTGTCCGAGTGGCCGTAAAACACGGTCCCGTCGTGCTGGTACGCCTGCCGGAAGTGCTGGCCATCGTCCGAGAGCAGCACGATGATCCGGGCGTTCCGCTCGGCCAGATCGGAGCGGTTGTAGAGCACGATCCGCTCCAGCGCGACCGATTTGCCCAGATCGACCTGCCACCAGGGCCGGTCTTCGTCTTGCGTGTGGAACCCCCATTTGCCGTTGATTACCCCGTCGCAGCCGCCGGCGGCGTCCTCCTCGGGCGTGACCCGCTCTCCACCGGACGTTGCCGGAGTGTTCCTGAGTTCGTCCTGGCGGAGCCAATCGGTCTCGATCTGCTCTGTCGTGATCGCCGGCGGCAGCGGCTCCGCCCCCACGGCAATTGCTTCGGCAGACAACGAGCAGGCCAAGAAGATCGTCAGAGCTGAAACGGTGTGATGGATCTTCATCCTACGGCTCTCCTGCGGACCACGCACGGCATCAAGAGTGTTAGTCTACCCGAGATTCCCCGTGCAGTAAAACGCGGATGCCCCCCACACCCGGGGGGCCTGGCTAAGAGTCGGAAGAGCCGATTCGGCCGAGAATCCCGGCCTGACGCTTTACGGCGGCCAACGGGCAGCGGTATCATGGCGGCGGTCGGTTCCCAACGTTGTAAGCCGGATGCAGCTTCGCCAACTCATGGCCGATCCGACCGCCTTTGGCCCCGAGTGCTGAGACGGGGCGGAGCGGGTCCCATACACCGGAGGTCAACATGAACTCGCCGACACGCAGGTCTTTTCTGAAGCGGGCGGGCTTGGGGGTGGCCGGCACCACGGCCTGGGCGATAGCCGGCCCTTCGTTGCACGCGGTGGGTGCCAACCAACGCCTGACCGTGGGGCTGATCGGCTGTGGCGGGCAGGGGCAGGCGCTCGGGCAGGCATTCCTGGCGAATAACGTGAAAATGGCCTACGTCTGCGACGCCGACAGCCGCCGCGCACAAGAGACGCAGCAGCAATGTAAGGCCGACCATGCGGTGGCCGACCTGCGGAAAATCCTCGACGACAAAGCGGTCGATGCCGTGGCCATCGCCACGCCCGACCACTGGCACGCCCCGGCCGCGATCCTGGCCTGCGAGGCGGGCAAGCACGTCTACGTGGAGAAGCCCTGTGCGCACAACATCCGCGAGGGGCGGTTGATGATCGAGGCCGCCCGGCGGAACAAGTGCGTGGTCCAGGTGGGCACCCAAAGCCGCAGTGGCGCCACCCTCCGCAAGGCCATGCAACTACTGGCCGAAGGGGCCATCGGCCAGGTGCTGGTGGCCAAGACCTGGAACAGCCAGCGGCGGGCGAACATCGGCCACAAGCCGCCCTGCGATCCGCCCCCGGGCCTGGACTACGAGCTGTGGGTCGGGCCCGCCCCCATGGTGCCCTACCGGCCGAGCTTCCATCCGGCCTACTGGCGGTGCTGGTTCAACTTCGGCTGCGGCGACGCGGGCAACGACGGCGTGCACGACATCGACATCGCCCGCTGGGGCCTGGGCGTCACCACGCACCCCTCGCGGGTGACCGGTTACGGCTCGAAGCTCTTCTTCGACGACGACCAGGAGTTCCCCGACACGCAGTACGTCGAGTTCGAGTATCCCGGCGACGGCAAGATCGGCCAGAAGCGGGTGCTGGTCTACGAGCAGCGGATCTGGTCGCCCTATGTGCAGGAGGGCTACGAGAACGGCAATGCCTTCTACGGCACCGAGGGGATGCTGATCCTGGGCAAGCAGAGCGGCTGGAAGTTGTTTGGGCCGCGGAACAAGCTGATCGCCGAGGAGAACGGCCCGATCCCGCTGCCGGCGCATGCGGCGGATTTCCTGGATTGCATCAAGTCGGGCCGGCGGCCGAACGCCGACATCGAGATCGGCCACCTCTCGGCCACGCTCTCGCACCTGGCCAACATCGTTGCCCGGGTGGGCCGGCCGCTTTCCTTCGACCCGCAGAAGGAGCAGATCACCGGCGACGAGGAGGCCAATCGCCTGGTCCGCCGCCAATACCGCGAGGGCCACTGGGCGGTGCCGAAGGTCGTGTAGCGCAGGGAAACGAATTGATGATCGATGATTGATGGTTGATGATTGATCAGTTCATCGTGCGTGTTTAGCCGCCGCGGCCACGCGGCGCAGTGCGTGTTTAGCCGCCGCGGCCACGCGGCGCGCGTCGCCGACCAGGAGTGAAGCGAGTTTTCTCCGAGCCGGTGCTCGAAAGGATCGAGATGAATTCACTGGAACGGGTTATCGCGGCACTGGAACGCCGGCAGCCGGATCGCGTGCCGTTTTTCGAGTGCGTGATCGACCAGCGGGTGATGGACGCCCTGCTGCCCGGCTGCGATTACTACCAGTTCAACGACTGGATCGGGCTGGACAACGCCAGCCAGAACCGCAGCTCCTGGAGCCGGGAGAACGTCGAGTTCATCGATGAAAAGAAGGGCACGTTCCGGGACAAATGGGGGGTGATTCGGGCCTTCGGGCCCGAGAGCACGCCCGCCCCCATCGAAGGCCCCATCAAGACGCCCGAGGACCTGAAAACCTACCAGCCGCCCGATCCCGAGGCCGACGACGTGCTGGGCCACCTGCCCGAGGTCATCGAGCGATACAAGGGCCAGAAGGCGATCACCGCCATCTGCCGCGACGCCTTCTTCAATCCGGCCTTCCTCCGCGGCACCACCCGCTTCCTGATGGACATGGTCGAGTACCCCCAGTTGGTTCACGAGCTGATCGAGGTGGCCTTAAGCCACGACATTCGGGCGATGCAGCGGATGGTCCAGGCCGGCTGCGACGTGGTCGTCTTCGGCGACGACTACGCCGACAAGAACTCTACGCTGATGTCGCCCAGGCATTTTCGGCAGTTCATCCTGCCGGGGCTGAAGCGCTGCGTCGATGCCGCCCACGAGGCCGGGGCCTACGTGGTCAAGCACACCGACGGCAACGTCATGGGCATTCTCGACATGATCGTCGAGACGGGCATCGACGGCCTAAACCCCCTCGAGCCGCAGGCCGGCATGGACATCCGCCTGGTGAAAGAGAAGTACGGTGATCGCATCGCCATCATCGGCAACATCGACTGCGGCTACCTCCTAAGCCAGGCCCCGGTCGAGGAGGTCCGCCGGGTCACGCGGCAGACGATCGAAATCGCCGCCCCCGGCGGCGGATACATGCTCTCCAGCTCCAACAGCATCCACTCCTCGGTCAAGCCGGAAAACTTCATGGCCATGGTCGAGACCCTGCGGGAATACGGAACGTACTGAGTTTCCGTGGCGGAAACATCTGGTAGGGTGGTTGCTAAATGGCGATGCGTCATTCCGGGAGGCTAGTGGCACCGGCGTCTCGCCGGTGGAAAACGTGGACACACTCAGGCCCCGCGAAACACCGGCGAGACGCCGGTGCCACTCCTTTATCTGATCATTGGCACCTTCCCCGAATCACGCAACTCCATTTGGCAACCACGCGCCTGGTTACGCTCAAGAATCGCGTGCGTGCGAGCACGCACCCTATTGGTCTGAGCAAAATGGGAGCAGCTCGATGGCGGAAAAACGCGCGGCCATAGTCACTGGGGGATCGCGGGGGATTGGCCGGGCGATTGCGGTCGAGCTGGGGCGGCTGGGATATGCCGTGGCGGTCAACTACGCCACCCGGCCAGACGCCGCCCAAGAGACCGTCGCCCAGATCACGGCCGCCGGTGGCACGGCCCTGGCCGTCCGGGGCAACGTCGGCGTGGATGGAGACCGCCGCGGGTTGGTCCGGCGGGCGCTGGAGGAATTCGGGCGGCTGGACGTGCTCGTGAACAATGCGGGCATCACCTCGCAAGGCCGCAAAGACCTCCTGGAGGCAACTGAGGAAAGCTGGGACGTGGTGTTCGACACCAATCTCAAAGGGCCGTTCTTCCTGACGCAACTGGCCGCCAACGAGATGATTCGGCTGATCCGGCAGGAGACGATTCCCGGCGGCAAGATCGTCAACATTTCGTCGATCTCCGCCCATACCATTTCGCTGAATCGGGCCGACTACTGCCTGACCAAGGCCGCCATGGGAATGATGACCAAGCTCTTCGCCGCGCGGTTGGCCGAACACGGCATCGGGGTCTTCGAGATCTGCCCCGGCGTGATCGCCAGCGACATGACCGCCCCGGTGAAAGAGAAATACGATCGGCTGATCGCCGAGGGGCTCTGGCCGATCCGCCGCTGGGGCCAGCCCGAGGACGTCGCCAAGGCGGTCGCGGCCGTGGTCTGCGACTATTTCCCCTTCAGCACCGGCGGGCGGATCGACGTGGACGGCGGCTTCCGTCTGCGGATCCTTTGAGACACAAGTAGGGATTGGGGATTAGGGATTGGGGATTGGGGGATTGCGGTCAAGGACCGGTTTACCCCGAATCCTCGCGGCCAAAGTATTCATCTCGCTCCGCGAGATGAGGTCCCTGCGACGAGGCTCGGCCCTCCCCGCTGCCGCTTCGTCTCGCGGAGCGAGACGATTACTTTGGCTTCGTCTCGCGGAGCGAGACGATTACTTTGGTTGCGGCTTCGCCGCGATATGGAGCGCTAGCGATGCAGCGGGAAACGATCCGTGTGGCCGGGCCCGGCGGGCGGCAGGTGGCGCTGTCCTTGACCTTCGTCCACACCTTGGTGATCGGCAGCGGGGCGGCGGGGCTGGGCGCCGCGGTGCAACTCAAGGCCCAGGGCGTCGACGACCTGCTGATCGTCACCGAGGGGCTCCAGATGGGCACCTCGATCAACACCGGCAGCGACAAGCAGACCTACTACAAGCTCTCGCTCTGCGGCGACGACGCCGACGCACCCCGCCTGATGGCCGAAACCTACTTCGCCGGCGGGAGCATGCACGGCGACCTGGCGCTGGTCGAGGCCAGCCTCTCCGTGAGGGCTTTCGTCAACCTGGTCAACCTCGGCGTCCCGTTCCCCCGCGACCCTTACGGGCAGTTCATCGGCTACAAGACCGACCACGATCCCCGGCAGCGGGCCACCTCGATCGGCCCCTACACTTCCAGGGAGATGTGCCGCGCGCTGTTGCGCCAGGTCGAGCTGCTTCAGATCCCAGTGCGAGAACACCGCAATGTCGTGCAGCTTCTGACCGTCGGGGAGGGAGAATACAAGCGGATCGCCGGGGCCATGGCCGTTAGCGACGACGGCGCCCTGGAGGCGATCGGGGCCGAGAACGTCGTCTTCGCCGTCGGTGGACCGGGCGGACTCTACAAGACGAGCGTCTATCCCCAGGTGCACACCGGGGGCATCGGCCTGGCCCTGTTGGCCGGCGCCAAGGCCCAGAACCTCCCCGAGTCGCAATACGGCATGGCCTCGATCAAGTTCCGCTGGAACGTCTCTGGGAGCTACATGCAGGTGATCCCCCGCTTCATCAGCACTGCCGCCGACGGCCGCAGCGACCAGCGCGAGTTCCTCTGCGAGCACTTCGCCGACGTTGGCCAGATGTGCTCGAACGTCTTTCTGAAGGGCTACCAGTGGCCTTTCGACAGCCGGAAGGTGGTGGGCGGATCCTCGATCATCGACGTCCTGGTCTACATCGAGACGGTGATCCGCGGCCGCCGCGTGTTCCTCGACTTCCGCCGCGATCCCGCGGGGTTCCGCCTCCAAGACCTCAGCCGCGAGGCCCTCGACTACCTGACCAAATCCAAGGCCTTGCAGGACACACCCATCGAGCGGCTGCGGGCGATGAACCCCGGCGCGATCGAACTCTACGCCGAGCACGGCATCGAGCTGGCCGCCGAGCCCCTGGAGATCGCCGTCTGTGCCCAGCACAACAACGGCGGGCTGGCCGGCAATCACTGGTGGGAATCGGTCAACATCAGGCACCTCTTTCCCGTGGGCGAGGTCAACGGCTCGCACGGCGTTTACCGGCCAGGCGGATCGGCCTTAAACTCCGGCCAGGTGGGCGGATTTCGTGCCGCCGAGTACATCGCCCACCGCTACGCCCGCTGGGAAGTCTCCGAAGAAACCGTCCGGCGCGCGGCCGCGGCCGCGGCCGCCGGACTGCTGGCGTGGATCGACAGGTGCGCGGATTCGGACACGTCGTGGCAGGCAGAGCGTGAGCAGTTCCAGCAGCGGATGAGCCGCGCCGGGGCACACATCCGCTCGGCCGACCAACTGAGCAAGGCCGTCGCCGAGGCCTGGCAGCAATACCGGCGGATCGAAACGTCGGGCTGCCGCTACGTCGGTCCCGGCGAGCTGCCGGAGGCACTGCGAAACCGGCAGCTCTGCTTCGCCCACGCCGTATACCTCGAGGCCGTGCTGTTCTGGTTGCACAGCGGGGTGGGTAGCCGAGGTTCGGCAATCGTTGTGGACCGCGGCGGCGTCCGGATGCACGACAAGCTGGACGACAGTTGGCGCATCGCCCCGGAGAACACCAGTTTCCGGGAGATGGTCCAGGAGACCTTCTCCCAGGTGGACGGCAGCGTCCAGAACGTGTGGGTCGACCGGCGGCCGATCCCCCAGTCCGACCTCTGGTTCGAGACCGCCTGGGCCCGCTTCCGCAGGGGAGAGGTCTACGAAGATCAGCCCAAAACGGGACGGTGATGCGGCGGGTTGGGCAAGATTTGCCGATTATTCCTAAGATTCCGGCTCCCCACGGTCGATCTTATCCCATGCGACGTCTTCCCGGGACTATCTATGCGCAGGGAAAGCCGATGCCGGCCGTGACAATCCTGCCGGCAGCCCCAGGACCGTGAACCGTGCGCGAGGGCAAGAGTAGATCGGGCGAGCTGTATGATTTGGCGTGATTCCGGGAAATCCGCAGTGTTTAGCCCCGGCGGCCACGCCGGAGATTGCCGCCGCGTCGCCGCGGCGGCTAGACGAGTCGCTCCCGGAATCATGCAACTCTATTCAGTCTGCGTGGGCTGTTGCCTGCTGCTGGCCTGTTGCGGGTGCATCTATCCCACCTTAAGACCCCGAGGCGTCCTGGGGGCCGGTGGGGCCGTGAAGCTCCACCAGGATTCCGGGGTAGAGGGGCTGGCGCTCGACACGAAGGATCGCTCCGGACCGAAAGAGGTCTCCGCCACGGAGCCCGAGGGCGAACCCGACCGCGAAGCGGAGCATCCCGGTCTGGCGGTCTCCACAGACCTAGACCCGAAACGGACGGGTTGCAGCGAGTCATGTTCGCCGGCGGATTGTGCCCCGCCTGCCGCCCTGATTCCCAGTCTCGGGTCTCGCATCCTTGGTGTGTGCGGCAGCCTGGGGCGTCCGCTGCGAGCGCGAACCGAGGCGAGCCGCCATCGCCAGCCTCGCTTCCATCCGGTGCCGCTGCAACCTGCCTTCCTGCCCCGCGCCGGCGAAACGCCCGCCGCCGATCGGGGCGAGATACCAGGCGACGGGCGCGTCTTCTCCACGGCGCCAATGGAAGGATCTCCGCAGACCGAGCCGCTCCTTGGGGTACCTGGGCCCGAGGACATTCCCCGGCCGAAGACCGAATCGGGACTGCGGGACCGGGTGCCGGAGCCCCACGGGCAGATGGACACGGCCTCTCGCCCCGGAAGCTGGCTGTTCAATCCGCCGGTGGTTCGCAGGCCAATCCGGTAACCCCGCCGAACCTCCCTCCTGGGGGCTGCCGCCCCGGGGAACAAGAAAAAGCTGGATTTTCGTGAGAAACAGCCGGAAAACGGCCGGAATCACCCCCACACAGGGGGGTTTCATCCACAAAGCGCTTCCCATTACCGGCCACATCGGGTATGCTATTGCGTGTGGCTAGCTGCGCTCTTTCTCGAAGGGGCGATACGGAGCCCCGTACGCAGTGCGGCATCATTATCATTTGCGGAAGGAGAACGGGAATGGGTGGTCGAATCGGACACCGTCGGGCCTTTACGCTGATCGAGCTGTTGGTGGTGATCGCCATTATCGGCATCCTGATCGCGCTGTTGTT
>Ga0315291_10007319_pt1 | contig 13662 bp, 16 predicted proteins | sample YL17G12_20_MG_FD_203070 | JGI IMG/M metagenome (GOLD analysis project Ga0315291, IMG submission 203070) | Sediment microbial communities from Yellowstone Lake, YNP, Wyoming, USA - YL17G12_20 | ecosystem: Environmental > Aquatic > Freshwater > Lake > Sediment | place: USA: Wyoming | collected...
TGACGAGTTCTTCTCTCGTTGCAGGTCTCTTTGCTTCTTGTTCCGACATTTCGTATCACTAGTAGAAGTCTGATAGACAAGCTTGTATATAAAAATGTCGGAGCATGGCAACAGAGGACAAGATGGGACAGCAAGGTGGGGCACATATTGTCGGTCTTGCGACTGCGCTTAGCACAAGCCTTTTCCAGTTCGTGCTTCTTTTGTCGGCATTGATGGGAAGGCTAATCGGGCCGAGCGCTGAGACGACACTTTGCCGTCGGTGGCAGGTGAAGGTGAGGTCTTGTTCCATCGGAGCGGTGATTGCTTATGGCGAGAACAATTATACACATGGCAGGTTCCAAGGGTTTGGAACTCGTTGTGGGAGTCTTTTCTATGCACTTGAGGGACATCGTTCTCCTATGCGTCATGCTCGTAGGCTTGATCCTCTTCCTGTACGGCGCCAATTACTATGATGCCCTATCAGGCTTGATTGGCGTGTGTCTGGTTGCAGGCGGTTTTCTTGCCGAAGTGCTTCTGAGAGTGTTCAAGAGGGCAAGAAAAAAGGGAGATGGATTAGAAGCCGTAAAGCTTGGAGAACTTCCCATTCAGGTAATTTAAGTATGGTTTGACTGTCAATTCCTTTCCTGTGACTCTTTTGATGAGGTCGGCTGGGTCGTAGAGGTTTCCTTGGGTGTGAACGTTTTTGGCTAGCCACTGTTTTGTTTCAGTGAAGCTGCCTTTTGCGAGTTGTTTGCGCCAGTTTGGCAGGTCTTTTTCCATCGTTTCAAGTATTTGTCCGCTGTAGATGTTTCCCAGTGCGTAGCTTGGGAAGTATCCGTAGTAGCCGCTTGCCCAGTGCGTGTCTTGCATTACGCCTTCAGAGTCATTTTCAATCTTGATGCCGAGGTATTTCTTGTAGCTTTGGCTCCATATTTCCGGCAGTTCCTTCACCGTTATCTTGTCGGCAAACAGGTCTCTTTCAATGTTGAATCGTACAATGATATGAAGTCCATAAGTAACCTCGTCTGCTTCGACACGGATTTTTGAGGGTTTGACTTGGTTGATTGCGTGAACGAACTTGTCCAGATCCGCATCTGCGAGGGCTTTTCCCGTGAGTTCCTTCAGTTTCGGCAGGAAGTGTACCCAGAATTCTCGTGACCTTCCAATGATGTTCTCCACTGTGCGCGATTGGGATTCGTGAAAGCCTGAAGAGCAGCCTGTGCCGACTGGTTGGTACATCCATTCTGGATTCAAGTCTTGCTCGTACATGGCGTGTCCAGCTTCGTGCAGCACTGAGAACACGGATGAGGCAAACATGTCCTCATAGTAGTGGGTTGTAATCCGCACATCGTCATAATAGCCGTTCGTGAACGGATGCTCAGTCTCGTCAATCCTTCCACCGGCATTCTTCGATGTTACATCGTATCCGACTGCTTCGGTGAGGGCTATGGCGATTTTGCGTTGTACGTCTATTGGGATCTTGCGGCTGAGAAGACTTGGGTCTGGCTGTTTCGGAGCGTGCTCACACTTTCTCAATAGCGAAACCAAGCCTTCTCTTAGTTCGTCGAATACTTTCGTGATTTCCTTGGCAGTCATTTTGGGTTCGAAAATATCTATCAACGCATCGTAAGGTGTGGCCGTTTTCTTTACTTTCATCAGGATTTCCGCGGCCTTCTTTGCCAATTCGATGTTCTTCTCAAGTTCAGGTCTGAACATGGCAAAGTTCTTGGCTGCCTTGGCCTTCTTCCAGACGTCCACCGCAATGGCGCGCTGTTTTGCAATTGCCACGACAAGTTCTTCAGGAAGCTTCGTCTGTTCGTCATAGTTCTTTCTGATTAGGTATATGTTCCGCTTTTGAACAGCGTCCAACTTGCCGTAATCCGGGTGTTTCTCAATGCTTCCTAGCAGTTTCCCTATTTCCGGGCTGGTTTCCATCTTGTGCTGCATTCCGCTCATCAAGGCAAGTTGCTGGCTTCGCAGTCCGATGGCTTTTGGCGGCATCATCGTTTCCATGTCCCATTGAATGACAGCTTGAGCCGAGTTGAAAATGATAGTCTCTTTGATTTTCTCCATCAGTCTCTTGTAGTTTGAAAGCAAGTTTTCCGTCATTTTTCAATCGCCTTATGCTTTGAAGACTATTCCATAGAAGCTGCATGTATATGAGTCTTTACGGGAGCAAAATTGTCTTCTGAAATGGTGCTCCGGCCGGGATTTGGACCCGGGTCTCCGACTCGAAAGGCCGGAATACTTAACCGGGCTATACTACCGGAGCCCCCTTAACCCGGCATCATGCAGATTATGCCTTCATTCGAATAAACCTTATCCCTTGAAAGCTGTCTTCAAGCACTCTTTCTGTGATGCCAGCACAGTCTCTGCCTTGTTCAAGGTAGGCGCATAGTAGGCTGTTTTGGCCGAGTTCGTCATAATCGTCTTTATTCCGAGCATTTCCGTCCAAGACACGATGGTGCACATGTCCGCGAGCACGTGGGCTCCGGTTCTCTCAATAGTCTTAACGTAGTCTGCAGCTTTCTCCATATTGTGCCGCGAAGTGCAAACCCAGCACTCTGTTCTCTGCTTCACTTTCTTCCCTTCAACCTCCCCCGCGATGTGTCTGATTTCGTCTAGTGAACAGTGAGGGCAACCTATGAAGACCAAGTCCGGTTCATGACGCGCTGCCGTTGACAGGCCTTCAATCGTGCGTTTTATGTCCTCGGCTTCCACGCTCACCTTTTCGATTCCCCTTTTTTCCGAGCTGGCATCTCGGCGGAACATGTTAGTCATACCTGTCGTGGCGAGCGCCGCACCTAATTGTTTCAAGCTGTCTTCGGACGCATTTTTCAAGCCATTAATCAACGGGATTTTGTTCCCCAGAATCTTGCCAAGATGGATTCCTAATGCACCACACTCTGTCTCATTCTGCAACGGCTTCTCGACGTTGACCAAGATGGTTGGCTCTCGATTTCCCGCCATGTGCATCCCATAGTCAGGTGTTTTCCCAATTATCGCAGCTGCAAGTGCACTTGGTCCGCCCTCACGGTTTGTCCACGCGCCGAGCACAGAGTTGGCGTAGACTACGGCTGAAGATTCTGCCCACGCAAGATGCGAGCCAGCTTCCGGCCTGTGCAAGTAGTAAGGCGTGCACGTTAGAGACCGCGTGAAGCCCATTCTTTCAAACTGTTCAAGAATAGCGAACTGTTTCTCGCGGATGTTTTTTGGCAGTTTCTTGCCCAAGTATTCAGGAGAGAAGCTTTGCGGGTTCAGGGTGGCTTTGACCTTTGCCTTTCCATCAGCATCAGCCATGTTTTTCAAGAATTCTATTGGCGCGTCTCCCAAGGTCTTGTATGAAACTCCAGAAATATGCGCTGAGCTTACCGGAATCAGTTTTGTAGCGTCGAAGAGTTCGCCTAGGCGGACCAAAATTTTCATGCAGACTTGGTTTGCCCAGCCGAACTCGCCATCGTAGATTTGCTCTTCCTCTCGCGTCAAATGCAACTTCTTTTCAGCTCTTCTCTTTCTTCGAAACCCTGACGCAACCGCTGGAGCCATCGACCTCGACAAGGTCGCCAGTGTTGATCTGACCAATGTCAACTTGGGTGATCATTGGGATGTTGGCTATTATTGCTCCAACTACTACGACAGGGTCAGCTGTCTGGTTGAGTATCGCTTTCGGCGCCGAGTTCCTCTTCGCAAGAGAATAGAGTACGTAGCTGCCGACTGTTGAGCCGTGTCCGTGGGGAAAACACAGAATCTTGTCCTTTATGCATTCTCCGTACAAGTCGTGGTTTTTCTCGATGATCTTGCCGTCGGCAGGGTCTACTCCCCCTAGAAAGCTTATGGGCTTTGAAGACACCAGCGCTTCAGCTTTGCAGTGCCCTTCAACGATGCCTCGTCCTTTTAACGTTAATCCTGTCATCTTGCTAGCACTCTAATAGGATATTTTCGTTGCCGAGGGAATCTTGCCCAAGATCTTTGAAGCTGCACTGCTTACTTTTTCCCTGTTTTCTTCGTCGGTGTAGATGCGCAGAATGTTTATGAAGCCTTTGAGAGTTTCAAAAATCTTCGAAATGTCACTCAGACGCTGAGGAACCTTCTTGTCTCCCTGCGTCTTGAAGAACACTGGGATTTCCATGCTTTCCATGAGAACCGAGTGGTGGTATGGAACAGAAGGCACGGTTGGCACGTCAATTATCACGGCTTCAGATTCCACATGTGCCTCCTTTGCTATGTCGGTCTGAAGCTGATTCCTGTATGTTTCTCGGCTGAATATGTTAGAGACCATGGTGTCCTTTTCGTAGAAAGTCCTTTCATAGGCGCATTTGAGCAGTCTTCTTCTTTCCAAATCCCCTATTATGTCGCTGGATTTCTTGCAGTTTTTCAGCATTGTCCAGACTGTGTAGTCATCCATAGCCAGATACTCTTCTGGAGTTTTGAACTGCGTCAGGCCGAGTTCTTCGTTTGCTTTTTCCATGGCTATGGCCAGCATTATCTGAGCTGCTCTGCCCACGCGGTGGAAGTATATGCTTTTGAAGGATTCTATTCTGGCTATTATCAAGGATTCCAAAGCTGAAAGCGCCCCCAAATCGACCGCCAGATTGCCGTTCAGTATATCCAGAGCGTGGATTAGGCGGAAGACATCGATATAGCCGTACTCGGCGCCTGTGTGATGCGTGTCCCGGACGATGAAGTCAAGCTTGTCCACATCGACGGCGCTGCTTATTATCTGATCCAAAAAAGTCTTCTTTGGCTTGTGAAGCGTGCCCACCGCCAATCTCCCAACATCTTCAGGCTTGTATCCAGCTTTGCAGAGCATATCCTTCAGCTCGCCTTTCTGGATTATCCAAGACGTAATGTCTTCATGCGTCTTGTCCAGTTCCTTGATAAGCAAATGCTCAAAAACATGTGAGAACGGTCCATGCCCAACGTCATGAAGCAAGGCTGCAATCTTGACCATTTGCGCTTCCTCATGGCTTAGGTGTTCAGAAATGTTCGGGTTTTCAGTTACTCTGCCAGCCAAGTACATGACGCCGACTGAGTGTTCAAAACGTGTGTGGTTTGCGCCTGGATAAACGTATTCTGCCCCTGCCAGTTGGCGCAGTCTGCGCAACCTCTGAACAGGGAAGGAGTCTATGATTTCCTTCTCCTCTTCAGTTATGTACACGTATCCGTGCACGGGGTCTTTTATCTCGCCCCAATGACTTCTCGCCATGAAACCTTTTCCCCGATTTTTGTTAAAGAATTATTAATGCATCTCCACTCTTATAATGCCTGATGTTGAAAGCCAAAGGAGACAGGGAAAGTGGGTGCGAGAGGCTTTTTCATTTGTGTTGAGGGCTTGGATGGTTGCGGGAAGACAACCCAGACTAAACTTCTCGTCAGGAGGCTGAGAAGGAAGCGTTACGACGCTATTTACACTGCTGAGCCAAGTCGGGGAAAGATTGGGAAGTTCATCAAGAGGCATTGTCTGCACGGTGAAAAACGTGTTTCGAGCATCATTGAAGCGTTGTTGTTTGCGGCTGACCGCTTCGAGCATGTGGAAGACGTGATCGTTCCCGCCATTGGAAAGGGGAAAATTGTGGTTTCCGATCGCTATGTTTACTCCTCTCTGGCTTATCAGGGTGCAGCTGGGCTTGACTTAGAGTGGATTGAGAAGGTGAACGAGCACGCGATACATCCAGACTTGGCATTTTTCATCGATGTCAAACCCGAAATCGTCGTCAAAAGGCTGAAACCCAAGAAGTCGGTGATGGAGAATCTGCAGACGCAACAGAAGGTTCGAGAAGTCTATATGAAGTTTGTTGAAAACGGAGAGCTTGTCAAGATTGACGGAAACGGGTCCGTGCAAGAAGTGGCGGAGAGCATTTTGAAAGCTGCCTTAAAGGGCTTTGGCAAAGCCATCTAAGAGGCCTCAAGGGGTTTCAGTATTCTTTTTGAGACTATCTCGTTGATTCTTTCTACCACAAAGTCGGAAATCTCTTCTGGCAGCATGCGCATGGGTCCTTTTTCGTGAAAAACCCGAATCTCCACATGTCTGTCGAATATGAAGCGAAGCATGTAGTAGTCAAACCTCAAGGGTCTTCTCTTCTGTTCCTGCGTCTTGTAGTATCGTATGACCAGAAGGAAATCCAAGATTGGGAAAGGTTTCCGGTTGATGTTACTCATCACTCTACTTACTTCTTCGTCATCCAAATAGTTGAAATCGCTACCCTCAGCTATTCCAAACTCAAAAATGACCGCGCATTGCGACATTGCCGAATCCGCAGTGCCATCCAAACTGGCGGTCTCATTCAGTTTGCGCAACGTCTGAATCAGGGTTTGTTGCAGCTTCTTGGTTGGAGTTAACGTTGCAAAATCGGCTATCTTGTGAACATTTTCCGGAAAACTCTCATAGACCCCGAGCATTTGAAAACTTACGCCTACGCCTTTTTCGCTCTTCTCAATTTCTCAAGGTTTTCAAGCAGTCCGGACAACGCTATACCAAGTTTCTGCAGATCATCCACGTTTTGCTCCTGCTCCATCTTACCCTGAATCTCCTGAATCTTGGACAGAAGTGTCGTTTCAAGTTTCTCCAGGGCCATCGAACTAGTTATTTTCGTCGTGTCTTCCCCTTCCCTCACCATGACAACTCTCTTTTCGCACTTGGCACACCACAATTCTCCGTTCTTGAGCCTGAAAAGCGGTGAAGCACATGCTGGGCACGCGTGCTCGGTCAGCGTTGAACCTTGCCGCAGTAGGTCAGCCATGCGTTTGATGTCCTGTTCTTCAGGTTCTTTGCGGGGCAAGTTTTAAAACCTCAAACTAAATAGGTGTGAGAGCCTATATAACAAGGTTATCGCGAAATCTGCGGGTGTGGCAAATATGGTCAGGAAGAAGAAGATGGAAGAATATGAGGAAAGGATGAAGCAGGCGTTGGTCGTGCTTGGAGAAGTTTCTGAGGACACCACCACGCCGAGAAACATCAGAAGAGCGGCTAAAGACTCTATGAACGCTCTTCAAACAACAGAGTACACACCGGCCGTCAGAGCCGCAAACGCCATATCAAACTTGGACGAGATCTTGCAGGATCCAAACATGCCGCCTTACACTCGCGTGAAACTGTGGAACATTATGAGCCTGCTTGAAGCAATAAGAGATTAGACTGCTCGAAACGCTGTATTCTGCAACCACTCTGCTTGTCGCACCTCGCTAAATCTATATTTCAGTTCACCCTAATCACACTCCGCAGTAGATGCCAGCTCTTGAGAAAGGAGGCAAGCGTTACACTGAATTGCAGATTCAGGGCCGACGAGGCTTTTGCACGCAAGCTAGATTCAGAAGACCCTCTTGCGAAATTCCGCCAGAGATTTTACATCCCAAAAGGAACAACATACTTGGACGGAAACTCCCTCGGCCTGCTATCCAAAGACTCTGAAAGTTCAGTTCTCAGGACATTAGACGAATGGAAGGCTCTTGGGATAAGGGGCTGGCTTGAAGCGAAAACCCCATGGTTCTATCTCGCAGAGCAGCTTGGCGCGAAGTGCGCAAAACTCGTCGGGGCAGAACCAGAAGAGGTCGTGCTTACGGGTGCAACGACGGTGAACATACACTCGCTTGTGCACACTTTCTATCAGCCCCGTGGTGTGAGGAGAAAGATACTTGCGGATGAGCTTAATTTTCCAACAGACATCTACGCTTTAAAGAGCGCAATAAGACTCAGAGGCTTAGACCCCCAAAAGAATCTCGTTCTTGCTCCAAGTGCGGACGGCCGATTCTTGAAGGAAAGCAAAATCGCTGAATTGATGAGCGATGAGGTTGCCCTTGTTTTTCTTCCATCAGTTCTGTATCGCAGTGGGCAACTGCTTGACATGCGGTATCTAACGAAGGAAGCACACGATAGGGGAATACCCATCGGGTTTGACTGTTCTCATTCTGTTGGCACGGTGCCGCATTACTTTGGCAAGTGGGATGTGGACTTTGCCCTTTGGTGCAGTTACAAATACCTTAATGGCGGCCCTGGAGGCACGGCTTTTCTATACGTGAACAAGAAACACTTTGGACGAGAGCCGGCGCTCGCGGGGTGGTTTGGGTGCGTCAAAGAGAAACAGTTTGGCATGTCTTTGGATTTTGAGCATTCCAGGAGCGCGGCGGGATGGCAAATATCTTCTCCCGCGATTTTCAGTTCGGCTCCAGTTGAAGGTTCTTTGAACATTATCCTTGAAGCTGGGATAGATAGGATAAGAGAGAAGTCTCTGAAGATGACCTCATACCTACTGTTTCTTATCGAGGAAGCCCTGTCTGAAGAACCCTACAATTTCTCTATAGGAACGCCTCGAGAACCTGAACGACGCGGTGGGCACGTCGCAGTCGAACATGAAGAGGGAAGACGAGTAAGTGAGGCCTTGAAGGAAAGGGGCGTGATCACTGATTTCCGTCCGCCAAACGTGATAAGAATCGCCCCGATACCCCTTTACAACACGTTTCTTGAAGTGTGGAATGTCGCACAGCACCTAAAAGAGATAATTGACGGGAAAGAATACGCAAGATTCCCAATCGAAAGAAAGGCGATATCCTAGGCTTGGACACATGTTGGCGAAGTTAGCCAGTTTTTTTCAAGGCAGTGAAAAACTGATATATAGGCTGCTGGAATAGTTCTCTGCTCTGAAGGGGGCAATTTGGAATGAGAGCATTTCATTACACGGATGTTGAGGCGAAGGACGCTGATGAAGGAACTTTCAAACTGAAAGTGAGATGGCTTATCACCAAAGACATTGGCGCGCCGACCTTTGCCATGAGACTGTTCGAGATGAAACCAGGCGGGTACAGCCCGCTACACAGCCATGATTGGGAACATGAAGTTTTCATCCTTGAGGGCGAAGGCTCCGTAATCGGAGGGAGCGAACAAAGAGGGTTCAAGCCCGGCGACGCTGTGTTCATTCCGCCTAATGAAAAGCATCAGTTCAGAAACACTGGCAAGAAGCTCGTGAAGTTCCTGTGTCTCGTGCCCTATCATGAATAAAGGCAATCTGCACCGTTCATGTGCTCGCTAGAAATATATGCTAGTTGTTACATGTACTTCTGGGTTTTAGGGGGACAACCCTGTTGAAATATGACGTAATCATTGTCGGCGCAGGTCCGGCGGGGATTTTCGCTGCTCTTGAGCTGACAGAAAAGAACAATCTGAGCGTTCTAATGCTGGACAGAGGGCAAGACATAAACCAACGTAAATGCCCCGCAAGCCGCGGTTTCGAATGCGTTCACTGCGACCCATGCGCGGTCTTGTCTGGCTGGGGAGGCGCGGGCGCTTTCAGTGACGGAAAACTGACTCTGTCAGCTGAAATAGGTGGTTGGCTCAACGAGTACGTGTCCTGGAAAGAACTGGAAGAACTAGTGAATTACGCCGACAGCGTCTATCTCAAGTTTGGTGCACCTGAACATGTTTACGGGGGCGACCTTGAGAAGATAGAGGAGATTGAGCGAAGAGCGTCGTTGGCAGGGTTGAAGCTTGTCCGCCAAAGAATTCGCCACATGGGCACAGAGAAGTGCGCTCAGACTCTTCGGAAAATGCGGCAGGCACTGAACGGCAAGGTCGAATTCAAACCTAAAACCGACGTGAAAGGTCTAATAGTGAAAGATGATGTCGTTGAAGGCGTCGAAACCGTAAACGGCGAAAGGTTCCTCGGCAAGTACGTGATCGTTGCGCCTGGGAGAAGCGGGGCTGAGTGGCTTCAGACAGAAGCGCACGCCTTAGGATTAAAGACGCTTAACAACCCTGTTGACGTTGGAATTAGAGTTGAAGTCTTGGCTTCCGTGATGGAGGCGTTGACAAGCATTCTCTACGAGCCGAAGCTCATCTACTACTCAAAATCATTCGACGACCAAGTGCGTACTTTTTGTGTTGCACCTTACGGCGAGGTCATAACTGAATCCTATGACGGGGTTTTGACGGTCAATGGCCAAAGCTATGCCGAGAGAAAGACGGAAAACACGAACTTCGCAATTCTGGTCAGCACGTCCTTCACTGAACCGTTTAAGGAGCCCATAGCCTATGGGAAATACGTTGCTAGACTCTCAAACCTTCTCAGCGGCGACGTGATAGTGCAACGTTTGGGCGATTTGGAGTCTGGTAGACGTTCAACGCCGGAAAGAATGGCCAGAAGCGTCGTTACCCCTACGCTGAAGAATGCCACGCCAGGCGACCTCAGCTTTGTTCTGCCCTACCGTTATCTGGCTGATATTCGTGAGATGCTTCAGGCTTTGGACAAGATTGTTCCTGGGATCAATTCGCGGGATACGCTCTTGTACGGTGTCGAGGTGAAGTTCTATTCTTCACGCCTTCAGCTGAGCAACTGTTTGGAGACAAAGATTCGGAACTTGTTCACGGTCGGCGACGGCGCAGGCGTGACTAGAGGGCTTATTCAGGCTTCAGGGTCAGGCGTTATTGTGGCTAGAGAAATAGTGAAGAGAGAAAAGAAGGAGGCGTAAGACCTGTGTCGGTGATTCAGGAAATACACTGTTCCCACTGCGGAGCTCCTATAGCTTTTAAACCAGGCGAAATACTGGCAACGTGTAAGTACTGCGGCTACACCGTTGTGATAGAAACTGGAGAAACTTTCACCTACGAGCATTCCATGCTTCTGAACAAGTATGACCCAGCTCAGGTTGAAGAGCCTGTCCGAGACTGGATGCGCACGGGTTTCCTTAAGCCTGGCGACCTTGCTAGGAAATCAAGAATCGTGGAGAAAACCTTGCAGTACTTGCCTTTCTGGGTGGTTTCAGCGGAAGTCGAAACCGTCTACAAAGGGGTTTTTGAACGCATAACACCTGCCGTTGCGAAGGATGGGAAACTGGAGAACGACTACGACTGGCTTGTCCTGGCACGGAAGGCGTCCGAGTTTCCCACAAGAGAGTACAACGTGCCCTTGGAAGGGAAGATTCCCTACGATTTCAGGAAGATAGAAGGGTTTGCCAAGGTTTTGAACAGCGAGATTGACAAGGATGAAGCCGTGGAGCTTGCTAAGCATCAGATTGAAGAACTTCATCGTTACCTGATTCAGAAGGATGTTGACAAAATCATTGACATGAAGACCGAAGTAAAGGTGGACCAAGTGGTTTACTTGCATGCCCCAGTCTGGTTCGTAAAATACGAGTACAAAGGCAACGCTTACCAATTGCTGATTGACGGCGCCACTGGCTCATCCATAAAAGGCGACATACCTTCAACAAACCTCTGAACATCGCGAAACTTTAAAAGTAACCCCTAAATCATCTATTAAATCGAAAAAATCGATGTGAGGAACCTGTTCGTGACCGAGAAAAAAGACATTTATGGAAAAGCGAAGAAGCAGATGCGGCTTGGCGAACGCATCCTAGCGGAGATTCCTGGTTTCCACGGCTACAAGGAGAAGGAGCTGCGACGCGAATCTGACAGACTCATTAGAGACAACCTGTATCGGAAGCTGTCAACAGCGAAAACCGACGTGAAAGGTATTTTCCAAAAGCTGTCTGACCGCCGCGCTTTTGACGTTCTGACGGATATGGATCGACTTGTCGCCAAGTTTGACCGCGTAACAGAGAAGGTTAATCATGCTTCTTATGGGTATTCAGGCTTCTTCGACGCAGTGAAGGTTGAAGAGGAGAACCTTGACAGGATGATCGATTTCGATAACCGACTGGTTGATGAAGTTGACAAGATAGCTGAAGAGGTTGCAGCGTTCAAGGCAGAAGTTTCACAGCAGGATTTGACGAACGCGGCCGCTCGCGTGCAGCATTTGGGTGAGATCTTGGACTCTTTTGAGAAAACGTTTGACAGCAGACAAGAGGTAATATTAGGAGTGAATTGACATGCCACAAGTCATAGAATGGAAGAATCCAGGTTCAGAAGACATTGTTTGGAGATATCCAGACGAAGAGATCACGTGGGGGGCTCAACTGATTGTCCACGAATATGAGACAGTGGTGTTTTTCAGGGACGGCAAGGCGTATGACGTTTTCAACGCAGGAAGACATACACTAACAACGCTGAATCTGCCACTGATAACCGGTCTGCTCACAAGGATCGCTGGTTACAAGGAGAAACCTTTCAAAGCGGGAGTGATTTTCGTTTCGACCAAGGTGTTTGCCGGGAAATACGGCACACAGGCCCAGACCACAGAGCTTGCTCCGTTGAAGGCGTATGGCGGCTTCTGGTTCAAAGTTGAAAGTGCGCAGCTGTTCGTGAATGAGGTTGTCGGCGGGCAGAACGCGTACACAAGTGAGGATGTCAACAATTATCTGCGCGGCTTCCTGAACGAGAAACTCATCGACGAGCTTTCACGGTACGACCTGTTGACTGTCTTCACAAGGCTTGACGAGACCTCAGTGGTAGTGAAAAACACGATCTCGGACTACTTCAAACGTATAGGTTTGGAACTGACTGATCTCCGTTTTGAAGGGATAGACACTACGCCTGAGTATCGTGAGCGGCTATTCTGGCTTAGAACTGGGAGGGCAGCGCCTGAAGAGGTGCTGAGGATGGAGACGGTGAAGAAAGCTGCTGAGGAGCTTGGAAAGTCGTCGGGCGCAGGCTTGGGAACTGGCATGGTGCTCATACCTCAAGTGATGACGCCGTCTGGTCCAGTGCAGGCGCCAGCAGCAGCTTTGGTCATATGTCCGAAGTGCAACGGGAAAATCCCTGCTACTTCAAAGTTCTGTCCAGAGTGCGGGACGACGATAACTCCGCCGTCGGGCGGAACAATGAGCTGTCCTAAGTGTGGGAAGACGATTCCTGCTGGGTCCAAGTTCTGTCCTGAATGTGGTGAGAAAACCCAGTAGAGGGCGTGATTTGAGAATTGGTTAGCTCTGCAAACAGGGGCCTGCTGTCGTTAGGTGCCTTCTTTGTCATCCTAGTGGTTTCCATAGTTCTTGGGGCCTTCGTTGTTGGTTGGTTGACGGTTCCGCCGATGATAATTGCGTTGTGCGGTTGCTGGATGCTGGTGCTTGGCGGGATGCAGGCTTCGAGTCCGCAAAAATATGGGCGCAGTGCGTTCAGCCTTTTCGGGTGGGGGTTGCTGTTCATCGCTGTGGGCAGTGCATGGTTCTTGTACTGGTTTGACTGGATTTACTCTCTAGCTGTAGTACTGCTTGTTCTTGGTGCTTTGGCAATCGCGGCTGCTTTTAGGAAAAAGTAGCCTCCCATTTTCTCTGAAACGTTTTTTATCTGTGACGATAGTCTATGCTGTTGGAGGGTCGAACTCGGGATGAGCGAGAAGATGATTGGCCGCGGTACGTGGTACGACAAGATGGCGGCTGACATTGTTGAGAGGGAGCGCAAGCTAGGCAAGAGCTTGAAGCTGATTAGAACTGAGATGGGTCTCGGCGCTTCTGGTTTTCCACACATCGGCAGTGTGGGTGATGCTGCGCGTTCTTTTGCAGTGACACTGGCTCTTAAGGAGCAGGGGTACCCCTCAGAGCTGATAGCTTACTGCGACGACAAGGACGGCTTGCGTAAGGTTCCAGTTGGGTTGCCGAAGTCTCTAGAGAAGCATTTGGGTTTTCCAGTTTCCAGCATTCCAGACCCGTTTGGGTGCCATGAAAGTTATGGTCGCCACATGAGTTCGTTACTGCTTGATGCGTTGGACAAGTGCGGGATGGAGTATCGTCATGTGTCTGCGATGGAGATGTACGAGAAGGGGTTGTTGAACAAAGAGATTGATGCTTTGCTTTTGAACG
>Ga0315291_10007320_pt1 | contig 13662 bp, 17 predicted proteins | sample YL17G12_20_MG_FD_203070 | JGI IMG/M metagenome (GOLD analysis project Ga0315291, IMG submission 203070) | Sediment microbial communities from Yellowstone Lake, YNP, Wyoming, USA - YL17G12_20 | ecosystem: Environmental > Aquatic > Freshwater > Lake > Sediment | place: USA: Wyoming | collected...
CGCGCAGGGCAACATTGTCACAAAACTGCGGAAGGGCGAGGAAGCGGCTGGCCTGGCTTCCCTGTCTCCCGAACCCATTGTGGGGGGCAAGCCAAGACGTGCGAAGAAGGCAGTGCTGAAGGCGGAGAAACCTAGCGCGCCTGCGCCAAAACGCGCTGCTGAACCGGCCAAGAAAGCCAAAGTCGCGCCCGTCAAGAAGGGGGCGGCGAAGACCGAACGCGCCGAGAAGCCTACCCGGAAAGCCGCGCCGTCGAAGAAAGCTGCGCCCAAAGCGGGGCGGGCGGCAATGCCAGCAAAGAGACAGAAGGCGGATAGGCCAGCGAAGGCGGGGACGCCGCCGAAGGTCGCGGGAACACCCAAGAAAGGCGATAAGCTCGCTGCCGCGAAGACATCGCAGGCTCCCAAGACCAAACCCGCGCCTGGGGCGAAGAAGCGAGCCTCAAAGCCCAGACCGGTCGCGAAGCCCAAACCTGCCGCAGCGGCGAAGGGCTCGGCTCCCGCTCCCAAGGCGCAAGAGGTCAAGGCCGTTGCGCCTGTGACGCAGCCCAAGTCCAAACCTGTGTCACCCGCGCTGCCGCTGAAGAAGAAGCCTTCAGGTGCGCAGAAGGCTGGCTCAGATAAGGTCAAAAAGGGTGTGGTGCGGAGCGTGAAGAAGTAGAGGCGCGCCGGTCGCCTCTATCCCGCGCCTCGCAAGGCCGTCATCTGTTCCAGGGCATGGTCATACAGGGGGGCTATGTGCCCCCAGTCGTAGAGGGACATCGCGGCGCGGAGGTCGGGTGACGGCGCACGCGGGTTGAACAGGAAGCGACGCAGTCTGTCCACCAGGTCATCCGCGTCTGCGTACAGGTGCTCGGCTTGCAGGTGCGCCGGGATGAGTTCGGGGTAAGTCAAACGGTTCGGGAGCAGGGGCCACGCCCCGCAGTAGACGGCCTCCACCACGGCCACGCCGAAGAACTCGTGAACGGTTGTGCTGACGATCACATCTGCCTGCCAGAGCAGACGCGTGTATTCTTCCGCGCTTGCGTAGCCGTAGTGAATCAACTGAGAAGCGAATCTCTCCTTTGCCGCGATGAACTCCTCAGGAACTCTGCAGAAATTCTCGCCCGCGAGCGCCAGTCGGAAAGGAATTCCCTCGCTTGCGACAATGGATAAGGCTCGGAAGAATGTTGCTGGGTCTTTGTCGTACTCCCAGCGCTGATTCCACAGAATGAGCGGCGGTTTGCCCCTCGGTGGGGCAAAGCCGCGCCGCGCGTCCAGCCGCCGCAGGTCGCACCCCACAGGGAGAACGCTGGATTTTGCTCGCAGCTGGCCGATGGTCCCCAAATGGTTGTAGTCGGGGAAGTGCTTGAGAAGCCTGGGAAGTTCGTCAAGGAACTGGTCGCGGTGGAATTCCGAGTTGAAGAAGACCCAATCGGCGCACAGTCCCGTTATGAAGTTCATGAAGCCATAGGTGAGGTCTCGCTTGCTTCCGGGCGGGGGCGGATAGGTCAGTTGGTTTTCGTGGAAGTAGGCGGCAATGGGCATGTTGCCAAACCGGGGGCGCGTCAGGCCCAAGAAGTATGGCAGGTTCACCATGTCTGTGACCAGGAGGAGGTCGGTTTCGGGGGATAGATTGCCGGCCTGCTCTGCCAATTCAACGGGACCACCGTGCATCCGCCACTTCCAGAAGCGGCCGTCCATCTGGAGGGTCTGGATTTCGTGGCGGCTGGCGGTTTTGTACCCTTCCGCCCACGTGCGGTGTGAACCGGTATAGTAAGGCTCCAGAAGCGCTATACGCATGGCGGGTCACAACTTCCGGCGGGCTAGGCCACTCCCACCTCGCGCAATTCCTCTGCGTTGAGGAGACGGTGGCGTGCGCTGAGATACGTGTCGCACTCGTGGCACTTGCCGGCCTTTGCGCAGGTGCTGTTGGCAATCTCCCAGCATGGAGCTGAGTGATTCTGGTACGCGGTGCATTTGGCGCGTTCGTCATCCGAGCATCCCTTCACCTCCCAGCACGGGATCAACCCCAGCAGCCGCCGCAGGCCCTCCTGGTTCAAACCCTTTTGGTGGATCAAATAGCGGATGCACTGAATCCACTTGATGTCGTTGTCGGTGTAGAAGCGACGGTTGTGCTTGCGGGCGGGTCGCAGAAGCCCAGATTGCTCGTAGAGGCGCAAGGTGCGTGGGTGGACTTTGAGCAGTTCTGCTGCGGTGCCGATGGTGTAGACGGGTGTGGTCTCGCTGTACATATTGCTCACCTCGCTTGTTCGCCGTGGGGATTGAGCATGCTGTCACAAGCCATTATAGTGATGTCAAGCAATCTTGTCAACTTCTCTTGGTAAGGTTCTGGAAAGAATCGGCAACAAAAAGGGCCTGCTGCGGGCAGGCCCTTTTGTGATTCGTGGATGTGTTCAGCAGCCGCTGGGCGGCTCGTTTTCGCCATCGCGTGCCGACGGCACGCTGGGGTTCCTCACCCCTCAGCCGCCCACGCCCGCTTTGCGCGCGAGCCAGCCGAACAGCAGAACCACCAGAATGAAAACCAGTACGGATGCAATGTCTCCCATGTCCGTCGCTCCCCTTATGCCTTTGCGGGCTGTCCCTGGGGTTCGCCCAGGAGTTCCCTCAAGATACTAAGAATGGCGTAATAACTGATCCCGCCCGCGAATTTGAACTCGCCGTTGATGGCGGTGAGGGGGTATGTCAAGTTGTGGGTTTCCGCGGCCTGGGCCACGTCGGCATACTGCTGGCACACAGCGGGTTCGGCCATGTCGTGGAATTCCACCTGGATGCGGTCGCCGTAGTCCTGTCCGAGATAGTATGCAACGGTTTTTGTGGTCTCCTCCGAAGACCAGCGCGGTCCTCAGCCGCTGGAGCAGGAATTCTCCTGTAGCGTGTCAGAAAAGACCGAGATAACGACCTGTTCCTGTGCAGATTTGTTTTCCATGCGATGGGCTCCTTGTGTGAGAATTGTCGTTTTCAGGCGCACGGCCTGGGCGAATCAGATGCCTCAGGTGCTGCCGCTGGTGCCGCAAGATGAAGACGGGGCTGTGGAAAAGCCTCCCGAAGAATCCCCGCCCTTTGTGCCGAACAGGGACATCCTTTTGTCCACCCCTTTGTGGCTGCAATGAGGACACTCTACGTCTTTGGGTTCGGTTTCCATTCGCACCAGTTTTTCAAAGTCGCGCCCACACCTGGGGCAGCGGTATTCGTAGATGGGCATGAATTATTCCTCCAATGCTTGCGCAAGCAAATTGCTCAGCAATGCGGATGTGGCGATGCCGACGTGGCGTCCCGCCAAGTTCCCACTGCGGTCAAACATCAGGAACGTGGGCACAGCCCGCGCGTTGAACTGGTAGGCAAGTTGGTTGCCTAAGGGCGACCGGATGCCCAGGCGGATCACCGTGACTTGGTTCTTGTGCGAGCGTTCAAACCCATCCACGATGGGTTTTGCCATCAGGCATGCGCTTCAAGTGTTGGTGAAGAGTTCCACCAGAACGGGCTTGCCTTCGCGGAACAGCGCAGCGAACTGCTCCGCCGACGCAACGCTGCTGGCGGGCGTCCGCAAGAACAGATACGCGCCGCCGAGGATGGCAATCAGAATCAGGAAGCCCAGATTTTCCCTTGCGAGTTGAAGTGCTTTCTGCATCGCGTTCAATACCCGTATGGGGTATACAGATTATACGCAGTTGCTGCGTGGGTGTCAAGTTTGGGCGGTCAGGGATTAGGGCCTGCGCCGCCTGGGAATGTAGCGCACGGCGCCGGGGATTTCGGGCGCAGGGCTGGCGGCCAGGGTGCGGGCCTGTCGGCGGCTGGTCACCGGCTGCGGGTTGGACAGGTAGGCCTCGGTGACTTCGCGTCCCTTCTGGATCATGGCATCCGCCTGGCTGAAGTCCCACATGGAAACACCCTGAAAGGCCGGAATGCGGATGTGGTGCAAGGTAACGGCGGGGTTTTCGGCGGCCTCGGCGAGATCGTCCAGAAGATTCTGGTACATGATGGTGGTGAGGACGCGCTGGCCCACCGGCAAGACTCCGTGGACATCCGGGACGGCCTCGCCGGAGTATCCCAGGTCAATCGCATAGATTTCTGTAGCGCCCTTTTCCATCGCGATTTCAATTGGCACGTTGGCAACGACGCCGCCATCCACCAACTGGTAGCCCTGGTAATCGTAGGGCGGCAGGGTGATAGGCAAAGCCGCACTTGACATAACGGCATCCACCAGGAGCGCCGACGGGTCATCGCCGAACAGGTAGAGCGTTGCAGTGTTCAGGTCTGCGGCGGTGAGGTACAGTCGGACGCGCAGGTCACCGAACGTCTTGACGCCCGGAGGCAGGTGATTCAGAACCTGGTTGTACAGCCCGTCGTTGGGAACCAGGCTGTCTTTGCCCCAAAGGACGCGCCAGGCCATGGTGAGAGCGTTGCCAGGGAACACATCTTTCCTGCGGAGCGAGCGCCAGATTTGCGCCAGGGTGAGCGCGCCCACCATGCTGGGGTCCGTGGCAATGAGTGTGGCGTTCATGGCTCCGGCGGAGGTGCCGACGAGCATGTCAGGCTGGATGTCGTGGCTGAACAGGGCCTGCAGCGCTCCCACTTCCAGCGGGCCTCGGTTGCCCCCGCCGCTGAGGACAAATGCGATCATGGCGCACCTCCAGGGCTGGATTTGAGGGGATTATAGCAGTCTTTCGGTGGGGTGGCAATGAGAATTGACCACTAAGACACAAAGACACGAGGAACATTGGGAGGATGGAGCGGGGTCACGACTTGGACGCGAGCGTAATTTCCACGGGCAGTCCCCACATGGATGCCGCAGCCGCTTCGGTGATGCGAAACCCGGCGGCGTGTAGCGACTCCCGTGCGTGGATCGGGCGGCAGTCTATGGATGTGGGCCACCTCTGGTGCGCCCACTCGTAAAGCCTCAGCATGAGTCCACGGCCCCGCCTGGACAGGGAGACGACGCACAGCCGCCCGCCGTCTCGCAGCACCCGCCGGCAATCGCTCAGGACAAGTGGGATGTCGGGCGTGTCAAACAGTTCCAATGTGAAGGCCATGAAGGCGGCGTCAAATCCCCTGGATTCGTAGGGGAGCGAGGCCGCGTCTCCGAGGGCCAATTCCACCCGCCCAGCCATGCCCGCCTTCTCCAGCCGCGCCTGGGACGCGCGGAGCATTCCGTCCGAGAGGTCCAGTCCATAGACTCGCCCCGACGGGCCGACAGCCCGGGCCAGTGCGACAAGCGCATGGCCCGTGCCGAAGCCGATTTCAAGAACACGCTCGCCTTCCCGCGCAGCCAGCATTTGCAGGCCCGCGTCGGAGAATCGGCGCTCCGAACCGGCCAGAGCATCGTACCAGCGGCTCAGGCGGTTGTAGGCGGCGCGGGCAGATTCCCTGGGGCGCGCAACGCGGCTAATCTTTGTGGACACTGGCTTCACTCTATGAATCTCTCAGACTCGGCATCGTATCGGGGTGTGTGGACGAGAACGAGCGTCGCGGTCGTCTCGGTCGGATTCTCGTAGGCAAAACGCTGCCCCTGGTGGACAAGGCAGAAGTCGCCCGAATCCAGGTCACTGGTCTCGCCGTCCACGCGGAAGCGAACGCGGCCTTTGGCGACATAGTAGTACTTCTCGGATCGCGCCGACCATGCCTCTCGGTGGCGCGCTCCGGGCGGGACCTCAATCACCGCCAGCGACGAGCGCGTGTCCAGCCCGGCAGTGTAGTCCCGGATGAAAAGCCCTTCGAAATCAAACGGTTGTAGTGAATCGCGCTTGACGATCATTTGTCCTCCCTGTGTAGATTGTTGCACCGCAGAGATACCGTCTTGAATGTCAAGTTGCGACCTGTGATTTTTCGGCGTGACTTGGGTTGAAAGGCATACCAGATTTCAGTACACCCAGTGCCAAGCATAGGAGTTTTCGCATCGCGGCTCCAACTATCACCATTTTGTGTTTGTTACGCTGAGCCAGGCGCTCACTCAGTTTTGCGATGATGGGATTGAATCGCATTGCACAGATGGCTGGGAAGTATAGTGCTTTGCGAAGGTTGCTGTTGCCCACTTTGCAAAGTTTGGACTTGCGATGCACGGATGTGCCTGAATCGCCTTTTCGTGGACTGAGACCGGCATAGGCTGCCAGAGAACGTCCGGATGAGAAAGCCTGGATGTTCTCCCCCAGCAGTTTGGCTGCAGTCACATCGGCGATCCCAGGAATGCTGGTGAGCAGGTCTCGTTGTTGCTTGAGACCTGGGTGTTGGTTGATATGCTCCTGAATACGTCCCTTCAAGTCCGCGATCTGTTGGTCGATGAAGGTCAGGTGTTCTTGGAGCATGTTGCACACCTGCTCAGAAGGAACATTCGAAGCCAGACGGTTGTTCTCTTGGGTTCGCATCTGCTGTAAGGCTTCCAGGTGGTGCACAAGGGCCTGCAACTCACGCACTTCAGGGGGAGGCGGCGTCCAGGCGTCTGGGTTCTGCGTGGCGCAGAAGTCGGCAATCAAAGCCGCATCCAGTTCATCGGTTTTGTTGCGGGCCAGTTTGCTCTTGGCATAGTCGTGGATGCGCGCTGGGTTGACCACACTGACGACATGCCCTGCGTGATGAAGGAAGATCGCGAGGTCTTCCCAGTAGCGGCCCGTGGCTTCCATACAAGCATGTACTTGTGAGGCGTGATGCTTGACTAGCCATGCAGCTAGTTCTGCAAATTGACTGGGGTCGTTGCGAAAGGCATGACTGTGCTTCTTGCCTTCGCGCAACAAGACAACCTGGTACGTCTCTTTGGCAATGTCAATGCCGAGTTTGGGAAGTGTCATGACAGCACCTCAACAAAATAGATTGACTTGGAGGCCTTGCTCGACCGATCAGTCTTGTACATTCGAGCTCGTATCAGTATGATAGGCTCCAGATACCGTCCAATCTACCGCGAGCAAGGGCTAGGGGAGAGGGACCACTATCTCTGCGACGAGCTCATGGCCCTAGACGCAAATCGGATTCACCTCTCCCCTTACCAAGCCTTGTGGCCTGATTCTAGCATACAATCCCAATATACAAGACGCAGAGAGCGCGGAGAGGCGAAAGGAAACCAGTAAGACGCGACGCCGCGAAGCACAGAGAACTGAAAGGCCTCTTTGTCCTTTGTGTCTTCGTGACTTTGTGGTAGATTCTTGCAGCTCCGCGTCCTTTGCGCCTCCGCGGTGAATTCTTTACCCGCGCGAGAGGAGGAACCATGCGGCGACTTGTGCCGCGAAAACGGCGACGCCCGCGATGACGGCTCCCGCCACCCACCAGCCGCCCGCGGCCATGCCCCACACGAAGACCGCCGCGCCCGCGCACGCGCTGGAGAGTACGGCCACTGTCAGCGCCATCAGGAAGGCCACCGTCCACGGCTTGGGGCCTGAGGGAATGGTTTTCTCGCTCCAGCGGAAGGCGGACGCCAGGGGCACTTCGTCGCCGAGCGATTTGACATAATACTCCTTGATCTGGCACATGGCGCGGACGCTGTCGGTCCAGGCCAGCCGCAGTTTGACCAGTTGCAGCAGGAAGAGGACGCCCAGCAGAGCCAGCCCCGCGAACAGTAGCGCAAAGGCGGCGAATTGGCCGGGTGTGGCCGTTTCGGCCAGGGCCACGGCGGCGATAACCGTCCCGGCGGTCGCCAGGTAGTAGTTGAAGATGCGCACGCGGTCTTCATTCGCCTGCAGCGCCGTGTGCGCCGCGTAGTCAAATTCCTTCGTCAGGATGTCGTTTGGGTTGAGGGTTGTGTTGGGCATGGGAGCCTCCGTCGGTCTAGTTCTCAAAGACGATGTCATCTATGCAGACGATCCCCGATCCATGCGTGTTGTTGAAGCCGAAATTCAAGTTCTGAATAGAGGCCACATTTACTCTCACGCTGCTATCCTTGAACATTCTCAGCAGGATGTATACACGACTCCACTGACCTTGCTCTACGACGACATAGGGCTTGGACTCAAGTTTGACCTCATTGCCAGCGGTGTCTTTTAGGCCGATTTGGAATGTCTCTCCGCCCTTGGCTCCTTGTACCCAGAAGACTAGGGCAGAGGACTCGGAGAGTTCTACATCAAAACGGTTCTCTGGTGCTTTGTCCCAGTGTGTGGCCCACCCCCCGTTTCCATCGCCGCTCATGTCATATGTGATTCTCAGACCATATTGTCCGGAGTGGTTGCAGGTTTCCGACTTCACAAACTCCGCAGTAAGTACTCCACCCTTATTTCTGAAGTCCATGGCTTCGCCGTAAGTGGCTTGTGGGAATACGTCCCACAAAGGTGGTGTAGGTGGGAATGGCGTGGGTGTCGGGGTAGGCGCAGGGGTCAGGGTCGGTATTGGCGAAGGCGCGGGAGTTCGGGGCGTGGGACAGCCTAGGTTCTCGCTTATGACCAATTCCATCCCGAAATCCTTGCGAAACTTGTAGGGATACTTCTGAGACTGCCCACCAATTACGATAACGAACTCTCCGGTCTCCCAATACTCAACCTGTTGGATGGTATGACGCATGTTGGTTCCTTCTTTGGCTGAGACGGTGAGCGAACGGGTTAGAGTCTCTTCTCGTCCATAGGTAACGCCGTACTGCGCGGCCACTTCGGTCCCCGCCTGAACCGAGCCTACGCCTGGTATGCCCAGGGTACCACTGGCGCTTACTGTCACCCCGACGCCAACGTCCAGAATGTAGGCAATGGAACGGGAACGCGAGACTTCATTTGAGACATCAGCGGTACCGCCGCAGTTGTTCTGTGGGATCGTTTCGGTGGTTATGATGAGCTTTTCGGGTTGCTGGCCCGAAGGGAGTGTCTGGATCGTTGGGGGTTGCGCCGAAGTCGTCGGGGCTGGGGTCTGGCGGGTGGACCGGCCTCCACATCCAGCAGTAAGAGCTACCAGAATCAAAGGCAGAGCCAAACAACTCAAGAATCTTCTAATGACATACTTGCTCATCTTTCACTCCCTGCGCACTGCCAACATGACACGCGGAGCCAACCAAGTCAGCATCGTGCTCCGCGAGTCTGTGAACCGATTCTACCCCCTCTTTCTATCTCCGTCAAGCCTTCTGCCGACTGGATTTGCTCCAATCCAGGGGCCCAACCTGTCCGATGCATGGAGGCAGGCTTTCCACCCAGCCCTGCGAATCCACTCGCGGCCCCCGTGCGGCAACATGCAATCCGTCGTGCCCGCAAATCCGCCGAGCGAATTCGTCGGCTGGGACCAATAGTCCATCCGAGACGGGCCGCATGAGTCGCGCCACGCTGTTTGACAAACCCGCCTATCCGATTCAAACTGACTGGGCGGAAAACCCGGTTGAGGAGGCGCGGAGCATGGAAATGAGCGCAGAAGCATTTGAGACATTTTTGCAAGAGGCCAGGGCCAACACTTGGGCCAGCGGCCAGCCTGCGGCGGTGGGGCCTGCGGGCGAGCACCGGTACGAGTATGCGGCCAGTGGGCTTCAGTACCGGGACGCCTACATGGTCACCGAGACCTCCTTCTTCGGCCAGGAGACAGTGCTCCGGGAAGGGCAGGCGATGTGGAACATGATTTACGCCGGACAGGTTCACAAGGGCGCGGCGAAAGACCCCGGCCCGGCTGCCGTCTACGCCCTCCTGCGGCGGGCGGTGCTGGCGGCGGGGCTGGATAGCCGGATTGGCCGCGCTGCGGACTACACCGAGGGTGAGTGGACCTTTGCCGACCAAGGCGAGACCCACGGCAACGAGTTCTGGGGCGAGGAATGGATCACCCTGCGCGGCGCTGAGGTGTACCGCCTGAAATACGGCGGCGGCTGGCTCCCGCAGGAAGTTCAGGAAACTTCGGGTGTGCGCAGATAGAGTTGTAGACCTCGGAGGTCTGCGCAAACCTCCGAGGTCTCGGTCCTACTTCTTCTCTACTGGGAACTGAATCTCCGTCAGGAACTGATTGGGGTCGTCGGTTTCGCTGCCTTTGGGATACTTGAGATCGCTGTCGGTGTGCCCGCGCAGGTACACCTCGCGCGAATGCCCGACGATGCGATAGCCATTGGTCTCAGTCCACGAGACCAGAGCGTTGTACGCCTCGGTCAGGCCATCGTAGGGGCCCTTGTGGAGCGTCGCGGCCACAGTCTTCACACCGGGAATCTGGTGGCATTTGACTCGGTCGCTTTCGGGCAGCGGCGCGACCACCGGCGTGGCTGCCTCCGCATCTATGTTCGTGAAGTTGGAGCCATCGTCGTAGTAGATTGCCATGCACGCGCCCGAAGGCTTGCCACCATGCTGCGCCACATAACGCTCGACTTCGCCAAACAGCCGCCCAACATCCGGAAAGGTGGCGATGATGTCCCGCACACCCATGACCATCTGGGGTTTCACTTCCTTGATCACTACTTCGTACTTTGGCATTGCGCCCTCCTGTTCAATTTGTCTCAGCCGGGCCTCAACCCGCGCCAGCCGCGCCTGTTCTGTTTCCATGCGATGCTGGATCTCCGCCTGCTTCCTTCGCAGCATGCCTCGGATCTGGGCCGCGGGCAAGTCGCCGTCCAGCAGCGTGGCGATCTCGTCCAGCGACAGACCCAGGTCTTTCAGCGCCAGGATGCGGTTGAGCCTCGGCAATTGGTCGGCCAGGTAGTAGCGGTAGCTGGTGAAGCGGTCCACGTACGATGGCTCCAGCAGCCCGATTTCGTCGTAGTAGCGCAGCGCTTTCACCGACACCCGGCTGAGTCTGGCAAACTCTCCGATACGAAACATGTCACCTCCCCACGCGGGATGATTTGAAGGCCTTCGTGCATAGTATACACCATCCTGTAAGGGGAGAGTCAAGAGGGCCGCGATGCCTGTTGCACAAAAAGCGCGGCCCCCGGATGGTTGTCCAGGGGCCACGCCGGTAAGGTGACCGTCAGGATGTGCCCAGAGGGGAAGTGGGTGTCTGACGGTGAAGGGTGAGTTCGCTAGGCGTGCAATGGGGCAAAGACTGCGCCCACATTCACTGGCGAGTGACTTTCCGCCGGCAATGCGCAGGCAGTAGCCGGCTCGGTTGATTTCTCCGCGACGATCTGCCCGTCCAGGATGTTGACGGTGCGGCCCGCATAGGCGGCGGCCTGGGCGTCGTGGGTGACCATGATGACGGTCTGTCCCGCGCGGTTCAGGTCGCGCAGCAGGTCAAGCACCTGGATGCCGGTAGCTCTGTCCAGATTTCCAGTCGGCTCGTCGGCCAGGAGCAGCGGAGGCTGGTTGACGACGGCCCGCGCCACCGCCACGCGCCCCTGCTCGCCGCCCGACAGTTGGTAGGGGAGACGGTCTTCCTTGCCCTTTAACCCAACCTGGGCCAGGGCTTCGCGGGCGCGGGCAACCTTCTCGCCTTTGGGCATCTTGGCAATGGCAAGGGGCAGCAGGACGTTTTCCTGCGCCGTGAGGTAGGGCAGGAGCTGCAACTGCTGGAAGACGAAGCCGATGTATTCATGGCGGAAGTCGGCCTGCTTCTCCGTGGTGAGGCCGTATACGTCAATCCCGTCAACGAGCACGTGGCCCTCGGTGGGTGAGTTCATGACACCCAGGATGGTCAGCAGAGTGCTTTTGCCCGACCCCGATGGCCCCATCACGGCGACAAACTCGCCCTCGGCCACCTTTAAGTTCACATCGCGTAGGGCGTGGACGGGCGCGCTCCCGCTGTTGTAGATTTTGCTGACATTCTGAAATTCAATCATAACACTCCCTCACAACGACCGCAGGGCGATAGTCGGGTCAAGTTTGGCGGCTTGGATGGCGGGGTAGAGACTGGCTCCAAGTCCCACGACCAGGGCGCAGCCAATCGCGCCCAGCGCGAGCACTGGACTCCACGGGACTGGCGCGGTGACGTTCGCCACGCGCGGAGCCAGTGCCACAGCGGCCCCCATGCCCGCCAGCCACCCCACGATGCCGCCCGCCAGGCTCACCAGCGCGGCTTCGCTGAGGATGACCCGCTCCACATGCACCTGGCGGAAACCCAAGGCGCGAAACAGACCAATCTCCTGCCGCCGCTCGGCCACCGCGCCCAACATGGTGGTCAGCACCACCAGCGCGCCGATGGCAATGACCACGGCGGACACGGCCAGAGCGAAGCGACCCAATTGCCCCACCGTTTCCATGCGAAGTGTCACGGCCTGGCGCAGGGCGGTCACCCGTGCCTGGGGTAGCACCTCGCCGATCTGCATGACCATGTCCTCTATAGGGCAGGCGTTGCAGAGGGCGGCCACTTCCACCACGCTGACGCTGCCGGGCTTGTTCATCGCCCTCTGGGCCGCAGCCAGGTCAACGAACAGGATGCTATCGTCCTGCGAGCCATTCTCGGCCAGGACGCCCACCACGCGGAAGGGCTGTCCCTTGACGTCCACTGTTGAGCCGGGCTGAAGGTTGAGTGTCTGTGCCAGCCGCGCGCCGATGAGGGCGTCATTAGGTTCGGTGGGTTCCATTCCCTGCGCAATGTGCCACCATCGCTTTAAGCGCAGTTCTTCGGGGAAGAGCACGCCTGCTACCAGAACGGGCCGCCCGCCCAGTTCGGTTGCGCCCAGCAGTTTGGGCGCGACGATGCTGATGTTCCCCGCGTTCTTGATGGTCTGGATGCGATCCAGGTCAGATGTGGTCAGCTCACCCACGTCGTAGGCTGCCGAGGCAACCGTCACGCCGCCGTAGGACAGGGACAGGTCGCTGGCCTGGGGGACGATGAGGATGTTCGCGCCATATTCGTCCAACTTCACAGCGACGTCGGCCTGCATGGCGCCGGTGATTGCCATGAGAGCCACCGCCGTGGCGACGCCAATGGCGAGGCCCAGCACGAGCAGGATCATTCGGCCCTTGCGCCGCCGCAGATTATTGAGCGCAACGTCTGTCAGTCGCATTGCATGTTTTCTCCCGAAGATCTCTTACCGCAGAGGCCGCAGAGAACGCAGAGAGGTATAGATTGCTGGTTTCTCTGTGGTCTCAGTGTTCTCTGCTGTGAATCCCGGCTCACGAGCGCTAAGAGTCAGCGCTAAAAGTACTTCAGGCCGGAAGCGATGTCTTCTACTTTGATGAGAAGGGTGTCGCCCTCAACAGTGCGCTTCAGGGGCGAAGGGTTGCAGCCGCCCTGAACTTCATTAATCTGGTTCGCAGGGAAGCGCCTGCCGCAGTTGTTGCAGACGACTTCATCGCCTTCCTGGCGATAGCCCTTCTTGAATGGGTAGCACACGTCGCAGGCGTTGAATGCCGCGCGGACTATCCCATCCTTGCTCTTCAGGACGAAGAACTCAATGGACTGGCCGTTGTGGATGTAGGTGTAGTAGCGGGCCTTGTAGTCATCGAAAGTCGCCAGAGACAACTTGACGACGCCGCTTTCGGCCTGCACCACGGGGTACGGCGCGTGGCCAACGGTTGCGGCTTTTACCGATGACGCTGCTGGCTGGCTGGACGTGCTGTTCTGCTTTGTTGCAGAAGCATTGCCCTGTTGTGCGGCAAGGGCGCTGGCTGGCGCGGCGCTGGTGACGGAGGGCTTTTGCGCCAGGGCGAAGATGACGCCGCCGACGATAACCAAGCCGACCGCCAGGGCGGCGATGAGAACTGCCGGGGACTTGCCGCCAGACTTCTTGGGCTGGGCGGCGAAACGGGCGCGCTTATCCGCGCGGTCTGGGGTATGGTCATTCCTAGTTGTGCTCACTGTTGCCTCCTAAACTCAGAACTCCAGAATGATTATAGGGGACGTCGGGCGGAGACAACA
>Ga0315291_10007322_pt1 | contig 13660 bp, 11 predicted proteins | sample YL17G12_20_MG_FD_203070 | JGI IMG/M metagenome (GOLD analysis project Ga0315291, IMG submission 203070) | Sediment microbial communities from Yellowstone Lake, YNP, Wyoming, USA - YL17G12_20 | ecosystem: Environmental > Aquatic > Freshwater > Lake > Sediment | place: USA: Wyoming | collected...
AAACCTAAACCCCGCCACCTATGTTAGCACGTTTATCTGAAAAGCAATTAAAGTTGATTTCCCCCTTTATTCCTTTAAACATAGGTGCGTGGGTAAAGGTTTGCCCTACATTTGATATTGATGTTTTGTAGGGCAAGGCTTTAGCCTTGCATACTTGCTCTGTGCTCTCGGTGGCTAAGTAAATAAAAAAACAAGGGGGCGAATCCGCCCCCTTTGATTAATTGTTTATAGTGTATTATTCGACGATCAGTTTGATTTCAGCTCGGTTGGTTCGGTCTTCATATCGTAAGAAGTAAACACCGCTGGCTAATGTGCTCGCATTGAGTGTCGTGGTATAATTGCCTTGATTGAGATAGCTGTTGTTGATCGTTTCGACGACGCGACCGGATGTGCTGTAAAGTTTAACTGATACTTTACCCGCAACCGGTACCGTGTATCGAATAATCGTGGTTCGATTGAATGGGTTCGGAGCAACGTTGAAGCTGAAGACATTGGTCAGACTGGTCTTTTCAACCATGGTCGATACAACCGTTGTCGGGGTTAGGCGGGTTGCATTGAGTGCGCTTCGTGTATAGCACCAGAATTCGGAAGTGTTATTACCTTTCATCAACCAGATTCGGTTATTAGCAAAAGCCATTGCCGCGCCAGTCTTGGCAACTGATTTCTTATGTAGTCTTGGAATCGATTCTAATTTCGACCAGGCAGTACCATTAAACTTCCAGAATACGTTGGCACCGCCACCTTTTATAGCATAGATTGAGCTGCCACCGCTTACCATTGCTGCGCCATCTTTGGCAATAACCTTCTTGTTGGCTTTGCCATACAGACTCTCTACCACCGGCATTGAGTCTACTGGATTCCAAACATTACCAAGGATATCGTAACCATAGAAGAGGTTGGCTTTGTCGTTTGTCTTGAGAGCATAGATTACGCCGCCGAGTTCCGCAAGGCAGGCACCGTCTTTCCAGACTTTAATGTTAGCGCCAAGTTCTAACGAAGCTCCGGTAGTCCAGGCATCGGTTGCGACATCGTAGACATAGAAGTTATTCAGGTCGGTCTTCTTCTGACCACCAGCCAAGAGATAGAGTTTACCGCCAAGATAAGCCAGTGAAGTACCGCCTTTGAGTGCTTTGGGCACCGGGACGAATGCTTTAGCAGTCCAGGTATTAGCTAAGATATCATAAGCCCAGAGTTCAACCGTACCGTTACCTTTGGTTGCGTAGATAATACCAGTACCATCGTAGCAGAGTGCGGCGCCTTTGCCGATCTTTTTCTTATTATACTTGGTCGGGTCAGTCGGTTTGAAGCCATATGGGATTGATTCAAGAGTTGTGAAGATGCCGGGTGTACCGCGAGTATACTTATAGAAGTACCATGATTTATTGCCAGGGAACATGTAGATGTCATCACCATCTTTTGCACCACCAACACCAATCATTGAACCGCCGTCTTTGACAAATTTACCCGGTTTCAAATCCAGAGCTGCAGGTATTGGATCTACTATTGCCCAGCCCGGGGTACCCAATGAAATTGAGAAACTCCATGGAGCTGAGGGGAGACCCCAGTTTTCTAAAGCATCTTGTGCACGGACAGTCCAGGTAAATGTACCTTCATCAAGAGGAGTAGTTGGTGTATAGGTTAATTCGCTCGTTTCGATATTGATTACTACCGCCTTTGTGCCATCATCAACAACGAGGTTATAGTTGACCGCATCAGTAGCTGCTTCCCAGGTAAAGGTTGGTGTAGCGGTTTCGAGTGTTGCATCGTCTTCCGGTAAAACAAGCACTGGTGGAACCGGACCTTGTGTATCAATTGTTAATGTCCGGACCGCACTATATGGGTCAGGTGTGCCAGGTGTTTCAACTCGAACGTGCCAGTAATAGAGACCATCAAGTAATGGGTCAGATTCAATTTCCAAGTCGCCAAGCGTTCCGGCAAACTCGGGTGAAGAAAAGTCATCGTTATTATCAACTTCGATACGATACGATTCTGCAGCAGTAACTTCATTCCAGCTAAAGGATGGTGTGTTATCAGCGGTTGTTATGCCATTAGCCGGGGATGCGAGAGTTAATGTAAGTGGATTCACGGTAAAAGCCCGGGTCATCATATCATTAGCCGGAACCAAATCACCAGCAAGTTTCGTATAGGATTTGAATAGATAAGTACCTTCGGTCATTGGCCCGAAAGCTAGGTTGAAGGTTGCAGGTACGGAAGCATCAGTGCCGGATGGTACGCTAACTAAGATTGAATCACGATAGACTAATGCTGGTGGAACATATGCTAGATATACATCATCAATACAAAGTGTCCAGGCATAAAGACCAACATCGACAAATGCGATGTAAACATTCTGATTAGAATAAGCACTAAGGTCAATCACTCGTTCGGCATAGGTTGTGTTTAAAATATTAAAATTATCAAGCAAGACAGTGAAATCAGGAATTGCATTTCCAGTAGTCGAGAGTCTGACATGTAATGAATCGTACGGGGTCAATGCAGTTGAGGTTCGATACCAGAACCGTAATTGACCGCTCAGTGGAACCACAATCTGCGGCGAGATTAACCAGTCATCGTTTCTTAAGATTGATGTTTCATAAGTACAAGAAGCATGTGCAGAACCGGTGTTTGGGTACGCGGTGTTTCTTACCCACTGATTGGCACCGCCATCGTTATTATATCTTACCCAGCCATCGGGAGGGAACGTTGTGCCTTCAAATCCTTCGGTAATACCTTGCGCAGCACTCCAGACTTCAGCAATCACAGGAACATCAGCGGAATAACTGCCGTTATTGGTAACAGTTACTTGTGGTGTAAACGAAAGTCGTTTAGTTGCAGTCGAACCTCCAGGCGTGGTAATTGCGGTTACGCCAGCATCAATCATTGTAATGATGTCGGTGGTTCGGGTCTTTAAATCGTTAGATGTATTTGCATCGCCAGCAAGAGCAGTCCAAATTTTCACGGTTTCTAACTCAGTAATAGTCGGAGTCCAAGCAGTGAAATCAAACGTATCTGCCACACCAGCCGCGAGCGAAGCGACAGTTACACTGTCACTGCGTCTTACAACACTTCCCGGTCCGACGATTTTACAATAAACCTTGAAGTTAGTCTGTCCATCAGTGCCATAGTTTTTCACTCGTGCTGATGGTGTCATTGATGCATTCACCGCATGGGTTGCAAGTGGTGCAAGTATCGCATCAACACCAACATCATTCGGTACCGGCGGCGTAACGGAAAGACGGAAGTTCGGTCGGTTATAAATTTGAGTCAGAGATGTTGATAAAGGTACTGGTCGCTGAGTGTCGCTAAAGTACTGTCTGGACATATAGGTTGGCGTGGTTGTAGTATAGCGCCAATTAGGACTAAGTGTGGTTCCGATATATGCCTGGAAATATTTAAGCACTAAAATCTGAAGATTGTCCGTATTATTATAATTGAATGGGGTTGGTAAATCAACTGCCAGCCATCCGTCAGTAACGGTATTGGGATATTGTCCGCTATACACCAAAGTGTATCCGGTCATGTCAAAAGTGCCAGTAGCAAGAGTCGTTGCGGTAGTATGTTTTAAGTAAATATAGACACTATCAATCGGGTTAAGATCAGTACCAGAACCTTTATAATAAGCAATATTTAAAATATTGCCTGACTGTCCTATTTCGGATTGCAGATAGATTCCTTCGGTGGCAGAGTAGTTATAGAAGCGGTTGATTGGATTTGTATAAGAAGTTGTCGTGCCGGTGCCGATTATTATGTAATTACCGACATCGCAAGTTTTGGTCATTCGGTCATTACCAGGATTCTCATCACCGCCAAGATAGGTTGTTACATACACGGTAAGAAGTTCTACAACAGATGGTGTCCAACCGCTAAATGTTTTCGTTACAGTATCACCACCAACAAGAGAAGTTACTGATTGCGAGTTTACATACCTGACCGTTCCACCCGCATTGATAATTGAACATCGGACCGTAAAACTGTTGGTAGCGGAGCCACGATTCTTTACCCGTGCTGAAGGTGTCATCAAGGTGTTCACTAAATGTGAAGCGCCGGGCGAAAGGATTTGCTCGACACTAACATCATTAATCAAGGGGACCGTGTATAGTCTTAAACAGAAGACTTTATCCAATGGAGTGCATTGACCAAGATAAAGTAGGAATGTATCTTTCCACATTTCGCAACCACCAGCAAGTTCGCCAGTCAAGAGTTCAGTTACACGGACATAATCTAAAACAGTAAAACCCGGGTAGGAGTACTTTACTAAGTCAGCAGTCGGTTGATTTTGACAAGAGCCCCAAACATAACCGTGTGGGTCATAAGCCAACCCATAGGTAGAATAGGTGTTAGTCGCCTGCACAGTTCTCACTGCACCACCCTGATTCCAGAATTTGTAGATTGGTACTGCCCAGTTTGTTGCCCAGAGTGAGTCTTCGACATTATTGTCGGTTAAAGCACGAATCACACTACCTGAGATACCTGTAACAGCATAGGTTCCTACTACTGCATGAGTAACCGGGTCGATTTTGTCAAGGTTTGCTTCGGCTCCGGCATAAACATAGCCATTATAAAAACACATATCACGATAGCCCCAAAGCGTTGAGTTTGCTTGTGGGAAAGAGTCAACCAGTGTCCGAGTTCTTAGATTATAAATAAGTATATAATTTGGGTCGGCATTACTAGTTAGCCCACCTGAAGAGACCCAAAGTAATGTTTCCCCAGCTGGATATGAGCCAATACAGACTGGAGTCAATCCAACAGAAGCAATATGGCCAAGAGTAATTGTCCATTCATTTGTATAGTCTATCACATCACTCGGTCCATTGTTCGGCAATTGAACAGGTTTGGAATTATCACAATAATCAGTTGTTGCCGATATGTCCTTAGCATACACTAATCCTAATGATAGGATTATTATACTTACTACTAATAGTATTTTACGCATATTTTTCCTCCACATAAATTTGTACACAATTTGTCATTCTGAGCGAAGCGAAGAATCTCACGAGACCCTTCACTGCGTTGATGTCGCTTTGCTCCATCGACGCTTCGCGTTTCAGGGTGACACTTCGTGTCAGTTGACAAGGTAAATAATTGGGCAATACGCCAATCAAAAAACCGGTTACGATATTGGTTCGGTCTCCCTTGCCCTGTTAGAAACCTTGAATATTTTTGCAAGGTCTCTAACCGCTCTTTCCCTGTGTTTTCTAACAGGGCGAGCCTAAAGACCGATACCGCTATCGCCGGATTATACCATTTATAAAAATAATAATACAATACCATTACAAAAAATAATACCTATATTGTTTTTGTTTTTTTGCCTTTTTGTTTATATTTTTCCGAAAGCTTGCCCATTTTGCCGTTTCGGATTCACCATTTATATTATAATGTAAAAATGTAATTTGTCAAGATTAAATTTTTAGCCACGGATTGACACGGATAAAAAAGAACACATTTACATAGAGACGCAGATTTAATTTGGAATTTCTAATCCCGCCTCTGCACGCAGAAGCGGGACACGTTTTTAATTTCGAATGAAATACGAAAGGTTGAATGTTTTAAAATTAAGTCAGCGGTAATTGATTTGAAATTCAGTGGCAAATTCGACAGGATTAACAGGATTTAGTTTCATTTAGGTGATTACCTAATTCGTCCCGAGGTCGGTTATGTGATAGGCTTCGTGATAGGCTAAGGGATACGCTCCCTGATAGACTCCCTGATAGAATCTGTATTACGTTTTCTTACTCGTTCCGTTAATTGTTTCCATATAGGAACCGACTTAGGTAATCTGATTTGTAATCTAATTTATCTTCAATTAGGATTTCTTAACCACTTTGTAAGCGGATTTCTAATCGTCCCCCTAATCAGTGGGGGGAGCCGTACCCCATACCAAGCAGAATTTGGAATTTAGAATATGGAATTCAGAATATTAGAGAAAAAATGATGCCTAAAAAGACATTGCATATATGTAATGTTTTAGTGTCTTAAGTCTGAATGAACACGAAACGCGAAGCGTAGGCGATGCGAAAGCGAGCCCATCAACACGAATTCCGAATTATGAATTTTGAATGAAATTCGAATGTTGGAATGTTTAAAAGTTTTTTGTAGGGCACGGCTTTAGCCGTGCGGTCTTCGACCGGATTTACATGATATAATATTAAAATCTAAATGCAAACCTAAATGCAAACCTAAAGGTCTGCGCCAAAACTCTCAAAAATGTCACCCTGAACGAAGTGAAGGGTCTCCGACCTATTAATTTTATTAGATTCTTCGCTTCGCTCAGAATGACAAAGCTGATTTTTGATACAAGTCCTAAAGGGTTGCCCCATATTATATAAACATAATAATTGTTCATAGGTTCTATTGAGGTTTAGAGATTCTTCCCCCTTTGCTTTGTTGATGTCGTATTGCTCCATCTACGCGTTGCGTTACAGGGTCAGAATGACAGCAAACACAAAAGGGGGCGAATCGCCCCCTTTAATTTTTCTTGTATTGTTATTTCACAACTGCCAGTTTACGAATCGCAGTGTTTTTATCAGTCTTGAAACGGCAGAAGTAAATACCTTGAGCAACATTTTTACCGGTTTCATCTTTGCTATCCCAACGCATCGTGTAACTGCCAGCATCCTGCACGTTATTTAATAAGGTTCTTACTAATCGTCCAGCCGCATCATAAATCTCGAGCGCAACACGTCCTCGGGAATTTATACTGTAATTGATAAAAGTCTGGTCTCGGAATGGATTAGGCCGGTTAGCAAAGAGAACGGATTTTTTGCTGATATCGACGAATAATTGTTCCTCACAACCGGTAATCGGCTCAGCAGTGCTATATTTGATTGCTCTGCCCGCAAGAAGACCTGCGGCAGCCGGATGGTAAGTGCCATTAAACAGATATTGGATTCCGATGGTTTGTGTCTCGTCCTGGATGCCAATGGTTGAACTGTTAGTTAGATTCGCGGTCATATATTGAACTATAAAGGTATTATCACCAGTCGGAGTAGCATAAGTCGAATCATAGAAAATAACCTCAAATTTATCGCGGGTCGTTGTTGCGGCAAAATACGATACGCTGTCCCATTCGATGATAAACATTCCATTAACCGGATTATAGTAACTATAGATTGCACCAGAGCCGCCAGTTGCGGATTCTCGGAGGTCATCCCAATTTGCCGCAATCATTTTAGGCCGAGCAGTCGAACTCGGCAATTGAGCGTTGCTGTAAGCGTGAGTGGTATCGCGCCCACAAGCAATCCAGCCGTCAACGCTGACACTAATCGAATCGTAACGTTGACCATAGAATTTCAAGGAACCAAAACCGGTTGGTAATGCAATGACTCTTGCCTGGTCGTTTTGCGCATACGTTATGCGGGTACCAAGATTCTTTATCTCAACCCAGTTATAAACCGGTCTCTGAACATAGAGTGTATCGATGTTGTCATAAGCCCAATACACCACCGGTATTCTCGGGCCATCCGGAATCGGGTCAATAGTTCTGAATTCACCGATTACGATGCTAAATCCGACGGTTCGCTGGTAATTATCAGATGCGGTTATTTTCAATGAGCACGGAATCGGTGTGCCTGGGGCAATCGAAGATGAAGCGACAAGAGTAAATCGGTCAGTCTGATTAGTACCGGTCGTCTCGTGAAAGACAGTGCCGAACGAACCGACCGAATCTGATACAACAAGACGGTTGTCATAGGAGCGTAAAGTTCCCACTACATTATAACCGTTACCATAACCCTGATTAGCTAAAGTTACAATCAGGTCAGCAGTTTCACCTGGATCAAGTCGGCCGTTATTGTTACCGGGTGCCGGGTCAGATACTGATTTGTTTCGATAAACTAAAACCGGTGCGCCAACTCTTATAAATATATTGGAAGTCCAAGCCGAATCCAACGCATCCCGACAGTTCAGTAGCATTGCGATATTCTGACCATTGGTGCAGGCTGGTGCGATTGTGAAATCAAAACCGTTCAGACCAGTGTAAGCAGAATCATTTGCCGCAATACTGCCAAATGATTTGACTGAATCTAAAATTGATAAACAAGTCTGGTTAGTGCGTAACCTGCCAATGACATTAGTTGCAGCCAGGTTTCCCCAGTTTTTCACCCAGGTTCGCATATTAATTCCTTCGCCGGGATTAGGAATGCCATCGCCATTACCACGAGTGCTATCTATCATTGCAGCGCGAAGATATGCAACATAAGCACCGTTAGATTGCACCATCGCACTGTCTTCGTATGGGTAACAATTATGAGCAGTAACAGTAATATAAACTCTGCCTGGTGAAAGTGGTGCAATTGGGATCATTGCAACACCAGTCGCATCAGTATAACCTTGTGCATAAACTTCGGTCCCTTTCTCGACTGAAACTAAAGCATGAGCGACCGGGACGATTTGGTTGTGGGAAACCTGAATCGTAAAAGTGGAAGGGCCAAGCGGCACGACCTGCGGGAACTGGGCGGTCATTGCTTGGGGTACTTCAGTCCACATCGGCATTGCTGGATCGCCGAATAGATTAAGTTCATAAACACACCATCGGCAGACCGCATCGGAGTTCGCCTGTGCAGTGAATAATGCCTTGCTTCTCGCATGAGCAGCACCAATTAAAAACGAATCTCGGTTGATGAGAAAATCATAAAATCTAACATCTAACAATTCGGATGGTCCTAATCCAGGCGGTGAACCCCAACCGTAACGGGAGCATTGAATTGTTGCTACGCTGCCACCATTAGGGTTATTCATCATCGCTTCGGCAAGACAATCGCCTGAGCTATAATCAAAAGCACCGGAATAACAGGCAATCGTATTCAATATGAATAGTTTATTACCGTTGGTTTGCGCGGTCGCTGCGCTGTTATTATAAATTGCCTGACTGGTTTGAGTGTAAAATCCGGTCTCGTTGCCATGCGCAGCAACATGGCAAAACTCAAATCCATTATTCAACGATTCGCGCATCGGTGTTGTACTGGTCGGGTCCATTAAATGACGGTCAATCCAACCAACCGGTGTGATGTTAGCAATCGAATCATTGACAACATGACCATGATAATTATAAGATGCGAAGAGCATTACCGAAGGTAAGAGAGTTCGCTTGAGATAATCGGTCGGGGGGTTCTTTTCAAAGGTAAAAATCTTATTAACAAATGTATTAGCTTGGGTCGTATTAGAAACGGATGCACGACCAACATAAACGTCCGGATACATATCAATCGAATCACCCGGTACTTCGCCAAAAACGTTATTATGATTACCATCCCAAGAACCGGTTAAATCGGAATAATATAAATCAGAAGGAAGATTATCAGTATAGCCACCTGCTGATACGTGTCCGCCACGCAATGGCACATATTGGTAATCACCACCTAAAAGAACAAAGATAAGACCACGGGTTTGGAAGTAGCTGATAATTGCATTTCGCATTTTTTCTGGATTGTCACGACCCGGATAAGTTGAAGTGATCGTTGCCATGGACAGGATTTCACCTTTATATCCTTGTTTGCTCCGCCAATCAACCAAAGGCTGGAATGAAGGTGCAAATTGATCGGTGGTGATTAAAAGATAATTACATTGAGTTTCGACATAATGTAAATCCGGTGCAAAGCTGGGAATGTCTTCCGGATTTATAACGATAGTTCTAATTTCTTTTTCAAAGATTTCTTTCTGCAGGTCAGTCAATTGAATTGGTGTGACTTTTCCTTCTTCATATTGAATTTTAATTGTAATATGTCGATAGAAAATCAATCGTTTTTCATTCGGTACATATTGAACCGGATACAAAGAAAATCCGCATAAACGATAACCGCCCTTACTTCCAGTCCGACTATAATCAACCAGTCTTCCTGGATAAGCCGTGTTTTGCGCATACACTTCATGATTTGCATTAATAATCGGTCCGGTGGTTAATGAGATCGGCTGATACTCAGGAACCGGCATCACATCAAAGACACCGGGAATTTCTACGTTTTCCGACTTTTCTACTGTAATAGAAACTACTTCCGCGGTTGGCGGAACTAAAACAGTGTACAGTGCCATTGGCAAGTAAGGACTGCCAACTTCAGTCGTATGGTTAAGACCGGGCAGGTTTGGTATTACATAATTATTATATCGGTCAAAGATTAAATCCGATTCCGAGAAATTGAAGGTTTTAGTGATTGTGCCAGCAAATGAAATTGCGACAATCACCAATAGAGTACAAATATATTTTTTCATTGGTCCCCCTAAAGGATATTTTTTCTTTCATACAAATATTCTCTTCGAAATATAAATTATACACCCATTAATCCGTTAGTCAAGTTAAATATCTTAGGCAGTTCCTAATATATTATAACTACTATGCAAATAAAACACTTGACAAAATTAAAAATATGTCTTAAATGTATTATACACTCTTTGTATTCGGAGGAATTATGAGAATGATAAAGGTAATGTTTGGTTTAGCCTTTTGTATATCCTTTAGCTATGCTAATCCTGTTTTTGTATCGTTCATAAACGAAATTCAAACCGCACCTGAATCTCTACAGCGAATTGAAATTCATACAACACCTTCAAATGGAGCTGGCATTAATCTTAATGGTTATTGGATTAAAACTCGTGCTGGTATCGCAACAATCAATCAAGGAATAATAATTCCATACACTGGATTTATAACAATTGATTCTACTAATACATCAGGTATCTTTCATCTAAATGCAATAGCAGACACAATTACGATTTACAGTAATTATAATTACCCAATTCAATCGGTGATTTTTCCTGCTCAACTAGTTGGCTGGAATAAAGCGCCAGCCCCACCATATGGTGGTAGTATTTGTCTTTATCGTAGTCCTTATTATTCCTATTATTTTAACGATTGGGATAGAATAAACTGGTATATTGATTCAACGCCGACTTTTGATGAACCAAATGATAATTGGAGCTCAATTTCTGGAACAATCTTCAATGCGCAGGGACAACCGGTAAGCGGTCTTTTTGTCGACGCAAGGGGACCAAATGGTGTAATGTGTGGATTATCTGATAATACAGGGCACTACGATATCTTTGGGCTTGGCGCGGGAAAATATTGGCTCACCGTCTGGGTAGTTCAACAATATGTGCCAGTTGGTAATTACTCTGACTCGGTATATGTTGATTATAATCAGAATGTTCTTAGCATTAATATATCTCTGCCAATTAACGGGATCGAGCATAACAATTATTCTGCTTTCGTTGATAATTTGATTTCTGCGCCGAATCCAATTAGAAGAAATTCTAAAATTTCATTTGTTCTGCCTTATGAAAATGAAGTTATGATTAAGTTTTATGATACAAAAGGAAATTTATTAAAGACACTGCTAAATCAGAAGCTGAATGCTGGTCGACATCACATTGGACTAAATCTTAATCTTATTCCTGGTGTTTATTTCATGAATGTAGATATTGGCAAGCAAAGATTGACCAAGAAAATAATTTCGGTCAATTAATTCAATATTGCAGAATAAAACAAGAAAAATATTACTGACCGCGATATTTATTGTTCTTTCCTGCACACATCAACCATCCGACCCGATAAAGTTTGTAAGTGAAGAAATAAAAATGTCGGTAGATTCAGGCAAAGTTAGTATTTATGCTGAGTATTATTTTAAAAATATTTCAAATGAGTCGAAGAGTGCACTAATATTCTATCCTTTTCCGATTGACGAATATCATTATTATCCCGATTCTATTTTAGTGTTTGGACTCGATTATACGAAAAACGACAGTGGGGTAAATTTGGTGATGAGGTTTAAACCAAACAGGATGGAGACGCTACAAGTTTTCTATAATCAAAAACTCAAAGGTAATCAAGCACGATATATCATAACCACAACTAAAAATTGGAAGAATCCTTTAAAAGAAGCAAGATTTATTATTGACTTACCCGATAATTTTAATAACCCACAATTTTCTTATAAACCAGACAGCGTAATTAGAAATAGCAATCGTGTCTTATATTATCTATGCAAGAGAAATTTTATGCCTAAAAAAGATTTGATTGTAGGCTGGAAATAATTTTACTTTATTTTGTGAATGTGTAAACTAACGTCTCTTTCTTTTCCCCTGCAATATTACATTGTGCAGTTGCGTTTATTTCACCATCTTTCTTAGCATCGATAATTTTGTAGATTGCGACTTGTTCGTTTTTATTAAGCTGATTTGAATAACTCTGCTTTGTCATCTCTTTTCCATTGACATCAACGATAATTGAACTGATATAATGATTGGTTGGTGTCTTTACCGAGTGAAAAACTTATATGGTTAGTATTGTGTCGGTTGAATCAAAACTCATTTTTACACTATTGACTGGATGTGCAAAAACCATACCCCACAAAAATAAAAACAACACAATTCCTAATAATGTTTTCATATTATTTCCCTTTTAAAAGTATGATAAATATATCATATCCCCGGCATGGATTGTTCCTAAAATAAATACAATCAATGCCAAAGTTTTGTGAACACTGACTTTTGCTTCGATTATTCTTAATTCAGTTAATATTACTAATAAAAACCAGACATAAGTAAAAATAGCAAATGGAATTAATATACGGGATAACATTATACTGCTTCTTTCTAGCTTATTTAACTCGGTCTAAATATTGTTGGGTTTCAACATCGATGCGGACAATATCGCCGCTCCTGATAAACTGAGGAACCTGAATCTCGATACCATTTTCCAATTCAGCGGGTTTATATGCCGCATCGTGGTCACTTTTAATTCCGGCACCGGTTGCGACGACCTTTAAATCAACCGTTTTCGGCAAAATAATATCAATCGGCTTTTCGTCAAGAAACTCGACTTTGAGTTTCATACCGGGCATCATAAACTTAATAAAGTTTCCCAATCTTGCTTTACCGAATGGAAATTGTTCGTAAGTTTGAGGATGCATAAAATAATAATCGTTTTCGTCGTGATAAATATATTCCATCGGCACTAATTCTACTTCAACATTTTCGATTCGCTCTTCCGGATGCAAGCGCGGTTCTGAGAATGTATGGGTTTCGATATTTCTGAGTTTTAGGTGAACGACACTGCCCATCTTAGCCGTGCCCGCCTTAAATTCCGCAAAGACAACTTTGTACAAAATCCCCTGGAGTTTGATAGTCATCCCATCACGAAGCTCTGAAACTAAAACCATCGGATAATGATAATTATTTTTCTAATACATGTCAAGAAAATATCAGTCTATAATTATTGTGTAAACTTGTGGATGAGACTGTATAAAAATTTTACATGTAACTAGAGTATTTTTAGAACAATAATTTTATCTAATTTGCTGTTGTTAGTTAGATTAGGCAGAATCACTATAAGGGGTATTAATTATGCCCTTTAATGTACCCAGGACTGATTTAGACAAAAAAAAGCTAAGAACTCGAAATGCTAATTCAGCTGGTCATGTCAAACTCCGTTATGTCGAAAACTAGGATAAACTTGAGCATTAATCTTAAACAACTGAAGTTGTATTATACGCTGAGAAAGAAAATTTACCATAAAAAGAGTAAATTGGCAAGTCTTTTAATGGGGCTTATTGCCTCATTTAAGGATCTATACGAAATAAACATCGGTTGCCTCATTAAATTTATACACGAAATTGTTATTAAGTTCAAGACTAAATTTATCATTCTTGTTAAATCGCTACCTTCGTCT
>Ga0315291_10007323_pt1 | contig 13660 bp, 11 predicted proteins | sample YL17G12_20_MG_FD_203070 | JGI IMG/M metagenome (GOLD analysis project Ga0315291, IMG submission 203070) | Sediment microbial communities from Yellowstone Lake, YNP, Wyoming, USA - YL17G12_20 | ecosystem: Environmental > Aquatic > Freshwater > Lake > Sediment | place: USA: Wyoming | collected...
TAATGGCCGATCAGCCCGTCGAGGTTGGTGCCGACCGCCCACGCCCCGGCGGCAACCAGGCCGGTGAGAATCAGCACCGCCAGCACCCAGAACACCATCGCGCGCCGTGCGCGCTGCCGCGCCCAGGCGAAGTCCTCGATGTCGATTCCGGCGAATTGCTTTGCGCTGCACTGATAATCGTCGAAATCCTGCGGTAAGTCGACCGGATCCCCGTCGTCGCGTCGGTCCGGTCCGCGGTGCAGGGACGGGGGCGTGAACTGCCGGGTGGGCTGCCGCACCGGTGGAGCACCCGCGGGTCGCGCCTCCGGGGAACGTGGCGCTGCCTGTTCGGCAATGCGGTGGTCCGCGACGGTGGCGGCGGCGTGCTGTGCGGAGTTCTGCGGCGCGGGCACCCGGAACTGGGGCAGGTCCAGATCTTCGGCGATGGCCTCCAGCTCCTCGGCCATCGCCGCGGCGTCGGGGAACCGGTCGTCGGGGTTTCGCGCCGTCGCGCAGGCGATGAACCCGTCGAACTGCGGTGGCACACCGTCGATCACCGAACTGGGCGCCGGCACATCCTGGTCGAGCCGTTGGTGGGCCACCGTCAGAGCGCTGTCGCCTCTGAACGGCGTTGTCCCGGTAAGTAACTCGAAGGCCATGATGCCGGCCGAGTAGACGTCGCTGCGCGGTCCCGTGGCCCCGCCTGACACCTGTTCCGGTGACAGATAGGAGGCCGTCCCGAGGATGACGCTCGTCGCGGTGATCCCCGCCTCGGCGATGGCGCGCACCAACCCGAAGTCGACCAGCTTGACCTCGCCGTCATCGGAGATCAGCACGTTCTCCGGCTTGATGTCGCGGTGCACCAACCCGGCGCGGTGCGCCACTCCCAAGCCGCCGAGCACCGGCCGCAGCACCGCCGCGACCGCGTGCGGCGGCATCGGCCCGCGCTCCCGCAGCAGCTCGCGCAGGGTTCCGCCCTCCACGAGCTCCATCACCAGGAACGGGTGGGCGGCGTCGTTGCCCTGGTCGTAGATGGCCACCAGCCCCGGGTTCTTCAGCCGCGCGATCGCGCGGGCCTCCCGCTGGAAGCGGGTGAGGAACTGCTGGTCACCGGCGTAGCGGGCATCCATGACCTTCAGTGCGACCGGCCGGTCGAGCCGGACGTCGAGCCCGCGGTACACCGTGGACATCCCGCCGGTGGCGATTCGGGTCTCGACGCGGTAGCGGCCGTCGAGCAACGCGCCGACGAGGGGGTCCGACGTCACCGGCCCATCCTAGGCGGGCGCCCGTGACGAACCCGTTGCGCGGCGATCACCGGTGACGATGGCGTGTCTTCCCGAGAGGTTTCCTAGACTGGCGGTCGTGAGCAACATTCCGGCCGGTGATGACGTCCTCGGCCCTGATGAGTCGGTCTACGATCTGCCGACCGTGGCGGAGTTGTTGGGGGTGCGGGTGACCAAGGTCCACCAACAGTTGCGGGACGGCCGCCTGCTGGCGGTGCGCCGCAACGGCATTCCGGTGGTACCCCAGGCGTTCCTGACCCGGTCCGGATCAGGGGCGGTGGAAGTGGTCAAGGCGCTGCCCGGTCTGCTGGCCGTGCTCCGCGACGGCGGCTACCGGGATGCGGAGATTCTGAACTGGCTTTTCACTGCCGACTCGTCGCTCACGGTGACCCGCGACGGGGACTGCGAGGCGATGGCCAACGCCAGGCCGGTCGACGCACTGCACGCCCATCAGGCCCGTGAGGTGCTGCGGCGGGCCCAGGCGATGGCCTACTGACCGGGCCGTCGACCCAGCAGACTCAGGCGGCGCGCCACGACTCGGCGCGGTTGAGCGAATACCACGCCGCCACCGCGATCGCCGTGGCCAGCAGCACGTGCAGCCAGGAGTACATGCCGTGCGAGCCGTCCGGCTTGAAGATCACCATGATCCACGTCGAGAAACCCCCGATCAGGGCGATCGAAGACCGCGATTGCGCCAACGCCGACACCACGGCCAGCGGCCAGGTGTAGTACCAGGGCAGCGCGGCCGGCACGAACAGGACCACCACCGCCATCGCCCAGGCGATGCCCTGCAGCGACTCCCGGTCGTCGTGCCGGAATCTCCACCACAGCAGGGGAAGTGCCACCAGGATGACGGCGATACCCCCAAGGCGGGTGACCTCGAGCACGGCGTAGAAGTTCACCGGCACGAACAACCCGCCGATCGCTTCGGTGAGGTTGGCCACCGCGGTCGGGATCGTCAGCCAGTTGATGATCCGGACCGACCCCGCCAGCGCGGTCAGCCAGCCCAGCCCGACCCCGGCCAGGCCGGACAGCACCGCGAAGACGGCCACGAACGTGGCCACCGAAGCGGCCGAAGCCACCAAGAACGCCCGCACCCGGTTGCCGCCGCGGTGCCGCACCCACACCCACACCATGAACGGCAGCGCCAGCAGGGCGGTGGCCTTCACCGCGACGGCGACGGCGATCAGGGCGGCGCCTGCGACGTGGCGGCCGGCGAAGGTCAGCGCGATGCCGGCCATCATCAGTCCCACCATCAGCATCTCGTTGTGCACCCCGCCCATCAGGTGGACGATCACCAGGGGGTTGAGCACACAGATCCACAGCGCCACTGAACCGTCGGCGCCGACGTGGCGGGCCACCCGTGGGGCGGACCAGATCAGCAGTGCCAGCCCGGGAAGCATGCACAGCCTCAGCAGCATGGTGCCCGCCACGACGTTGTTGCCGACCAGCACGGTGACGAACTTCGCGACCAGGATGAACGCCGGGCCGTACGGCGCGGTGGTGGTGGTCCAGATCGAACTGACGTTGTCCAGCAGCGAGATCGGATTCTCGATCGGGCCAACGGCATACGGGTCGAACCCGTCGCGCAGCAGTGCGCCCTGCGCCAGGTATGAGTAGGTGTCGCGGCTGAACAGTGGGACGCTGAGCAGCAACGGCGCCAGCCAGAACCCGGTGGTGGCGATCATGGTGTACTCGCTGGTCGGCCTGCCGTCGACCAGTCGGCGCCCCAGCCAGAGCCACGCCGCCAGCATCAGGATGACACCGATCCACAGCAGCAGCGAGGACACCACCAGGCCGTGGCCGAATCGCAGCCAGGACAGGTGCAACGACTCCAGTACCGGGTCGTGCTGGCGGGTGCTCCCCGCGCCGAGGCCGCCGAGGGTGATCAGCGCCGCGCCCACGAATCCCAGCCGTGCGGGCCGGCCCGCGTCGTCGCGCGCGAACTCGGTCAGGCGGCGTAGACGGGGCGGCACGACTGCCGCGCCGGTGGATGCGGGCATCTGCTTCTACGCCGACCGGTTGGCGGCTAATCCGGCGAGTTCGGTCAGACCCTTCCTGGCCGGTGCGTTGATCGACGCCTGGTCCAGAACATCCAGCCCGCGCCGGGTCAGCAGCGCGATGCGGTCCTCGACGGCCGCCAGGGCGCCGACCGACTCGATGACCGAACGCAATTCGCGGACCTGGGTGTCGCTCAGATCGGTACCGATCGAGGACCGGATCAACTCCGCTGCGGCCGGGTCGGACTGCCCGGCACGCTCGACGGCCTCGGCGAGTAGCACGGTTCGCTTGCCCGAGCGCAGGTCGTCGCCGGACGGCTTTCCGGTGACCGCCGGATCACCGAACACACCGAGCACGTCGTCGCGAAGCTGGAAGGCCACACCCAGGTCGTTGCCCAGGTCATGGAACGAGGCCTGCACGTCGGGCCGGTCGGCGGCCGCGGCCGCCCCCATCTGCAGCGGCCGCGACACCGTGTAGGACGCGGTCTTGTAGGTGTTGACGTTCATCGCCGACGCGATGGAGTGCGCCCCGCTGGATTCGGCGACGATGTCGAGATACTGGCCGCCGAGCACCTCGGTACGTATATCGGACCAGACGCGCTGGACGCGGCGTTGACCGTCGGGCGGAAGGTTCACTTCGGCCACGATGTCGTCGGCCCACACCAGAGACAGATCACCGAGCAGGATCGCCGCTGACCGGCCGAACTGATCTGCCGATCCCCGCCAGCCGCGGTCGCGGTGAAGTTCGGCGAAATGCACATGCGCAGTGGGCATTCCGCGCCGGGTTGCGGAGTCGTCGATGACGTCGTCGTGCACCAGGGCGCACGCGTGCAGAAGTTCCAGCGCGGAGAACAGCAGGAGGATCTCGTCATCGACGGGGTCTTCGGGGGAGGGGGTGACGGCCCGGTAGCCCCAGTAGGCGAACAGCGGACGCAGCCGTTTGCCGCCGCGCAGCACGAAGTCCTCGAGGACGCCGATCAGACCGTCGTAGTCGGTGCCGATGCAGGCCGCGTCGGCGCGGCGACCGGCCAGGAACCCCCGTAGTTGCGCTGTGACGGCGCCGGCCAGTTCGACGGCCGACGGCGCTGCTGCCTGAACGCTCAGGGCGGCGCCCCTTTCTCCCTGTCCGCGGTCCGGATTGAACCCAGACTAGAGGTCTTCGGACTGCTCGGCAGCCACGAACCGGGGCGATGTCCGGTCGCGGTCCCGCCAGGCCAGCGCAGCGATCATGCCGGCGGCCAGGCAGGCCGCCAGGCCCAGCCAGATGGCGGCCGCGGTCAGTGAGCGCGTGCCGGGGTCGGTGAAGCGGGACTGCGCGCTCATGGTGGTGACCGCGCCCGGCGTGAGCTTCCACTCGACCAGGCTGGTGTCGATACGTTCGCCGTTGGTCGAGGTCACCTCGCCGGGGAAGGCTGCGATGAACGTCACGTCGGACTCCGGGTCGACGACATTGGTCAAGTCGACCCGCCCCTCGAGGATGACCAGGTTGCCCGCCCGGCGCAGGGAGACGTCGACTCCGGTGGCGTCGCGGCTGAGGTTGGCCAACTGAGGCAACTCGGCGAACGTCAGGTCACTGAAGGAGGCCCGCGAACCGACATAGTCGTCCACCTCGTACGGCGAGACCCACACCTTCTGGCTGAAGCCGATGTTCTGGTTGAACTGTGGACCCTTGTCCTTGTCGTCGCGGGGTTTGACGGCGGCGACGATCTCCCCGGACACCTTGTCGTCGGGCGAGACGGTGATCGACGCGTGCACGCGCAGGCAACCGGCCAGCAGAGGGGCGGCGAACAGCAGCAGCAAGGCCAGCACCCGCAGGTGGCTGCGGCGCGCGCGGTCACGTACGAGGGACTGCACGAGGGGTATCGTGCCAGACCCGCACCGCCGGGACCGCACTACAGTGCGCTAACGGGCCCCGTGGGCGCCTGAAGCGGTAACGGTCGACCGAGAATGGCGAAGGCCCTCGGGTCGCCGGAGAAGTGGTAGCCGCGGATGACATCGGTGAAGCCCAACCGGCGGTACAGCCGCCAGGCGCGGTTGGGCTCGGCGTTCATCTCGGGGGTGGACAGCAGGACGTGGGCTTCGGAGCGGTCGGTGAGCAGCCGGCGGACGAGCGCCTCGCCGAGTCCGCGGCCCTGGGCGCTCGGGTGAATATGGACCTCGGTGAGTTCGAAATAGTCGGTCATCAGGCGGTTGACCTCGGCGTGCGGGAAGCCGAAGTGGTGCATTCCCCGCACCACCTGCTGCTGCCACCACTGGTCCGGCGAGCCCCGGTAGCCGTAGGCCACCCCGAGCAGGGGGGCGGCGGTGAGTTGCTCGGTGGTGGGCACCTCCGAGTCGGTGGCGTCCGTCGCCACCGCCGCCACCGCACGCCACCCCCGCCGGCGGCTGTGCTCAAGCCACATCGGTGCTCGTTGGCTCTCGGTGCCGCGCGGATACCGCATGGCGTCGACGTAGACGTTCAGGGCGTCACCGAGGCGGACCTGCATGTCGCCGGGCGACAGGTCGATCAGGAAGGCGGCCAACGCGTGCTGCCTCCTCACCACGTCACGTGTGTATACGGCCATTATGGCGGGATCGGCCCGGGCCGTTCGGCGCAGTCGTGACGTTGGCCTTACGTCGGCGGTCGGGCGGCTGACGTATCGCCGGTCGGCGCTAGACTCGAAACGGTCGCCGGCAAAATCAGGTGGCGTAACCGGGTGGTGTAGGGCATGGCCAACTCGTATCATGTGGTTAGTCGCCCGGTCGTTGCTGCGGTGGACAACCCGCAACCGGCCGTGCGCATAAAGGAGGGACATGCCACTCTCCGAGCATGAGCAGCGGATGCTCGATCAGATCGAGAGCGCTCTTTACGCCGAGGACCCCAAGTTCGCGTCCAGCGTGCGGGGCGGCAACCTGCGGACACCGTCGACACGCAGGCGCCTGCAGGGCGCGGGATTGTTCGTTCTCGGGCTCGCCATGCTGGTGGCGGGGGTTGCCGTCAAGGCGACCATGATCGGGGGTTTCCCCGTGCTGTCGGTCCTCGGTTTCGTGGTGATGTTCGTCGGCGTGGTCTTCGCGGTCACCGGTCCGCCGGTCAGCGGCGGACGCGGGCCCGTTGGCGCGCCGGGTGCGTCCCGGCCGAAACGGCGCGGGAAAGGCTCCGGCGGGTCGTTCACCAACCGCATGGAGAATCGTTTCCGCCGCCGGTTCGACGAGTAGCTCGGGCGGAGGTGAATCGGGGCAGCCGCCGGCTGCCCCTTTTTTGTGCTCACCGATGCGCCGGAACGCCGCGAGATAGCCGGCTGACGGCGCATTTCCGCCCACCCTCGGCGCTGTTCCCCACAATTCCCCACCCTCTACGCCGCTGCGCTTGACCAGCGCTTATCGCCGTCCCGGTCATTGCGGCGAATCGTGGGTTGAGGGCCCTGCTCACGTGTTGTGGAGGGAAGTGGGCGACATTGGCCAGTTTTCGATCACGGAGTGGAGCAAAGTGGGGGAAGGTGGGGTATCGTGGCGCTAGCGGAGTGGGACTCACTCCGGGGCGATAGGGCGAGGAGATGTGCACAGCATGTTTCTAGGCACCTACACGCCCAAATTGGACGACAAGGGCCGGCTGACGTTGCCCGCGAAGTTCCGCGACGCGCTGGCGGGGGGGTTGATGGTCACCAAGAGCCAGGATCACAGCCTTGCCCTGTATCCCCGCCCGCAGTTCGAGGAGCTGGCGCGGCGTGCCGCGGCGACCTCGCGCAGCAACCCGGAGGCCCGGGCCTTTCTGCGAAACCTGGCCGCAGGCACCGATGAACAGCACCCCGACGCCCAGGGCCGGATCACGTTGTCAGCCGACCATCGGCGCTACGCCCACCTCTCGAAGGATTGCGTGGTGATCGGGGCGGTGGACTTCCTGGAGATCTGGGACGCCGGATCCTGGCAGGACTATCAGCAGACCCACGAAGAGAATTTCTCCGCGGCCAGCGATGAAGCACTCAGCGACATTATTTGAGCCCGCGGTGCAGCCGAGCGCCCGTGCAACGTGGTCTCTGCCCGAACCGACCCTGGCGTACTTCCCCGACGCCAGGTTCGCCAACTCGGACAGGGACCTCGCTGCAGGGGCCTCGCGGCATCGACTCGCGTCCCTTCGATCCGGAGGTTGCGCCGTGGCCGACCGCGAGCACCACGGACACATTCCCGTCCTGCTGGACCGCTGCGTCGAGTTACTGGCACCCGCGCTGACCCGTACCGCTGCCGACGGCTCCGGCGCGGTGTTCCTCGACGCGACCCTGGGGGCCGGCGGCCATGCCGAGCGGTTCCTCGAGCAGTTCGAGGGCCTGCGGCTGATCGGTCTCGATCGCGACCCCGACGCGCTGGCGATCGCCGGACAGCGGCTGGCCCGGTTCGGCGACCGCGTCAACCTGGTGCGCACCCGCTACGACGGCATTGCCGCAGCGCTGGTGGAGGCGGGCGCCGGCGCCCACGGCGAGGTGGACGGCGTGCTGTTCGACCTGGGCGTCTCCTCGATGCAGCTGGACCGGCCCGAACGGGGATTCTCCTACGCCCAGGACGCACCGCTGGACATGCGGATGGATCCCGAGGCCGAACTGACCGCTGCGGAGATCCTCAACTCCTACGACCGCGGGCGGCTCACCGATATCCTGCGCCGGTTCGGGGAGGAGAGGTTCGCCTCCCGGATCGCCGGCTTCATCGTTGAGCGCCGCGCGCGCACGCCCTTCACCCGGACCGGCGAGCTGGTCGAGACCCTCTACGACGCAATACCCATCCCGGCCAGGCGGACCGGCGGCCACCCGGCGAAGCGCACCTTCCAGGCACTGCGGATCGCCGTCAACGCCGAACTGGATTCGCTGAGCGCGGCGGTGCCCGCGGCGCTGACCGCTCTTCGCCCGGGCGGCCGCATCGTCGTTATGGCCTACCAGTCGCTGGAGGACCGGATCGTCAAGACCGCCTTCGCCGCCGCCACCGCCTCCCGGACCCCGGAAGGGCTGCCGGTCGAACTGCCGGGCCACGGGCCGGAGTTCGTGGCGCTCACCCGGGGTGCTGAGCGGTCCGACGCCGCCGAGGTCGAGCGAAATCCACGCAGCGCGCCGGTCCGGCTGCGTGCGATCGAACGTGTCGTCGGCACGGGAAGGAAGTCTGGATGAAGGTCGGGCGTAAGCCAGCCAGCCGCGCCAGCGCCGCCGCCGCGAGCGGCACGGCGGCACCGGCGCGCCGACGCCGCGCCGACGGCCCGGCCGCACCGGCGCGCCCCCGCCGCGCCGACGGCCTGGCCCGCAAGCGCCGGCCCGCCGACGGGCCGGCCCGTCCCGTCCGCTCGCGCGCAGGCACCCGTACCCGCCCGCAGGAGTCCCGCGGCCTGCGTCAGGGCCCACAGACGGCACCCACTGCCCGTCCGGTCGACCGGACGGTCCGGCCCAAGACCACCAGTCAGGCCAAGGCGCGCGCCAAAGCCCGTAAAGCCAAGGCGCCCAAGGTCATCCGGACGCCGCTGCGCGACCGGCTGATCGCCAGACTGGCCGCCGTCGATCTGAGTCCCCGCACCCTGCTGGCCAAAGTCCCGTTCGTCGTGCTGATCATCGGCGCGCTTGCCGTCGGGCTCGGTATCACGCTGTGGCTGTCGACCGCCTCCGCGCAGCGGTCCTACCAGCTCGGCGCTGCCCGCGCCCTCAACGACGCCCTGAGCCAGCAGAAGGAGGCCCTCGAGCGCGATGTCCTCGAGGCGCAGTCCGCGCCCGCCCTGGCCGACGCCGCCCGCAACCTCGGCATGATTCCGTCGAGGGACACCGCCCACCTGGTCAAGGATCCGGCCGGGAACTGGATGGTCGTCGGACAACCCAAACCGGCCGAGGGCGCACCACCGCCGCCGCTGAACACCAAGCTGCCCGAGGAGAAGCCGCCGGCTCCGAACAAACCGGCACTCCCGCCTGCCGCGGTGAAGCCCAAGCCGGGTTCAGTTGCCGAGGTGCCGACGCGGGTCACCGGCCCGGAGGTCCCGGTGCCACTTCCCGTGCTGCCCGACCCGTTCAGCGCGCACGCCTCCGCCGGTGCGGGCCTTCCGGGCCCGGCGCCGCTGCCGTGGCCCGTCGCCGGCGCGTCGACCGCACCTGCCGCACCTGCCGCACCGCCCGGGTCCGACGCCCTGCCGCAGGGCCTGCTGCCGCCGGTTCTCCCGGCGCCGTCGGCGGCCGTCGCACCGCCCACGGCCCCGATCGTTCCCGTTCCGGCTCCCGCCGGAGTGGTCCAGTGAAGCGGGCCGCCGGCGGACCGGCATCCCGGCCGGCCAAAGCGCCGCAGCGCCGGGTTCGCGCCGCCTCCACGCAGCCGGTGACGGCCGGCCAGGGCCGCGACGCCGGCGCGCGTCGCGTCCGGACAGCGACCGAAACAACTTCCAGCAGTTCGTCATTCGTTTACCGGTACCGCATCGGCAACGCCGTCATCTTCCTCGCACTGGCGGTCGCTGCGGCGCAGTTGTTCAACTTGCAGGTGCCCCGCGCGGAGAGCTTGCGCGCTCAGGCGGCGAGCCAGCTGAAGGTCACCGATGTCGAGCAGGCGGTCCGCGGGGCCATCGTCGACCGCAATTTCGAGAAACTCGCGTTCACCATCGAGGCCCGCGCCCTGACCTTCCAGCCCGCCAAGATCCGCAGGCAACTTGCCGAGGCCCGGCAGAAGTCGCCGGCCGCGCCAAACCCGGATCAGCGGCTCAGCGACATCGCCCGGGATGTTGCGGCCAAGCTGGACAACAAGCCGGACGCCGCAACCCTGCTGAAGAAATTGCGCAGCAACGAAACCTTCGTCTACCTGGCTCGCGCCGTCGATCCGGCCACCGCGGGGGCGATCATCAAGAAGTACCCTGAGGTGGGCGCAGAACGGCAGGATCTGCGGCAGTACCCCGGCGGCGCGCTGGCCGCAAACATCGTCGGCGGCATCGACTGGGACGGTCACGGGCTGCTGGGTCTGGAGGACTCGATGGACTCCGTGCTGGCCGGCACCGACGGCGCGATCACCTACGACCGCGGATCGGACGGCGTGGTGATCCCGGGCAGCTACCGCAACCGTCACCGGGCGGTCAACGGCTCGACGGTCCAGTTGACCCTCGACGACGACATCCAGTTCTACGTCCAGCAGCAGGTTCAGCTGGCCAGGGACGCCTCCGGTGCCCGCAACGTCTCGGTGGTGGTGCTCGACGCCAAGACCGGCGAGGTGCTGGGGATGGCCAATGACGACACCTTCGATCCCAGCCAGGACATCGGCCGGCAGTCGGACCGGCAGATCGGCAACCTTCCGGTGACCTCGCCGTTCGAGCCCGGCTCGGTGAACAAGATCGTCACCGCCTCCTCAGCGATCGAGTACGGGGTGACCAACCCCGACGAGGTGCTGTCGGTGCCCGGCTCGATCGACATGGGAGGTGTGAACGTCCGCGACGCGTGGGGCCACGGCGTGATGCCATACACGACCACCGGCGTGTTCGGTAAGTCGTCGAACGTGGGCACCCTGATGCTGGCCCAGCGGGTCGGCCCGCAACGGTTCTACGAGATGCTCGGCAAGTTCGGCCTCGGCCAGCGCACCAATGTGGGTCTGCCGGGGGAGAGCGCCGGTATCGTTCCTCCCATCGACCAGTGGTCAGGCAGCTCGTTCTCCAATCTGCCGATCGGGCAGGGTCTTTCGATGACCCTGTTGCAGATGACCGGCATGTACCAGGCCATCGCCAACGACGGGATGCGCATCCCGCCGCGGATCGTCAAAGCCACCATTGCCGCCGATGGCACCAGCACCGCGGAGCAGCAGCCGAACGGCATCCGGGTGGTGTCGCCGGAGACCGCACGCACCGTCCGCAACATGCTGCGCGCGGTGGTTCAGCGCGACCCGATGGGCGCTCAGCAGGGCACCGGGCCGGCCGCCGCGGTCGACGGTTACCAGGTGGCCGGGAAGACCGGCACCGCCCAGCAGATCAACCCGGCGTGTGGCTGCTACTTCGACGACGTGTACTGGATCACCTTCGCCGGGATGGCGCCTGTCGACGACCCGCGCTACGTGATCGGAATCATGATGGACGCCCCGTCGCGCAACGCCGACGGCACACCGGGCCACTCGGCCGCCCCGCTGTTCCACAACATCGCCGGTTGGCTGATGCAGCGCGAGAACGTCCCGATCTCGCCCGACCCGGGTCCGCTGCTGATGCTGCAAGCGACCTGACCCGCGTCCATCCTGGGTAGGGTGACTAGCCGATCGGGCGGATGGTGCGGCGAGGCCGCCGCTTGCGAAGTCGACGGGAGGTGACTGGCGGTGACCAGTGCCCAGCGCCCCCGCAGCACCCCCGGGCTTTTTCTCGCCGACCTGGCCGCCCGCGTGCAGGCTGTCCCCGCCGGCCGCGCAACCCTGCCCGCCGTCCGGATCGGCGGGGTCACCCTGCGCGCCCAGGACGCCGCGCCAGGAGATCTGTTCGCCGCGCTGCCCGGCGCGTCGGCGCACGGCGCCGAGTTCGCCGGTGCGGCACTGGCGGCCGGCGCGGTGGCGGTGTTCACCGACCGGGACGGCGCCGCGGCCATCCACCGACTGCTCGGCGATCCCGCTCCGGTGCCGATGCTGGTGCACCCGGACCCGCGCTCGGCGCTCGGCCGGCTAGCGTCCGACGTCTACGGTCACCCCTCCGACCGGGTAGTGGTGCTCGGTGTCACCGGCACCTCGGGTAAGACCACCACGACGCATCTGATCGAGGCCGGCTTGCGGGCAGCGGGCCGCACCGTCGGGATGATCGGCACCGTCGGGGTCAGGATCGCCGGTTCGGACGTTCCGAGCGCACTGACCACACCGGAGGCGCCGGCGCTGCAGGCGCTGCTGGCGGTGATGGCCGAACGGGGCGTCGACACCGCCGTGATGGAGGTGTCCAGCCATGCCCTCGAGCTGGGCCGGGTGGACGGAATCCGTTTCGCGGTGGGCGGTTTCACCAATCTGTCCCGCGACCACCTCGACTTCCACCCCACCATGGAGGCCTACTTCGACGCCAAAGCGCGGCTGTTCGACCCGGCATCGCCGCTGCACGCACGCTCGGCGGTTGTCTGCGTCGATGACGACGCCGGACGGGCGATGGTCCGACGTGCCGGCGGCGCGGTGACGGTGAGCGTGGACGGCACCCCGGCGGACTGGACCGGCGAGGACATCGTCGAACTCGACAGCGGGTCGCAGGAGTTCACCGCGGTGGATCCGGCCGGCGTGCACCACCGGTTGCGGATCGCGCTGCCGGGCCGCTACAACGTCGCCAACGCGCTGCTCGCGCTGGCCATGCTGGACGGCGTCGGCGTCTCCCCGGAGCAGGCGTCGCCGGGTCTGCGCACCGCGACGGTGCCCGGCCGGCTGGAACTCATCGACCGCGACCAGGAATTCCTCGCCGTCGTCGACTACGCCCACAAGCCGGGTGCGTTGCGGGCGGTGCTGGAAACGCTGCGGCGCCCGGGCGGGCGGCTGGCGGTGGTGTTCGGGGCCGGAGGGAACCGGGACCCGGGAAAACGCGGACCGATGGGCGAGGTCGCCGCCGAACTGGCCGACCTGGTCGTCGTCACCGACGACAACCCGCGTGACGAGGACCCGGCGCTGATCCGCGCGGCTATCGTGGCAGGAGCGGCCGAGGTGCGCCGGGTTCCGCCCGGCCAGGAGAGTGTGGACGTGATCGAGATCGCCGACCGCAGGGCCGCGATCGCTCATGCCGTGCAGTGGGCCCGCGCCGGCGACGTGGTGGTGATTGCGGGCAAGGGACACGAGAGCGGCCAGACGGGCGCCGGGCAGACCAAGCCGTTCGATGACCGCGACGAACTGGCACTTGCCCTCGAAGCGTTGGGAGCCACCCGGTGATCGATCTGAGCGTCGCCCGGATCGCCGAGATCGTCGGCGGCCGACTTGCCGACATCAGCCCCGAGGAGGCGGCTGCCACGCACGTCACCGCAACGGTGGAGTTCGACTCGCGTGAGGTCACCCCCGGTGGACTGTTCCTGGCGTTGCCGGGGGCCAGATCCGACGGCCACGACTTCGCCCGGCGCGCCGTGGCGGCGGGCGGGGTCGCGGTTCTCGCGGCGCGTCCCGTCGGGGTGCCCGCCATCGTGGTCCCGCCGGCCACCGCCGCCGACGCGCACGCCGGAGTGCTCGAGCACGATGCTGACGGTTCCGGCGCCGCGGTGCTCTCCGCGTTGGGCAAGCTGGCCGCGGCGGTAGCCGCGGAACTGGTGGCGGGGGGTCTGCGGATCGTCGGCATCACCGGATCGTCGGGCAAGACCTCCACCAAAGACCTGATCGCGGCGGTGCTGCGGCCGCTGGGTGAGGTGGTGGCCCCGCCCGGCTCGTTCAACAACGAACTCGGCCACCCGTGGACCGTGCTGCGGGCGACCCGGGACACCGACTTCCTGGTGCTGGAGATGTCAG
>Ga0315291_10007324_pt1 | contig 13660 bp, 16 predicted proteins | sample YL17G12_20_MG_FD_203070 | JGI IMG/M metagenome (GOLD analysis project Ga0315291, IMG submission 203070) | Sediment microbial communities from Yellowstone Lake, YNP, Wyoming, USA - YL17G12_20 | ecosystem: Environmental > Aquatic > Freshwater > Lake > Sediment | place: USA: Wyoming | collected...
TGAGGTCAGCCGGGAAACCATAGGTGTCATAGAGCCTGAAGACATCTTTACCGGAGATGATTTTTCGCCCCCCCGCTTTTGTGTTCTTGATTATCTCAGCGAGCAACTCGAGACCGAAGCTGAGCGTGTTGTGAAACCGCTCCTCCTCGGAGAGTATCACCCTGCTCACGTGCTCTCGATGCTGTATCAATTCTGGATACGCGTCCCCCATAATTGACGCCACCACGGGCACCATCTTGTAGAGGAATGGCTCCTCGATCCCGAGAATGCGTCCGTAGCGGACAGCGCGCCTCAGAAGCATGCGGAGAACATACCCGCGCCCATCATTCGAGGGGAGGGCGCCGTCGGCGATGGTAAAACTCAGGCCGCGCAGATGGTCGGCAATCGCCCGGAATGGGGTCGCGTGAGGGCTGTCTGGAGCGAACCGTTCACCGGTCGCCTCCTCCAGCGCAGCCAGTATCGGAACGAAAAGATCTGTCGCGTAATTGGAATCCACCCCCTGCAGAACAGCCGCCAGGCGCTCAAAACCCATACCGGTATCTACATGTTTCTTCGGCAGCGGCTGAAGTCTCCCCTCCTCATCCTTGTTATATTGAATGAACACGAGGTTCCATATCTCAACGTACCTGCCGCAATCGCCATTCACCGCGCAGCGGTGTCCGGCCTCTCCCCTCCTGCGGCAATGTTTCTCCCCCATATCTATGTGAATCTCCGAGGAGGGGCCGCAGGGCCCTGTTTCGCCCATCTCCCAGAAGTTCTCATCTTCAGCGAATCGGAGGACGCGCTCCGCCCTGATTCCGGTGACCTCAGGCCAGAGACGGGCACTCTCATCGTCTCCCGTGCAGACAGTCGCCCAGAGCCGATCAGGCGGTATCTTCCATTTTTTTGTGAAGAGATCCCAGGCCCATGCAATCGCCTCGCGCTTGTAGTAGTCGCCGAACGACCAGTTCCCGAGCATCTCGAAAAATGTGTGGTGGTAGGTATCCCTGCCGACATCCTCGAGGTCATTGTGCTTGCCGGAGACGCGCATGCACTTCTGTGAGTTCACCGCGCGCACATAGTCCCTCGTGCCCGTGCCCAGAAAAACATCCTTGAACTGGTTCATCCCCGCATTCGTGAAAAGGAGCGTCGGGTCGTCGGCCGGGACGAGCGGGGCGCTCGGGACATAGCGGTGGCCCAGATTGCAAAAGTAATCGATAAATTGCTGCCGTATTTCAGCCGATTTCATATACGTGATTGAAAATCATAGATTCCGCCGCAGATGAACGCGGATACACGCGGATAAATCTTTATAAAATCTGCGCTTATCTGCGATAATCCGCGGCAAGTCCTCTCAATGAAACGCCAATAATCCGCACAATCCGCCTCATCCGCGGTTTCTATTCTTCCTTTGTGTCGATCGCTTCGGCGAGAACCTCCCGGATAAAATCGTAGTCGAACCCCCTGCGCAGAAGGAGGTTTTGCACCCTCGCTTTCGCCTTCTCTGTATCGCGCGGTGCCGCTTTGCTCATCCTCTGCCGTGCGAGCTCGCACGCGGCTCTAAAAACATCCTCTTTTTTAAAATTTTCCTGGACGACCTCGTCAGCAAGATCAGGAGCGACTCCTTTTTTCTTGAGCTCTCGCTTCAACACCCAGGCATTTCGGCACCTGGGGCCGGAGAAGGCATTGAGCCAGGATATGGCAAACTGGCGGTCATCAATATAGGCCAGCTCTTTCAATCTCTCGCACACACGAGCGACAAGATCCTGAGTAAAGCCCTTTGTACATAGGCGGGCCGACACCTCCTGTGCCGTGCGCGGCCGGAATGAGAGGAGCCTCAAGGCGGCGCTCATGGCCCTGGGGTAATCGCCGGATGCATCCCCCGTTCGATTGGCAGACGTCTCCTTCCCCTTCACACGCGAGCACTTCCTCACCTCATCGCACCCTTAGCGCCTCGTCTTCTCAGGCACTGCCGCTTCAGCTCATCCAGCCTCTCTTTGATAGAATCAATGGGTATCGCGAATCCCACGCCGGTCGAAGCGCCCGAGGAGGTGAGGATCAATGTGTTTAAGCCTATCACCCTGCCGCTCAGGTCCACAAGCGGGCCACCGTTATTGCCGCTGTTGATCGCCGCATCAGTTTGAATGAGATCACGGTAGATACGCCCATGCGCAATTTTCAGGTTCCTCTGGAGCGCGCTGATCACGCCAATGGCCACCGAGGGCTGAACACTCTTTGATGCCGTTCCAAAGGGATTGCCAAATGCGACAACCCACTGTCCTACGCTGAGGTTCTCAGAGTCCCCGAGCTCGGCAGCAGGGAGGCGCCCCTCGGCCAACTTGATTAGCGCCAGGTCGCGTTCCTGATCCATGGCGCAGAGGGTTGCTTCAACCTCCCGGCCGTCAGCCAGCGTCACCTGAATTTCCTGCGCGCGCCCCACGACGTGGCCATTGGTCAAGACGTAGCCATCGGGATCACATATGACACCGGAGCCTATTCCCTCAGCTTCAGCGAGAAGATCCGACTCATCGCCGAAGTAGCGCAAGATTGAGTCCCTCCCGCGAGGGTGTATGAGCCGCCTCTCCTTGGTATTAATCGCGACCACCGAGGGCCCCACCGCGTCAACGATGTCTTCGATTGACTTCTCGACAGCCTCCCGGGCCGGCACGTGTCGTCCCGTTCCCTTTTTCACGAGGGAGTGATAGTCTGAAATGAACACGATCAATGCTGACGCGCAGACTACCATCAGTGCCAGCAGTAATATGTATCTCTTCATTTAAGGTCTAACTTTTTCTTGATCTCCTGGGTAATCTCCTTGGCGAGTTTCGGATTTCCCTTCATTGCCAATCTGGCGCCGTCACGCCCCTGCCCTATATGCTCCCCGCCGAAGGTGAACCAGGCCCCTTTCTTCTCCACGATCCCCTGCTCGACCGCGACATCGAGTATTGTTCCCTCCAGTGAAATGCCCTCATCGAAGAAGATCTCGAACTCGGCGGTGCGGAACGGAGGAGCCAGTTTGTTTTTCACGACCTTTGCCCTGACGCGGTTTCCCGTAACAACCCCCTGGCTGTTTTTGAAACTCTCAATCCTCCGGAGGTCTAACCGCACGGATGAGTAGAATTTGAGCGCCCGCCCCCCGGGGGTTGTCTCGGGGTTCCCGAACATCACGCCTATCTTTTCCCTTATCTGGTTTATGAAGATACAGCATGTTTTCGATCGGTTGATGCTGGCCGTGAGCTTGCGCAGCGCCTGGGACATAAGCCTCGCCTGGAGGCCGACGTGTGAATCTCCCATCTCCCCCTCGATCTCAGCCCTCGGGACGAGCGCGGCGACGGTATCAACCACAACCACATCAACCGCGTTGCTGCGCACGAGCACCTCGGTGATATTGAGCGCATCTTCACCGCAGTCGGGTTGAGAGATGAGGAGGTTGTCCAGGTTGATCCCGATTCTCTGTGCGTACGCAGCATCAAGGGCGTGCTCTGCATCAATGAACGCAGCGGTGCCTCCTGCCCGTTGCGCGTTTGCGACAATATTCATGGCAAGTGTCGTTTTCCCTGAAGATTCAGGCCCGAATATTTCTATGATCCTTCCCCGGGGCACTCCGCCTATCCCCAGGGCAATATCAAGGGTGAGGGCGCCGGTCGAAATGGTGGGCACACTCACCTTGGCTGCCTGGCTGCCGAGCTTCATGATGGCGCCCTGGCCGAACTGCTTCTCAATCTGCGATACGGCGACCTCAAGCGCTTTAGCCTTACCCTCGTCCAGTTTTACTTCCTTTACATCATCTTTTTGCGCCATTGCGCACCTCCTTCCCCTACCGGTAGGCGTTCATATAGTTTGCATTCCCTTCGAATACCCCACATTATAACACATCGCGTACACCTGTTATAAAGATTCTTCAGCGCTCACTATAATAGACGAAGTGATATTGACTTTTATTCCATTATTTTTCGTCGAATGATACTACAAGAGTGCTCCGCTAGGGGTTGGGAGTGGGGCAACGTGGTATTGGATCAGCAATGAGAATGGATGGCAGGGCAGGAACTCATTGCAATTCAGCACGATGCAGCGTGCTGTAGATAGGTCCTTGCGGCGTGAGGTCGCTGCGAATGAGGGAGATTTTATCGACTCGCATCTCTCCAGCGTCTTCGTCTTTAAAAGTAGGCAGCACGCTGCTGAAGACATCCCTGCCCCCTCGCTCCTTCACCCTTCCGAGTGTGAGGTGGGCGCTGAAGGCACGGTCTTCGGGTTCAACGCCAATCTCGGCAAGAAGCCTTTCGAGTTCTGCGGCAAGCTGTTTCAGGACTCCGCTCTCTTCCCGGACTCCAATCCAGATCACCCGCGGGTTTCTGGCGTTCGGGAAGGCGCCCAGACCGCTCAACCGCATCTGGAAAGGCCTGCAATTCTCTGCGGCAGTATTAATGATCTCTTTGATCCTGGGGATCTCGCTCTCTTCGATGTAACCGAGGAATTTGATCGTGAGATGGATCGTGTTCGGTTTCACCCACCTGACGGCGGGCAGTTCGCGCTTCATCTTGTTCTGGATAAACTCAAGAGACCGCTTCTCTTTGTCTCCGAGTTCTATTGCGATGAATGAGCGTATGGTCATCTAAAAGCGGTTGAAAGTGTAAAGCTTAAAGTTTAAAGTAAACTACTTTAGAGGCAATGATGTCACACGTCTCCCGCAAGATCGGTTACGAATGAGGCAACTCATACTCCTTTTTAACATACTTGCATAACATCGTGAGTGCAGCTCGTGCTGCCTGAGTTTTGATCTCATGGCGCGTCCCGCCGAACACGTGCCGCGCAGTGATGGTTTCACCCTTCACTGCCAACCCGATATATACAAGCCCGACCGGTTTGGCGTCACTGCCACCCGTGGGCCCCGCGATGCCTGTCGTGGACAATGCACTGTCAGCACCAAAAAATTTTTGAGCCCCTCTGGCCATCTCCGCAGCGGTTTCACTGCTCACCGCGCCATATCTGTCCAGGGTTGTTCTCTTGACGCCGAGGAGTTTGATTTTAGCGTGGTTGCTGTAGGCGATAACACCGCCCATAAAGTAACCAGAACTCCCGGCGATCTGTGTAATCATATGGCCGGCCAGGCCTCCGGTGCAGGATTCAGCCACAGCGAGCGTGAGGCCATGGGCTCTGAGCAGGCTTCCAACAAATTCCTCAATCCTCTTTGCCATGACGCACTTTTTTGTATTTGCAGCCGATACTTAAGTATCGGCTACGGCTGTGGATAACTTTATCACCCTGGCGGCCAGCTGAATTTTCTGCCGCCGAGCAGGTGGAAATGGAGATGATCTACCGCCTGGCCCGCGTCGGGCCCCGAATTAACCACGAGGCGAAATCCGCATTGGGAAAAGGAAAAGCGCTCGGCGAGCTGTTTCGAGAGGGCAATGATTTTCCCGATCAGCTGCTCATCCCCTGGCCCCAGTTCCGTGAGCCCGGTGATGTGTCTTTTTGGAATGATGAGCAGATGGACCGGCGCCTGCGGCTGGATATCTTTGAATGCCATAATTTCATCATCCTCATGGACGATAGCGCTCTTTATCTCCTTACGTGCTACTTTACAGAATATACAGTCACCCATGATCTCCTCCTGTTTGGAATTGCAAATTGTAAATTTCAAATTTCAAATTTTCAATTTTACTGAATCCACGCCCCCCCGATAACAACACCCCCGTCATAAAAAACAGCCGCCTGGCCTGGGGTGACGGCTTTCTGCGGTGAATCAAAAACAACGAGCGCTCCTCCGCCAGGCTGCGGTTGCACCGTGCTCATGACTCCCGGATGATTATAGCGTATCTTCACCAGTGCGCGAAACGGCTTCTCCGGCGCCTCGTATGCAATCCAGTTGACGTCTGAGACTCTCATCTCATTCCTGCTGAGGTCATCAATGTCTCCCACGGTGATGATGCGGCGAATGGGGTCAACCGAGATCACATATTGCGGCGTCTTTGAGTTCAGGTGAAGTCCTCCACGCTGCCCCACAGTGTAGAATTCAATCCCCTGGTGCTTCCCTCGCAGCTTTCCTTTCCTGTCGATGATATCGCCTCCCGCGATCCGTGAGCCGCACATCTGCTTGAGAAACGCGCGGTAATCATCGCCCGGGATAAAACAGATCTCCTGGCTCTCCGGCCGCTCATGCGCCCCACGGGCATGCTCACGTGCAAGCTGCATCACTTCAGATTTTCTGAATTCACCGAGGGGAAAGACAACTCGTTTGAGGACGGATTGCGTGAGGCGTGAAAGAAAATATGCCTGGTCCTTGTTATCATCAACCCCGCGCATGAGCAGCATGCGCCCCCGATTCTCCCTCACCCGCGCATAATGGCCAGTCGCGATCTTCTCCGCCCCGATCCCATTGGCGCATTTAAGCAGCGAAGTGAATTTCACCGATTCATTGCATACCACGCAGGGGTTCGGTGTCCGGCCGGCAGAGTACTCGCTGCAAAAATAATCAATCACGAATTTCTTAAAATCGCTACGCACGTCAAGAACTTTGTGCTCTATGCCGAGTGCGCGTGCGACCTCTCTCGCAGCGACAATGCTCGCCTGGTCAGCACAGGTATCCTCAGGAGCGCGACAGGCCGAAAATGTCTGCAGGGTCACCCCCGTGACCTCATATCCCTTCTCCCTGAGAAGGAAAGCAGCCACGGAGCTGTCCACGCCGCCGGACATGCCCACGATGATCTTCATCATAAGAAGTAGTTAGTAGTTAGTAGCCAGTAGCTAGGGGATAAGGGACAAGCCAAGAGGTGCTCATTCGCTATTACCATGAATCCCTAACTACTAACTACTGACTACTAACTACTGTTTTGTTGTAGATGATTCTCAGGCCTTGCAACGTCAGTAACGGGTCAACGAGCTTCGGATAATCCCAGCCATGGATGATCAGCTCGAGCTGTCCGCCCGTGAAAATAACTTTCGGCCGACCTCCGATCTCCTTTTGCACGCCGCGTATAATTCCGGAGATGAGCGCCCTCGTCCCAAAGATCATGCCGGCCTGAATTGCGTGTACCGTGCTCTTCCCGATAATGTGCGGCGGGCGCTCGATGTCAACAAGGGGAAGGAGCCCTGTGCGTTCTGCCAGAGCTGCGCGTGACAGCATGGGTCCCGGAGCGATCACGCCGCCGAGGTAAGCTCCTTCCGCCGAGATGCAATCAAAGGTGATGGCGGTACCGATATCCACCACTATCGCGGGAACGCCATAGATCTCTCTTGCGGCAGTCGCGTTTGCGATGCGGTCGGAGCCTATCTCCCGCGGTTTCCTGTAGAGCAGCCGGATGCCCGTGGGCGTTTTGTAACTCAGCCAGGTAGGCTTGATTCCGAGACGGCGGCACAGGGAATTGATTGAACTGTTCAGCAGTGGCACGACACTGGAGACCAACGCGCCCCCGAGCGGAATAGTACACTCCTGTATCCTTCCCAGCGCGCGCGGAGCCTCTTTGCAGAGCTGCGATGCGATGCTGGGGAGCCTGAATTGTTTGAGAATCCTCTCCTGGTTACAGACGCCAAAATGCACGGTGGTGTTGCCGACGTCAATGACAAGGAAATATCTCTTTTCGCGCTGCCATCTCGGCAAAATGTTGTGTGTTTTCTTCATCTAGAAAATTATTCCTCTGTTACTATGAATGGAGCAATTTCCTAAGAGCTGCTCGAATTTTTTATGACGTAGGGGCGCGATGAACTTGTCCTGAGCGGAGCCGAAGGGTCGAACCCCTACAAATCAGGGCACGAGCGACGGCTTATACTATGCTCACATCTCCACCGGTGATGCGTCTTGTCATACCGTTGTCAAGCCGCAGCAACAGACAGCCGTCCTCGTCGAGCCCCGTCGCTACCCCTTCCCATTTCTCGCCCGAAAGGGATTCCGCCAAAATTCTCTTGCCGATAGTCGCGGACACCTGAAGCCATCGATCGATGATCTCACCATAATGCTCATGCAGGATAAGCGCGTAGTTGCTGTCCAGAGATTCCAGAAAAGCCCTGGTCAGCTCCAGGCGGGATACCTCTTTCCCCTTCTCTATCTTTAGCGATGTTGCCATTTTGAGGTCAGCAAGATCAGAGGCTTCCTGATTCACATTGATGCCCACCCCCACAATCGCGTAGTTGATGCGGTCAGACTCTGTTGCGAGCTCAGTCAGTATGCCGCAGGCTTTCTTTCCCGAAACGAGCACGTCATTCGGCCATTTTACAAACGCCCTCAAACCGGCAGATCTGTGGATTGCCTCGGCCGCGGAGATTGCCGAGCATAGTGTCAGAAAGGAGACCCGTGCGGGCGGGAGCTGCGGCCGCAGGACAACCGAGAGATATATGCCTTTCCCTTTCGGCGAGTGCCATACGCGGCCCACCCTTCCCTTGCCGGAGGTCTGCTCCTCAGCAATAATCACCACTCCTTCACGTTCACCCGTCCTCGCGAGCTTCTCTGCTTCATCGTTGCTGGAGGTTGTCCTCGCGTAGTGGATGATCTTTCTTCCGATGAGATCCGTTTTTAATCCATTTAACACCAGCGCGGGCAAAAGCTTATCAGGGAGTGCGACGAGTTGGTAGCCCAGGTGCGGCTGGGATTCTATCCGAAACCCGTTTTTCTTAAGATTATTCACATGGTTCCAGATTGCAGTCCGCGAGATGCGCAATTCCCGCGCGATTTCCTCACCTGAGACATATCCAGATGCAGTGATCAGATGGCGGATAATTTTGTCTTCTGCGGATTGCCCAGGACGTTCCGTGTGAATTCCATGATGTGTCTGCATTGATAACCTGTCACGACATTCACCTGCTATCGTACTATCTTCAGGCTCATGTCAATGGCCCTGGCGGAATGTGTCAGAGAGCCTATCGATATGAACTGAACTCCGGTGAGGGCGACCTCCCTCACGTTGTCCAGCGTGATGCCGCCCGAGGCCTCCGTCGCCGCTCTCCCGGCAATTAATTCGACCGCCTCGCGGAGCTCGCCAGGGGTCATATTGTCGAGGAGGATGCAGTCCGCCCCGGCGCTCACCGCTGCCTCCACCGCGTCGAGGCTGGCCGCCTCAACTTCTACGGGCGCGTCCGGGATTTTCTCTCTCGCCAGCGCTACCGCTTTGGCTATCGCGTCAGCGCTGAAGCGTTCCTGGATTCGGAGGTGGTTGTCCTTGATGAGAATCCTGTCAAAAAGACCCATCCGGTGATTCGTGCCTCCCCCGGCGGTTACTGCGTATTTCTCCAGCTGTCGCAGGCCGGGCATCGTCTTCCTCGTGTCGAGGATGGTCGCGCCGGTGTCTTTTGTAAGGTCCACGAACTTCTTTGTGAGCGTTGCGATCCCGGAGAGGTGCTGGAGGAAATTGAGGGCTGTGCGCTCGCCCATGAGAATTGCCATTGCGGCCCCGGACACAGTTGCGAGCAGCTCCCCCGCCTCCGCTTCCTCGCCGTCTTGCACGCGCGTTTCAAATTTCACACGGGCGTCAAGGTGCCCGAACACCGCCTCAGCAACCGGAAGGCCCGCGACGACGCAGTCCTCTTTCGCGACGATCTCAGCCTCCGCCTCCTCGGTCGACGGCACGAGCGCGAGCGTGGTGATATCTCCCGACCCTGTATCTTCCTCGACTGCTCTCGCGACGACATCTTTCACTACTGCCGGATCAAGTTTGGTCATTTTTGGATTCTCCAGAAATATACCCCTCGTGGTGGCAAAAATTGCATGCCGGATTTGCTATACCCATAGTTCATACTGAAGAGCTGGGGGGTGGTAGGGTTCTTTCTAGTTCAGCTATAAGTGGAGGCAGATCTGCTTTGATGGTGTCCCAGAGGCGGTCAAGATCGATATCAAAGTATGTATGAATGAGACGATTCCTCATAGAAATAATACTTGCCCAAGGAATTGAAGGGTAACTTTCTTGACTCTCACGACTCACTTTTGATGCGGCTTCTCCTATTATTTCAATCAACCTTACAAGTGAAAGTGCAAGCATACGGTTGCCCTGCAGATCGTTCCTTGCTCTATTCTGGGTAAAGGCGATAGCCTCCCGGCCGGCATCGAGCATATGCCGCATGCGCACAGTATCATCATTGCGCATATTGTACCTCCGCCGACCGCAAAACCTCCTGCCTGAAGTATCGGCTTAATTCTGCGGGGGTTCTTAAGTCAACCTTCCGACCGAGAATCTTCGACAGCTCAATTTCCATCCCTGCAAGGTTTATAAGGCCAACGGTTACCCCCGCATCAAATTCCACGAGCATGTCCACATCGCTGTCCGGTCTGAAGCCTTGCTCCAACACTGAGCCGAATAATGATAACTTGCGAACGTGGTGATGCCTGCAGAATTCGGCAATTTTTTTCTGATCAATACCAATTTGGCTATTCATAACATTTTTTAATATTGCTTATAATTCTAACAGTTTTAATTAGAACTTTCCATAGATGCTTCCGTAAGTTGTCTACGCGCTTTCTTGTTGATGACATGTGTGTAAATCATTGTCGTCTCGCAGTGCTTGTGCCAGAGAAGATTTGGAGCAGGAGAGGCGATTCCAATTATGACACAATTCATTCGATAATAACAAATGATATTGACGGGATATCGAGTTTGTGTAAAATATTCAATACAGTTTGTCTGATCTTAGGATCTTAGTGGAATCTAAGGAATAGTACTTGGGAAGTTAAAAATTTTTAGGGCAGGCGAGCTGCATGTCAAACCTTTTCATAGATCGGAGGTAATTGTATGGATATCGAAATCTTCGCCCTTTGTGATGCAGCAACGGAAACCGGCGGCAAACTCAATATATTAGGTGCGTTTGACTGCCTGTACGCCCATAAGTTTCCCGTGATGCATCCTCAGTGTTCGGTGGCACTGAGAATAAGATTCAGCCGAATAGAAGAAGGAGTGCATAAGATAAAAATCAACTTCGTCGATGAAGATGGAAAGGCTATACTCCCGAGTCTTAACGCTAATACGGATATCAAATTTAAAGAGGAGCAGCAGTATGTGGTGAGCAATTTAATTTTAAATATTCATAATCTCAAGGTCGAGAAACCGGGCCAGTATTCAATAGACCTCGCCATAGACGGCAAATCAGAAAATTCTCTACCATTATTCGTTAGACTAGTGCCTCCTCGACCTGACCCCGCGCAGCACCTGACCTGAAAAACATTTGACGCCTGGTCGCTCTCTTTGCGCGGGATCTTTGGGCTATTGGCCTTCGATGGGTGAGTCTTGCGTGATGCCGTGGAGGGAGTATATATGACAAATATCTCTGTCAGTGAATTCATACCGATCCTCCAGATAGCAATCGGCCCGGTTATTCTCGTTTCGGGAGTGGCACTCCTTCTCCTCACCATGACAAACCGCCTTGGGCGAGTCGTCGACCGCTCAAGGTTCCTGTGGCGAGAACTTCGCGAAGTGCCAGGTGCAAATCGGGAAGCTATTCACGCCCAGCTTAAAATACTATCGAAGAGAGCGCGCTTAATCCGGCTATCCATCACGCTCGCCTCGATCAGCCTGCTCCTGGCCTCTGTCCTCATTATCATGCTTTTTTTCATCGTCCTAATCCAATTTGAAGGTGCGTGGCTGATCATTGCCCTTTTTATTGGATGCATGTTGGCGTTAATAGGATCTCTCATCGCTTTTATCAAAGACGTGAATCAGACACTCGTAGCCTTCAGACTTGAGATAGGAGAGTGATCGCGACGCAAAACATTAGGACTTCGTACGATCGCAGCTTACTAATATCATCAAATAATCTCCTGCCAGAAACCGAATTAAGAAAGGAAAAATATTATGAAGGAACGACAGCTTCATGAAACAATTCAAGAACTCCGTGCAGAACTCGAAAACACACCATCAATTGATGCCCGTGTTCGAGAGCATATCCAGACCGTGCTGAACGAGATCGAGGCGCTTATTGAGGAACACGGAGAGATACCATCGCACCGACACAAGCAGTTCCTCGAGCGGCTCAGGGAATCTGGCCGCCATTTCGAAGAGTCACACCTTTCGCTGACGCTGGCCATGGGGAGGGTGATAGACGCATTGAGCAGCATCGGCATATAATCACTACGCATTTAAGATCTTGGTAGGAGGGGCTAAGTAGAGGCAAGCTATCTCCTCTGGGGGGGGGCAGGCTCTGCTGGATTTGATAAATGCACGTAGGGCAAACGCCAGGAAGAGACTGTGGTGACAGTGAACCTAATTCTTTCAAAGAGAATCAGATGTATCAATAATATTTCGGCAAGGACTTGATTTATACTCAACGCGAGAGTAATTCTTTACAATTTACTTTCACTAAATATAATGAGGCACGGTATAATAGAGGGAACTTTTTGGAAATCAGTTGCGACAGGTAGCCATAGAAGAGGATGGGACGATGAAGTTTGACCTGCTCATCAAGAATGCACGCACGCGTTTTTCGAAAGGGAAAGTATTAGGCATCGGCATCAAGGATGGCCGGATTGGCAGAATCGGGCAGAAGCTGGGAGGAGCTGCAAAGAAGAAAATAGACGCTGATGGAAAGCTTGTCACCGAGTCGTTCATCAACGGACACCTCCACCTCTGCAAGGTCTACACGCTTTCAATGGTGGGCATGGACGCCCTCAGCTCCTACACCGCCGGGGCGATGGGCGGCGCGATGACGGCCATCGAGCAGGCCGCCAGGGTGAAGGCGCAGTACAACGAAAAGTGGATCATTGAGAATGTCCGCAAGGCCGTAAAACTGGCGATCAGGTTCGGCAACACGCACATCCGGGCATTCGCGGACACGGATACGAAGGCCAAACTGGAAGGGGTCAAGGCGCTGCTCAGGGCGCGAGAGGAATTCAGGGGAAAGGTTGAAATTCAGGTCGTCGCTTTCCCCCAGGATGGGGTGGTGAGAGACCCGGGGGCGGAAGATTACGTCAGGCAGGCGCTGGACCTCGGGGCGGACGTCGTAGGCGGTATCCCCTGGATCGAGTACACCGAGGCGGATTCCCAGACGCACATTGACCAGATGTTCGCGCTTGCAAGGGAATACAACAAGGGCGTCTCAATGCTGGTTGATGACGCAGGCGATCCCGGCCTGCGCACGCTCGAGATGCTCATCCTGAGAACGATCAAGGATGGTTGGGAAGGCCGCGTTACCGCTCAGCACGGCCGCGCCATGGCGCTTTATCCCGAACCCTACTATAGAAAAATAGAGGCGCTGCTAAAGAAGGCTCGTGTCGGCGTCGTGAGCGATCCGCAGACGGGCCCGCTCCATGCGAGGGTGCGTGATCTCTATAACGCCGGTGTCGGAATCGCTCTGGGGCAAGACGACATCGCGGACGCATACTATCCCTTTGGCCGGAACAATATGCTCGAAGTGGCATTCCTTGCTGCTCACCTCATGTGGATGATAACCGTTCAGGACATGGAGATTCTCTACGACCTGATCACCACGCGGGCAGCTCAGGCGATGGGGATAAAGGAGTTCGGCCTGAAGGAAGGGAACAGGGCCGACCTCGTCGTCCTGAACGCGGAGAGCGTTTGGGAAGCGATCTGGAACCATGAAGCCCCGCTGCACGTCATCAAGGGCGGGCGAGAGATCACACTGAAGTGACAAGGGAGGTACACGCGACTGACAGGTTCCGCGAGCCTGTTTCGATATTTCCATGCCGCTGACGATGCGGCAGCACCGTGTCACACGGCAGAAAACAACCAGGGGAGGACGAATCATGAGA
>Ga0315291_10007325_pt1 | contig 13658 bp, 9 predicted proteins | sample YL17G12_20_MG_FD_203070 | JGI IMG/M metagenome (GOLD analysis project Ga0315291, IMG submission 203070) | Sediment microbial communities from Yellowstone Lake, YNP, Wyoming, USA - YL17G12_20 | ecosystem: Environmental > Aquatic > Freshwater > Lake > Sediment | place: USA: Wyoming | collected...
TCGTACTAGGGAAACATTCCCTTCAAGATTCCTACGCCCACGGCAGATAGGGACCGACCTGGCTCACGCCGGTCTGAACCCAGCTCGCGTACCACTTTAATCGGCGAACAGCCGAACCCTTGGGACCACCTTCAGCCCCAGGATGTGATGGGCCGACATCGAGGTGCCAAACCGCACCGCCGCTATGGACGCTCGGGTGCGATCAGCCTGTTATCCCCGGAGTACCTTTTATCTGTTGAGCGATGGCCTTTCCACTCAGAACCACCGGATCACTAAGTCCTGCTTTCGCATCTGCTCGACCTATAAGTCTCACAGTTAAGCACCCTTATACCTTTGCGCTCTTTGTGTGATTGCCAACCACACTGAGGGTACCTTTGAACTCCTCCGTTACTTTTTGGGAGGAGACCGCCCCAGTCAAACTGCCCGCCTAACACTGTCCAATACCCGGTTTCACGGGTTACTGTTAGATGACTAACATAGCCAGGGTGGTATTTCAACGTTGACTCCCCGACGCCCGAAAACGCCGGATCATTGCCTCCCACCTATCCTACGCAAGATATGACAGACATCAATATCAGGCTACAGTAAAGGTTCACGGGGTCTTTCCGTCTTGCCGCGGGTACGTGGTATCTTCACCACAACTACAATTTCACCGAGTCCGTCCTTGAGACACTGCTCCAGTCGTTACGCGGTTCATGCACGTCGGAACTTACCCGACAAGGAACTTCGCTACCTTAGGACCGTCATAGTTACGGCCGCTGTTTACCGGGGCTTCGGTCGCCAGCTTCTCAGCCTTATGGCCAATGACCGCCTTCCTTAACCTTCCGGCACTGAGCACGCGTCATTCTGTATACGTCCACTTTATGTGTTGGCACAGAACTGTGTTTTTGATAAACAGTCGCCAGAGCCACTTCACTGCGCCCTCAAAACCAACTGTTACATCGGTTTTGTAGGGACCCCTTATTGCGAACTTACGGGGTCAAATTGCCTAGTTCCTTAAGAACGGTTATCTCGAGCGCCTTAGGATATTCTCCTTACCTACCTGTGTCAGTTTTAGTACGGTCTGACCGACTTCATCCTACAGCAGTTATTTCTAAACACTTGCTACTCTCACTTCGGCAACTTAAATCGGCCTCGCCCTTGCGGGACCCGCACGACTAATCACGGGATGAGTCTGACAAATGCGTCACTGCTTACGTCCATCGACCAGGTGCAGGAATATTAACCTGCTGTCCATCGTCTACGCCTTTCAGCCTCGACTAAGGGGCCGACTAACCCTGGGCGGATCTACCTTCCCCAGGAAACCTTAGGTTTTCGGCGAACAGGATTCTCACCTGTTTTATCGTTACTCATACCGGCATAATCACTAACAGCCGCTCCACGACTCGTTGCCGTATCGCTTCAACGCTGACTGTTACGCTCTCCTACCACTTCGACTGCCCCCTAAGGGGTATCGAAATCCGCAGCTTCGGTTTCATGCTTATTCCCGTTCATTATCGGCACCAAACTGCTCGGTCAGTAAGCTATTACGCACTTTTTAAATGGTGGCTGCCTCTAAGCCAACATCCTGACTGTCAATGCAATTCGACTTCCTTTAGAACTTAGCACGAATTCGGGACCTTAGCTGGCGGTCTGGGTTGTTTCCCTTTTGACCATGAATGTTATCACCCACAGACTGACTGCCGGGCTGTAATCCTGCGGTATTCGGAGTTTGGTTGGAGTAAGTAGACTGGTGGTCCCTTGTCTCCATTCAGTAGCTCTACCCCCGCAGGGAATTACCCGACGCTAGCCCAAAAGTTATTTCGGAGAGAACGAGATATCTCCACGTTTGATTAGACTTTCACTCCTCCACACAGCTCATCCCATAACTTTTCAACGTTAACGGGTTCGGTCCTCCATCCCGTATTATCGGGACTTCAACCTGGCCATGTGTAGATCACGTGGTTTCGCGTCTACCGCCTGCGACTATTCGCCCTATTCAGACTCGCTTTCGCTACGGCTTCCCCCTTGAAGGGGTTAACCTTGCCAACAAACGGTAACTCGCCGGTTCATTATGCAAAAGGCACGCGGTCAGGCATTTCCCGCACCTGCTTTACCATCTGACAGTGATAATCTATTCTCGTCGTTTTTCACAAAACAATCGATTCGATTAAGATGCTGCAAGATAGCAAAGTAGGTACGGGACATAGCCCTCCCACAGCTTGGTAAGTGTATGGTTTCAGGTTCTTTTAACTCCCCTAATAGGGGTGCTTTTCATCTTTCGCTCGCGCTACTTTTTCACTATCGGTCGTCGAGTAGTACTTAGCCTTGGAGGGTGGGCCCCCCGGCTTCGCACAGAGTTCCACGGGCTCCGTGCTACTCTGGAGCGTCGGCAATAACGGAGGGCTCTCGCTTTTGCATACAGGACTATCACCTTCTGCGGTTCCGCTTTCCAGCGGATTCTGCTTGCGATGCCTTTGTAACTCCTTACCGACGTCCGCAACCCCATCCCGATTGCTCAGGATGGTTTGGGCTTTTCCGCGTTCGCTCGCCGCTACTGACGGAGTCTCAATTGATTTCCTTTCCTGCAGGTACTGAGATGTGTCAGTTCCCTGCGTTAGCTTTAACCGGCCTATGCATTCAGCCGGCAATGTCCACGGTTTCCCGTGGGCGGGTTTCCCCATTCGGAAATCCCGGGATTAACGGTTGCTTGACACCTGCCCCGGGCTTATCGCAGTCGGCCACGTCCTTCATCGCCTCTCGACGCCTAGACATCCTCCATACACCCTTAGTAACTTGACCATATCAATCAAGGATTGATATGATTCCGGTATAGATAGGTTTTTGACGCTGGTGAACGTTGTGCTTTTAATACACAATCGCACCTTTGAGACATCTACGCTATTAACTTGTAAAAGAACAATATGCCCTTCGACTTGCTCAGGGCATTAAATTCGCTTTAAAGCGAATTTAATGGAGACGACAGGGATCGAACCTGCAACCTCCGGCTTGCAAAGCCGGCGCTCTCCCAGTTGAGCTACGTCCCCGGGCCAACATCATTGAAGATTGAAGATTTAAGATTGAAGATTTTAAAAGCTTATACCAGCCCTGATTCAAAAATTATTCAATCTTCATTTTTCAATGTTCAATCCACAAATGGGCCCGGGAAGAGTCGAACTTCCGACCTTGCGCTTATCAGGCGCACGCTCTAACCAACTGAGCTACGAGCCCATTCCTTTGAGAAGTCAGCCACAGAGTCAGTTAAAGATTTTTTTCAGCCACAGAGGACACAGAGATAAAAAAATCGTAAAACGGTTGCGGTTGCGAAACTCGCAAGCGGTTACGTCAATCGTAAAACGTCATTCCGAATAAATCCATGTCTTGAAAATCTGCGCCAATCTGTGTCTAAACAACTCTGAGTTTCTCATTGTGTCAGACGCTCGTGGCGTCAGAAACCCGTTAAAGCATGAATCGGCTTTCAAGGCTCATTTTCGACAGTATTAGCTTAAAAAAGAACCCCGTCTTCGTCAGAACTTCGACGCGACAGGCAAATAAAAATGCCGCTGCTTTTAACCGACAGCGACATTTAGATAGACGCGAAATAATAGTCAGTTACTGATAAGCAGTCAAGGACAAAAATTAACGATTTTTAAAATTTCCCGCAACTGAACTCCACTCATTTCTTCACACCACCTTAACAATGAGGCTTTCTAACCTCATTGCAATTTATCAACTATATATACGTCGGAAAAGATAGTCAAGCCTATTATTTAAAAATAGTTGATAGTTGTTAGTCGATAGTCAACGGTAAGAGGAATACAGAATACATAATGTCTGGTATATGGTTTATTTAAAGAATACAAAGACAGAATGCCGAAGGAGTTAAAGGTTGTAAGTGCTTCCAAAAGCGTCAAATGGAACATGTCAAATCGACCGAGTTAGTATATCTGTCAGAATAAGGAGTTAAAAATGGCAAAGAAAAATGCGATTGTAGTAATGATGGTAGTGGTTGTTGCCTGTGCGGCAGTGTACGCGGGAAAACACGAGGACAAAATTAAGCTTCCAGGACTGGTAAAATCCGCGATAAAGGCACTTTATCCCGCCGGTGAGATTAAGAAAGCCAAGATGGAAAAAGAATACCTGAAACTTTATGAGGTCAAGTTAGATGCAAATGGGACTGAGGTTGAAATAACGGCTGACGCTGACGGCACCGTTGCCGAGGTTGAAACAAAGGAAAAGGTTGATAGTCTGCCTGCCGCCGTTGCCCATACAGTTACTGCCCAGGGCGGCAAAGTCATCGAAGCGGGAAAAGAAGTTAGCTATGCCCAGCTTAAATTGGTTAAACTCGATGCCCCTGTGACGAAATATGAGGTCAAGATTGAAAAAAACGGCAAGACAACCGAACTCCAGATTGCCGCTGATGGCAAAATCCTGAAAGAGAAAACTGAAAAAGAGAAAAAGGAGAAAAAAGGGAAAAAAGGCCATTGCAAAGATGATGATGACAAAGGGGAAAATGAGAAATAACGTAATTTCTTCGTGAAAACCAACGCCGCCGAGAAGACTACATCGGCGGCGTTTTTTTTGCTTTGCCAAAGATATGTACTTGATAATTATCAAGCAAGGTGAGGGGGAAAATAGTCGTTAGTATTTAGTCGCTGGTATTTAGTTTCCCTTCCAGCTACTTGACTTTTCATATTCTCGCACCTGTTCTCCGAACCGCCCAGTACCCTTCATCTGTGACAGATAACGCGTCATCCATCGCATATCACGCTTACAATGCCTTTTTGTAAATATGCAAAATAGCTGTTTTTGACTTAAAAATCGCGTTTTAAGCCCGCGAAGTGCTCGCCTGCCGGTTCGTTGAGGGATTCTTTGGTTCGGTCATCTGTTCCTTCCTGTTGCTTCTTGGAGAATGGTTTGGATTTGTGGATGCTTCTCCGCCCTGTCGAAGGGAGTCCAACCGTTCTCGTCAACCGCATTAGGCTGCGCGCCCAGCGAAATGAGAAGGCGAACAGCATCGACGTGACCAAACTGGGCCGCTCGGTGAAGCGGTGTCCGAAGATGTTTGTCGGTCACATTCACGTCGGCCCCATAACGCACGAGAATCGAGATCATGTCCAGTCTGGCATGATCCGTCTTTATCGCATGGTGCAACGGTGCCCACTGTAGGTTATCCTTCTGATTCGGGTCCGCCCCCGCTTTCAGGAGGTGCTCGGCAATGACTGCGTGACCGTGATCGGTGGCCATGATGAGAGGAGAGTGCCCCATCAGCCCCTTCTGGTTGGGGTTCTCTCCCTGGGACAGCAGCAAATCCACCTGATCGAGTTTGCCGACGGCAACAGCTACGCAAAGCGGGGAACTCTCCATGCTCTGCTTGGCGTAGTCCATGAAGGCCTTGCCGCCGATGTAGATTCCGACAGGAAGACCAATGACAAGAAGGCCCAACGCAATCAGGAATGCGAGCAGGCAGCCGTGCATGCGGCGTTTTGGTGTAGAAAGTGCGGTTGACGCGACGACTTGGGGCGGCGACATGGAGTGTCCCAGTTGTGGCGGTTGATCCGATTCTGCCTTCCGTTTGGATTGTCGGGTCATGATCCACTTGCCGATGTAATAAATAATAACCCACGGAATAGGATTCGGATTTGGTTGCGTGCCGCTAAGTCCGGCCATTGTCAACTTGAAGGCGAACATGAGCACAACGACGATTGGCGCAAGGCGCCAGAAGACCTTCTTTTTCTCAATCGGCTTTTTGAATATGGCATAGCGGTAGATGATCGCCGGAAGGATCCCGACCGACCACGACAGAATGAGGCCGAAGACAAAGCCGATAATTAGTTCTACGATGAATCCGGATGTATCTGTTTCCATTTTTATTCCTCAGCCTAACAATAATTATACACTCTATATAAAATAGGTCAAGACCCCTCGATCGGCAGGTCATTTATGTTTAATTGTAATCTTGCTTATTTTTAGGTGCCTTTTAATATTTCTTGGCAAAGCTCATGTGTCTTTACCAACTTGGCAGTATCCTTGTGTGCTTCGACCAACAACTTATCGGTATGGACTACACGATTTCTCATATTTGCTAGAGTTTCTTGTTCTGTAGGAGCAATTTGGATAATCCTATAATGAATAGCGAATTTCAGAATCTCATCGAAACTCAAAAGCCCTGACCATCCCACATCAACATCTTTCTTCTGAGCTTTCGCCTTGCGCTGTTTTAAGGTCTCTACACGAGATGCATCTAACACTTTTGGTAAATCTGCTTCATTTAATCTACTGGAGACTAGCCGCCAAAGATACCTTTCTACAGCTTCAAAAAGGACAAAGAAAGGCAACTTCATCAGACTCTTGTTCAAGTCGGAAAAATGCACAAACCCAACAATTATATTGGAAGATAGGACAAAGAAGAAGTCTCGCTTGCCCATTAAGTGAGGTATATCCAGTAGGTTCGTTCCGTCACTGATGAGATCGATTAAGTCAATCTTCCTTACTTCTTGCTCGTCACGACGGACATAATCCGTTATTGGTCCGGTTGCTGGAAGCGGAATAATATCAAACTCAGGGTGCTGTGTAAGCAGTTGTTGAGCGTCAGATTGTGAAGAAGCGCATACAAGTTCTTTTTTTTCAACCATGATATCTCGCACAGTAAATGTTGTGGCTAGCTGGCACAGTACACGGTCAATTTCGTGGTATGGCATTTAAGGATGTCTCCTAACAATGATTATAAAAACTATATAATCCGCTAAACTAGACTGTTTACCCCGTGAGATGATGCCGTCTCTCTATCTCACCGGGGTTTCTGCCAGTACTGGCCCCTGCGTCTCCCGACGCAAGTCGAGGCAGCGGGTAACAAGTTCCCGTTGCTTTGCCAAAATTCTATCCTCTTTTCTTTTCAAACTCAACCGAAATTGTCCGCTTCGACGAGATACGCTTCACCCTTCACGAGCGACTTGCTATTCAGACCCCGACTGTCTGAATAGCACAAAATGCGCAAGTTTTTTCTTGCGCGCTTTGGAGAAATAAAAAAAAATTTCTCCAGAGCCGGCAAGCACTTACAAATTCAGCACAAATAATTTTTGGTCTAAATTGGTCAAAAATGCCCCGATGAGATAGCCGAAGCGGCCCCGATGGGATAGTTTCACCCCGATTAGATAACTTCGTATCTCACAGGGTAAACATCCCACGGGGTAAACATCTCACGGGGTAAACTCCAGTCCAACCAGAAAAATCTACATTTTTATTAAAAAAAATGGTTTTTTTTCTTGACTTTTATTAGAAATATGGTAAAATACCGCCATAGTTAGGCAATTTGTGAACAAAAAAGAAAGTAAAGAGGTAAGGAAGTAAGGATACAAGGTTGCGTTAATCGGTTGCGGTTGCGATGCTCGTTTCGGTTGCGTTAATCGTAAAGCGTAAAGGAACAAACAAACACCAAGAAACAATAACCAAAGATAATAACCCTCTCCATAACTGTCGGGGCTCTGTTGAGGTGTTAATCACAATTTTCCAATGACAAAAATTACATTCCAAATTTCAATTCCTGATTTTATTGTGCAGTCTGGCGTGTGGCTTTTGCTGCGCTACAGGAAAATCCGCTACGGCGAATCATTCAGGCTTATCAAGCTTACACAAGGCCAATACGCAATAGTTGACCAGCAAGATTTCGAGACACTCAATCAATCCAAGTGGTGCGCAGCAAAAGATTACGATACTTTTTACGCTATACGGTATGCACGCATCAATAACAAAAATACCACGATAAAAATGCACAGGCAAATTATGAACGCAAAGGAAAATGAGATTGTGGACCACCACGACAAAAACGGGCTTAATAACACAAGAGAAAATCTTCGAATCGCAACGGCGGCACAAAATAACGCCAACAGCAAAAGAGGTATGAACAGAGGAAAGTCAAAATACAAGGGGGTCTGCCGGGATGAAAAGTGCGGTAAATGGCGGGCAGGCATAAAATGCCAGGGCAAACACATACACCTCGGTATGTTCGAAGATGAAAAACAGGCAGCAAGGGCATACGACGAGGCAGCGAAGAAATATCACGGTGAATTTGCAGTGTTGAATTTTGGTGACAATCCGGGTTTAGGGGATAGGGGATAGAATAAAACGGTTGCTGGTAGTGTGTAGTGCGTTTAGACGGGGATTTTGTCGCAGAGGGAGAAAAAATACAAGTAGGCGCAATGCGAAAAAATAGTAGAATAATATGGTTCAAGCTGCTTGGCTATATGGCCAGGCAGTTGCAATTAAGGAACTGTGGGAAAAGGAGTTATAGTATGAGCAATCGTGCATACACTACGCTTGTGGTTGCTGTTACGGCAATGCTGCTGGCGGCGATGCCGTCTTACCATTCGACTTCGCTCATGGCAGGCGGCCAGCTCGTCGGGGCGGAGCCCGCCGCAGCCCGAAATGAACCTAACGAACCTAAACATTTTACTGAGGTGATGTTAGGACTAATACCTGACCAAATATCCAACATTGTCCGCAGTCCGGACCAGCGGCATATAGCTTTTATTGCAGTGAAAAATAACAAGTCCCAGGTCGTTGTCGATGGCAATGCCGGACCGGTGTACGATATAGTCGGAGAAGGCACTCTTGTCTTTAGTCCGGACAGCAATCACATGGCGTATGCGGTCCTGAAGGGTAACAAACAATTAGTCGTTGTCGATGGCAATGACGGACCAACATACGACGGCATTTGGAAAAGCACTCTTGTCTTCAGCCCGGATAGTAAGCGAATGGGATATACGGCACAGAAAGGCAACAAACTGGTGGTTGTTGTCGATGGTCAGGCAGGACCGGAATACGACAGCATTATGATGGGAAGCACTCCTGTCTTCAGCCCGGACAGCAATCGCGTGGCATATATGGCGTGGAAAGGCGGTCAACGGTTAGTCGTCGTCGATGGACAGGCTGGACCGGCATACGACGATATCGGCTCTCTTGTCTTCAGCCCGGACAGCAGACGCGTGGCGTATGTGAGCCGCAAGAGTATGAAACGGCAGGTCATCGTCAATGGACAGGCAGGACCTGCATATAACGATATCGGAAAAGACCCTCCTGTCTTCAGCCCGGACGGCAAACGCATCGCATACAGGGCCCGGAAGGACAACAAATGGCAGGTCATCATTGACGGCCAGGCTGAGCCGGAATACGATGATATTCCGGAAGGCACTGTTGTTTTCAGCCCGGACGGCAAACGCGCGGCATATGTGGCCGGGAATAACCGCAAACAGATGGTCATTGTCGATGGTCAGGCCGGGCCAGAGTACGACATCATCAAGGAAGGTCCTCCCATCTTCAGCCCGGACAGTAAGCGTGTGGCGTATGCAGCCAAGAAGGACGACAAGTGGCAGGTCGTCGCCGATGGCAACGCCGGACCAGAGTATGACAGTATTAAGGAAGGTTCTCCCGTCTTCAGCCCGGACAGTAATCGCATGGCATATGCAGCGTGGAAGGGCAACAAATGGCAGGTCATTGTCGATAACCAGAGCGGGCCGGAATACGATGATATTCCGGAAGGCACTGTTGTTTTCAGCCCTGACAGCAGGCGCGTGGCGTATACAGCCAGGAACAATTACAAGCAGACTATCGTTGTTGATGGTAACGTCGGACCGGAGCATGACAGTATTAAGAAAGGTTTTCCCATCTTCAGCCCGGATGGCAAACACATAGCATATATGGCGCAAAAGGGCAACAAATGGCAGGTCATTGTCGATGACAAGGCCGGTGCGGAATACGATGATATTCTGGAAAGCACTTTTGTCTTCAGCTCTGACGGCAGGCACGTGGCTTATATGGCCAAGAAGGGCAACAAACAATTAGTCGTCGTCGATGACCAGGCTGGGCCGGAATGTGACGGAATTGCCAGTTTTCCGACGGTTCGTGGTGAGGGATTTGAGGCGATTGTCATTCGCGGCAAGACGCTTTACCGCATGTTCTGGAAACCGTAACGTAACCTGCCTATAGTCCGCCTTCGGCGGATTATTAGAAAAATTGCCTTAACTCAAAATAAATTCGCTATCGTTGATATCGACCATATAAACCACAACGGACTTGATAACAGAAAGGCAAAGCGGCAAAAGCCTACGATGCTGCAGCAAGAAAATTTCACGGACAATCCGCTGTGCTGAATTTTAGTCGTTAGTTGGCGGTGCTGCCTGGGAGTAGACTTTGAGCAGGTCGTCCACCATCAAGCTTACGGTATTATTGCTGCGGAGGTAATCCTGTGCAGCAGACGCTATTGATTTTGCAAACTCCCTGTCATCAAGAAGCTTCTGCAATGCCGAATAGATGCTCAATTCGTCGCGGCTGTCGAAAAAAACGGCGGTTGTGTTATTCTGCAGGAGATTGTCAGCATTACTTTTATCGGTAGCAATTGCTGAACCTGCACCGGCGGCCTCAATCAATGCAGGGTCAAAGCTTTGTGTAATAAAGGGGTGAATAAAAATATCCGCACCGCGAAATACCGCTCGCAGCGGCCCTATCTGAGGCGAGATATTGACGGTAGAAATAAGTCCAACGCTGCGAATAAATCTACGGATATCCCTCTCCGCAGGGCCAGAGCCCATCAGAACGACAAGAAATTCATAGCCGTCAACCGCGAGATGTCTTACGGCACTTAAAAGCGGCTCCAAATAGTCAAAACGCAAAAAATCCGAGACTATAACCATACCGGGAATCCGGCCAGGATTCGAAAAACATGCACAGGTCTCATTAACAAATGTGCCGGTATTTACCTGCCTGACAAGGGCTGCAATACGAGGGTTCCGCTTCTTCAACAACTCGGCGATACGCTCAGAAGGCGCCACAATTGCTGAAAAACCTTTACTTATTATCCGGCGCTTCAAAAAATTCTGCTGTGAAGAATTTGCTGTCAGAACAACAGGAATATTAAAAGCACGACCGAGGGCCTTTGCAAGCATCGCCTTTGCAGTGCCAAGGCAGTGAATAATTGTGGGACTGAACTTTTCTATCTGCGAAATCAGACGTCTGCGGTTCTGCCAATAAAACAAAGGGAACCGCCACGCCGGATATTCTATTATCTCTATGCCCGGCCAGAGGAACGATTCTATCTGACTTTCAGGAGGCACAACAACACAACAAGTAATGTCCTGAGCCTCAAAACCAAAAAGCAAATGGCGCAGCGGCGCACAAAACTGCTGCGCAGCCTCGCTGTCAGAAACAATCAGCGGACGAATAACGCCAAGTTCGCTGTGGTTTTGAGCTGTTGTATCGTTTTGCGACATAATAAATCGGGCCTTTGGCGGATAAATCAGGTGACCAATCGTTTAAGTTTATCGTGCTCGCCGGCCTTCATGTGATAACAGTGAGCATCGTCAGGATAAAGGCGCTGCTTAACGTGGCTGTCATATAAAGCAACCGCCTCGATGCACGCCCTGCCGATATCGGCGAAACTTTTAGAAAATTTCGGCACGGGGCCGGCCTTGAGATTCAAAATGTCCGGCAGAACCAATACCTGGCCGTCACAATCGGGGCCTGAGCCGCAACCTATAACCGGAATCGGCAATCGCTGTGTGATAATTTCAGCAACTTCCCTCGCGATACCTTCCAGCAAAAGCATCTGTGCACCTGCCTGATGCACCTTATCAGCAAGTTTTATAAGCTGGGCCGCTATCTCGGCGGTTGCACCCTCCGCCTTGAACCTGCCCGTCTGCGGCCTTATACCTAAATGCGGCATAACTGATATGCCGGCATCAATAACAGTTTTTACCGCATCAAACTGCTCGACAGATGTTTCGATTTTTACAATGTCGACACCGGATTCATTTACGAATCTTTGCGAGTCCTTTAATATCCGCTCTGCACCGGCTCTGCAGGATTCGTAAGGTAAATCAGCCACAATCAAACGGTCAGGAGCTGCCCTTCTGACCGCAGCGGTTATCGCTGCCATAAAATCCATTGATACCGGCAAAGTGCTGTCAAAGCCGAGCATAAACTGAGCTGCTGAGTCGCCTGCCAGCAAAACCTCAACACCTGCCGCGGCGACAAGTTTTGCACTGGTGTAGTCATAACAGCTTACAGCAGAAAACTTCCGACCTTCAACCTTGGCCTTGCGTAATGTTGAAATCGTAACCTTCATATTTTAGACTACTTAAGGATATGTAAGAAAAACAAGATTGGCAAGCAGATTTTATCGGGCCTTTACGGCTCCAAACATACCTTTGATAAAGCAGTAAATTCTGCTGAAAAATTAAAAAAATACTTGATTTCAGCATTTGGACTGTAATAATTGGACAAGGAGAATCACAGCAAAAAACCAAAATATTAGTTGGTCGGTATATTGATCTTTTCATCATCCTCCTCCGAAGCCAGATTCTCTTTTCGAGGTCTGGCTTTCTTGATGAGCTTTCCTGTTAAGCCAGAAAAGACAGGTACTTGGGGCAAAATCTCTCTGTCTAAATATCGAATTTTTAAACGCCAGCCAGATAAGAAACACCAAAAAAATAAAAAAACAATATTGTAATTTTTCATTTTTTGCCTACAATTTCGTATATTATAAAAAGACAGAATTATGGCAGTTAAACTATCCAAAGAAGTACAGTTATTAGGCGATATGGCAAGGGCTTTTGCCGAATCGCTGGACCTTGAGCTTACACTGAAGGCAATTTTAAAATCGCTCGACACACACGTCAAGCTGCAAAGAGGAACTATCAGTCTGCTTGACCCTGGAACGGAAACGATAAACATAAAAGTGGCTCACGACCTGAGCGAAAAATCAAAACAATTAGGCAGCTATAAAATCGGCGAAGGCATCACCGGCACAGTCGTCCAGACAGGCAGAGAAATAGTTGTGCCGGATATCTCAAAAGACAGCAGATTCCTTCACAAAACCCGCTCCAGAAAAAAAGTATACGGCAAACAAATCGCCTTTTACTGTGTGCCTATAAAACTCGAAGGAAAAACAATCGGAACCCTGAATGTCGACAGGCAGGTCCAAAAGGAAGATGACGTCGAAGCAAATCTAAACCTCTTAAATGTCATAGCAACAATGGTTGCACAAGCGGTGAAACTAAATAAACTTGTCGAGTCCGACAAAAGACAACTTTCAGAAGAAAACCTGCGGTTAAGACAGGAACTAAAAACACATTTCAATATAGACAATATGGTCGGCACAAGCAATGCCATGAAAGAGGTCTACAGACTTATCGAACAGGTGGCCGACAGCAACGCCACCGTGCTGATTCGCGGCGAAAGCGGCACAGGAAAAGACCTCGTCGCCCACGCAATACACTACAACAGCACAAGGGCAAATAAACCTTTCGTGAAGATAAACTGCACCGCCCTGCCGGAAACCCTGCTGGAAAGCGAGCTTTTCGGCCATGAAAAAGGGGCTTTTACCGGTGCAACAGAAAGAAAGGTCGGGAGATTCGAAAAGGCAAACGGCGGCACGATTTTCCTCGACGAAATAGGCGATTTTTCTATAAACCTACAGGCTAAACTGCTCAGAGTCATCCAATTCAAGGAGTTCGAACGGCTTGGCGGAAGTGAAACAATAAAAGCAAATGTACGAATTGTCGTCGCCACCAATAAAAATCTCGAAGAGCAAATCAAAGAAAAACTCTTCAGAGAAGACCTTTATTACAGAATAAACGTTTTTCCAATTTATCTGCCGCCGCTGAGAGAACGAAAAGATGATATAA
>Ga0315291_10007327_pt1 | contig 13658 bp, 7 predicted proteins | sample YL17G12_20_MG_FD_203070 | JGI IMG/M metagenome (GOLD analysis project Ga0315291, IMG submission 203070) | Sediment microbial communities from Yellowstone Lake, YNP, Wyoming, USA - YL17G12_20 | ecosystem: Environmental > Aquatic > Freshwater > Lake > Sediment | place: USA: Wyoming | collected...
TGACCAGAGCTACACCGTTCTCGGGTCGGCGAGTGTAACTTCAAACGGTTCCAGCTGGGCGTGTACCGCAATTACGGGCGTGAACATCACCGCCAATATTCCGTACTATGTCTTAACCGACGGTGTTTCATATGGCTATTACCGGTATATGGGGGTTTACGGAGCGCCGACGCTGCCTCTGTCGCCTACGAGCAACCTCACGATCAATGTCGGAGTTGACCAGGCCGACACGCAAACCTGCTATGACGAATATCTTGAACCTTACACTTGTCCATATTCTTTCGGTTCCGGCCACACTGAATATACCAATTACAACGAGGGCATGGTTGACGTGGTTACCTTTTTCGCCGACCCTCCTTCCATAACGCTCACAGCCGCCACTTCCATTACGTCCTCCGGCGCCACTTGGGGAGGGAACGTGACATCTGACGGCGGAGCCACGGTTACATCTAGGGGTACCTGCTGGAGCTATAACGGTACGATAGCAAACTGCGTTTCCCAAGGCAGCGGCACAGGCAGTTTTACTCAAGCCCGCGCCGGTATGAATCCCAACACCCTCATCTACTACTTTGCATACGCGACAAACCAACTCGGCACCACGTACGCCGGCTACGGCACTTTCACCACCCTGGTTGCAGCACCCACCATTACCAACTGGTACCCTACTGATGTCGCGCAAACCAGCGCGAGGATCGGAGCATACTTCAGTTCCATCGGAGGCCAGAATTCAACTTACGGCAGCTGCTGGGGGCTTTCCGCCGGCACCGTTACCAATTGCGCGGCCGGAGGAACGACTACGGGCGTCGGATGGGTATACCATTTCCGCACCGGCCTGCCGGCCAACACCTTGATCTACTACAAAGTTTACGGAACAAACGGCGGAGGAACCACCTACGGCAGTGTTTCAAGCTTCAACACCAACGCGATGACTTCCAGCAACGCCCTCTGGCAGTCGTGCGAAGTCGGGTATCTTGCTACCGGGGTTGATAATTCAAGTTACGTTACGGGCTATAAATTCACGCCGACGGGAAACGGCGGCGTCGCCAAACTCTGCGGCTATTTCAGCGGCTCGCTATACGTCCGGCTTTACAATTCCAGCTACACCGAACTCGCCAACGCTTATGTAACAAGCAATAACGCCTGGTCGTGCGTGGCTCTTGGAAGCACGATCAGCGTTACGGCTAATAACGACTATTTCGTGATAGTGGATCCGACTTCAAACGGCGCTTATCGCGCTATGCCTTCTCCGGCTCCTATGACTTGCGGCAGCACCACTATTACCGGCGTGTATGAAGCTGGCTCCTCATTTGACGGCGGCTACAGTACCGACGGCTATTACGTGGAGGGGATGGCGGACGTGGAAATCATATTCGCTAATCCGCCGTCCATTTCTCTCACCTCCGTCACCTCCATCACTTCATCCGGCGCCACCTGGGGCGGCAACGTGACATCAGACGGCGGAGCGCCAGTTACCGGCAGAGGCACATGCTGGAGTTATAACGCTACACCACCGGCTAATTGCGCTTCCCAGGGCAGCGGCACAGGCACTTTCACGCAGGCCCGCACCGGTATGAATTCCAACGCCTATGTCTATTACTGGGCATACGCGGAAAACGGTGGCGGCAGGGCCTATGCCGGCTATTCCACTTTCACCACACTTGCGGCCGTGAGCAGTCCGATAATAGATTATCCGGCAGCAAAAAGCGCCAGGTTCGGGTTTTATATCAGTGGGGTCGGCGGCCAGTACGTCGCCTACGGCAGCTGTTGGGGAACGTCAGCAACTCCCACCACGAACTGCGCCGATTACTCGAGCGTCATACCGCCGGGTTGGGTCTATATCTTCCGCACCGGCATGCCTTCCAACACCGTCATTTACATGCGCGGCTATGCAAGGAACAGCGCGGGGACGATCTATACGGCTGACGCCGGCTTCACGACGAACGCGATGACTTCCGTCAACGCTCTCTGGCAGTCGTGCGAAGTCGGGGCCCTTGCTACCGGGATTGATTATTCAGGTCACACTATGGGTTATAAATTTACTCCGGCCGCAAACGGCCAGGTTACAAAGCTGTGCGGCTATTTCAACGGCTCGCAATCCGTCTATCTTTTAAATTCCAGCTACGCTCAACTCGCCAGCGCTTATGTAACAAGCAATAACTCCTGGTCGTGCGTGGCTCTTGGAAGCCCTGTTAACGTTACGGCCAGCAACGACTACTACGTAATAGGAGATTCGATTTCGAGCGGCGCTTATCGCGCTATGCCTTCTTCTGCTCCTATATCTTGCGGCAATGCCACTATTACCGGCGTGTATGACTACGCTAATGACGGCTCTTATATGGAAGGCATGGTGGACGCCGAAGTTGTATTTCCAACCCCGCCCACTCTTTCGTCTCCCACGTCTGCGTCTGTGAGTACTTCAACAGCGACTCTGGGAGCCACCATCACTTCAAACGGCGGCGCTGCGCTTACTTCCCGCGGCACTTGCTGGGGAACTTCCGCGGCTCCAACCACCAACTGTGTTGCCGAAGGCGGAACCGCAACGGGCGTCTTTACCCAGTCGCGGACAGGTTTGTCTCCGGGAACTCTTATCTACTACCGCGGTTATGCCGTAAACAGCGCAGGCATAGGTTATTCTCCCGACGGATCGTTTACCACCAGTGTCGCCCCACCGGTTTTATCTTCGCCAACGGCAACTTCAATTGCCGACGTGTCAGCAACGTTGGGAGCCACCATCACTTCAAACGGCGGAGCCGCGCTTACTTCCAGAGGCACCTGCTGGGGAACTTCAGCGGCTCCAACCACCAACTGCGCTGCCGAGGGTGGAACCGCGACAGGTGTCTTTACACATTCGCGAACAGGTTTGTCTCCTGGAACTCTTATTTACTACCGCGGTTATGCCGTAAACAGCGCAGGCACAGGTTATTCTTCTGACGGCTCGTTTACCACCAGCGCTTCGCTTCCGACCTTGACCTCGCCAACGGCAACCTCAATTGCCGACGTGTCAGCGACTCTGGGAGCCACCATCACTTCAAACGGCGGCGCTGCGCTTACTTCCCGCGGCACTTGCTGGGGAACTTCCGCGGCTCCAACCACCAACTGTGTTGCCGAAGGCGGAACGGCAACCGGAGCATTCTCCCATTCGCGGACAAGTTTGCCGACCGCAACTCTTATCTACTACCGCGGTTATGCCGTAAACAGCGCAGGCACGGGTTATTCTTCTGACGGCTCGTTTACCACCAGTGCCGCGCTTCCGACCCTGACTTCGCCAACGGCAACCTCTATTCAGACAACCTCGGCTATTTTAGGGGCGAACATCACAAGCGGTGGCGGCGTGTCGCTCATCGGAAGAGGCACCTGCTGGGGAACTTCCGCGAATCCAGCCAATTGTCTTGCCGAGGGCGGAACCGCAACGGGCGTCTTTACCCAGTCGCAGACAGGTTTGTCTCCTGGAACTCTTATCTACTACCGGGGTTATGCAGAAAACAGCGCAGGCAAAGGTTATTCTCCTGACGGAACGTTTACCACGCTTTCTAACCCTACGGTTACGGCCATCAGCCCAAACGGAGCTGGAAATGACACCCCTGCATCTATTACTTCCATAACAGGAACAAATTTTATGTCAGGCATTACGGTAAAACTCACAAAGGCCGGACAATCGGATATTACCTGCACCGGCTTTACCGTTACCAGCGCTACCACCTTAAGCAACGGTACCTGTCCCATTACCGGAGCGGCTGGCGGGTTTTGGAACGTTGTGGTGAAAAACACAGACAATCAAACCGCAACGCTCACAGACCGGTTTACTGTTTCGACGGCGTGTGCGGTAACGCAGGGCGCGACCACCACTATCGCGGCCAGCTGCATTTTTAGCGGCACGGTAGGCGGCGTTAGCGAAGGAAATATTGTTATTAACACCGGAGCGACGCTGACGGTTGCTGCGGGCCAAACAATAGCCTGGAGCCCCGGAAAGAACGTGGTAGTAAACGGCTCAATTGTTTTCGTAGGAGATGGTCAGCTGAAAAAGATCAAGCTATGGGCTACTGACGCCGACTCTGACAATCATGCTTCAGGTACGACTTTGTACGCGCAGGATGCGGCGCCCACGGGCGGCAGGGGATTGCAGTACATAACGGATTTTTCCGACTGCAACGACGCGAACGGTGTAGTTTGGTGGAATGGCTATGGCACTGACAATGACGGCGATGGTTACGGCCAGTTTGGGTATGGATGCAACAACGGCGCGACTCCGCGCACCGCAGCCCTCGGCACTGACTGCAATGATGGCAGCCCTTCGGTTTGGCGGAACCTAACCGGCTATCAGGACAGCGACGGCGACGGGTATACTACCGGCGGCGGGCAATCCGTTTGCTCTGGTGCCTCGTTGCCTTCGGGCTGGAGGTCTTCTTCAAACGGCAGTGATTGCAACGACAGCAATGCCAGTGTTTGGTATAACGGTTACACAGGCGTTGACGGAGACGGCGATAGCTATTATGGCAGTTCGTCATACGGATGCATTAACGGCAGTCCGAGTCCCGTAACTGTCACCGACTGCAATGACAGCAACGTGAATGTTTGGACAAACGGCTACGGCGTTGATGCCGACGGAGACGGGTATGGCGTGTCGGCTTACGGCTGCAACAACGGAGCCGGCAATAGAACCGGATGGAAAGGTCAAGAGCCGAGCGCGTGCGACGCGGACGCTTCAACTTATCAGTTTTGGTCTGGCTATGCCGATGGCGACCATGACGGCCATGGAGCCGGCACTTTGATTGTTGTATGCGCCGGAAGCACCCTTCCTCCCTATGGCTACTCTTCTTTGAGTGACGATTGCGACGGCAATACCAATGGAAATACCTGGACGTACGGCTACGGGCTTGACAACGACAGGGATGGTTACGGCCAGTCAAGCTACGGCTGTTTTAACGGAGCGGGGAACTACACTGCAACTCTTGGAACGGACTGCAACGATAGCAACAACTATTTTTGGTATAACGGTTACGTGGGCTATGACGGAGACGGCGATGGCTATTATGGCAGTTCGCCATACGCGTGCAATAACGGCAGTCCGAGTCCCGCGACTGTCAACGATTGCTGCGACGGCGACACTCGCGCCCACCCTGGCCAGGGGTCCTGTTTCACTTCTCCAAATAACTGTGGCAGTTTTGACTATGATTGTGTGAGCGGCGCTCAAATTTGCAACGGAACTATGGGCGGGTGCTATAATAATGTTAACGCCTGCGGTGGGGACGACACCTGTGGGGTAGGAAACACCGCCTGTCAGGTGCGCATAGGCGGATGGAGATATTCTATTCCGGGTTGCGGTGCAACCGGAGTGTATTGGTGGGCCACCGGGGAAGGGTGCAATGCCTGTAACTATTATTGGCCGTCAGAAACTCAAGCATGCAGATAACAAAAGGTCGCCCTTGAAATGAAAGTATGTAATTAAACCGCGTATGGCCAAAGGTCAAAAAATTAACTAAAAAACCATGAACAAAAAAATAATAATTGCTTTAGTCGTTGCGATAGCCGTTTTGGGTTTGGGCGCCGGAATTTATTTTTCAAGAAATGCCGGGAAGCCGCCGGCTGCTAAATCTCGTCCGATATCCAACGTAACGTACCCGGCGCCGTGCAGGAATCCGAAGATTTATAAAACCCTTAAAGAGGCGGAGGCCTTGAAAGACCCGCAAAAAGTGTGCCACCTCGACCTTTCCCGGTCGGACATAACCGAGCTTTCTCCGGAAATAGCGAAATTTGCCAATCTTGAAGATTTGAATTTGTCGGGAAATAAACTTTCGAAACTGCCCCCGGAACTTTTTGAGTTGAAAAACTTGAGAATGTTGTATCTTGATGAAAACGCTCTTTCGGAGATTCCGCCGCAGATAGGGGAACTGGTGCGCTTGCATATGCTCTCAATGTTCTCCAACCAGCTCACCGCTTTGCCGGCAGAAACAGCAAAACTTTCCGATTTGGAGATACTCGGCCTAACGGGAAATAAAATTGCCGAAAAAGAGCAATCGGCAATAAAGAATTTGCTTCCCTATGCGCAGATTATATTCTAAGATGAAAGGATACATTATTGTGAAACCATAATTTTTTAACGCCATGCATAAGAAATCAATTATCGCAGCGTGTATAGTGCTTGCCGCGCTGGCCGTAAGCATATTCGTGTTCTATGGCGATCTGCGCCAGAAAATTTTTCGGTCGGCGTCTTCGCCTCTTGGGGCGCCGCAGGCAAACCCAGCAGCGCTTGTTGGCACGAGCACTGCCGCTGTTGCTGCTATTCCCCCCAGACAGTGCGCTGAATACAAGAGCGTCGCAGAGGCATTAAAAGAACCTTCCGCCGTCTGCATACTCAATTTATTTAACGCAGGCCTTACGCAAATTCCGATGAGCGACATAAAAAAATTTACTTTGCTTCAGACCCTCAATCTTGCGGGAAACAAACTGACAACGATTCCGCCGGAATTTTTCTCCCTCACCAATCTTCGCAGCATATATCTCGGCAACAACGAACTTACCGAAATTCCTTCCGGCATCGGAAAATTGGAAAATCTGGAATTTATTTCTCTGTTTGTCAATAAACTCACGACGCTTCCGCCTGAAATCGCGAATCTCAAAAAATTGACGTTTCTCGGTTTAACCGGTAATCCAATCAGCAAGGACGAACAGGCGAAGATTAAATCCTGGCTCCCGAAAACCGACATTAAATTTTAGGACCGCGCTCGCCATAATCTAAGGTCATCGCAAGACCATAGATTGCAGATTGCCAGCTATTCCAGCGCCACACCTCCAATCTCGCTCAAATCCAAATTTCTAAGCCACGCAGAGATTGACTTTTCATATTCCTTCGGTCCGCCGAAAAATTCCGTAAGAAATTCTCTTTTTGTAACAGAAGGGAAATTTTTTCTGCCCGCGTAATCTAAATGACTTGACCACCGGTAGGAGTTCAAAAATTCCAAAGCCCTTTTGTAGTTTTTTATTTCTCTCTCTCGCCATCCGCGATCCGCAAGATCAAGTGGATTTAGGTGTATGTAGTAGGGAAGATGAATAAAGTGCGCTTCGTTCTCTATTATTATCGATTTATACCTCCCCTCAAACAGCGCCCCGCTTCTTTTGTATTTTTCATTAAAGTAGCGTGCGTATCCCATATTGAGTTTTTTCATGAACCTCGGTACGCCTTTTTCTATAAGGGGAGACACTATTAAGTGGTAATGATTGGGCATAAGGCAGAAAGCATGAATTTGCACTAACAGTTTTCTTTTTCTGTCCCTACTAATATAAGGTCTTGCGATGACCTTAGATTGAGATTGGGGTTGGCGGTTGTAGCGGTTAAAGAAGTAAGTAAGATTGTTTACTGGTTCTGTGTCGTTGAATTCGAATAAATCATGGATGAAGCGCAAATAATCTTTATCATCCATGAATATTTTTCTTTTATCTACGCCCCTGTTTAGCACGTGTTTTATTTCTGCCATGATGGTGTTTCTAGTTTACTCTTAATCTAATGTCATCGCAAGACGATAGTTCAAGTTGTTATGAATAAAAATGCGGCGCGAGTTGCTCGCGCCGCTTATTAATCACCCATCATTTTTCAAGGAAAATTGACTGAAAATTGCTGTTGCCAACGCGGATAAAAACTTTCCTGCCAACCAATTCTGGCAGACGCGGAATCACCACATTCGCTTGGCGATCTGAAACGTAGAGGATTTCGGCGGCATAGAATTTCTCTGTGTCGCTGTCGGCCGCGACTTCCACTTTCGGTCTCTCGGCGAAGTTTGCGCCGTAAATCTCAACGATGCCGCTCCATGTTTTGTTTTCCCTCGTAAAAGCGTCCACGACGCCCCCCGGATTGATGTTCGGAATCTCGCCGGCAAAGAATTTTCTCATAAAAATTCCCTGCGGCGTAACATTTCCGTTTCCGTCGTAATCGCCGAATTGTTCAAGCCACCCCGTCCCGACGTTATAGAGATTCCATTTTACGCCGAAGATGGCGTCGCTCTCGTTTATGGCGTCGATCGCATACCGCAATAGTTGCGGATCGAAGCCGGGGAGAATGCCGAATTCTCCGACGAACAAGCCGCCTGCTATCTTGTTCGTTTTAACGAAATCAGACACAACGCCGATCCCGTATTTTAGACCAAGATAGATCCTAAACCCATTTTCCCCATAGATCGGCTGCCAGGCGGACAAACTGACGAGGTCCGTCTTAATGCCCTTTTCTTTCATTTGCCACAGAACGGAGTTTTCTTTGAGTTCCGGGATTAAAAGCGCGTAGATATTCACGGTTTCAACGGCGTTCAAGAACTTGACAGAGGATAGGCCGAGCGATCTGGCCCTTGCTGCGCCGTCGTCAACTCCACGCTGCCTGGCGACGATATAATCAAGATAGTCCCGCCACCGCTCGGTGGAGACACCCGGCTGATCGAGACGGTCGGTCTTGATCCCCAAGCGGTTCTCAACCTCCCAGTCCTTTATGACGAATGTCTTTTTCTGGCCATTGCAGATAACGGCCAGATAAAGGACGAAATCGGAGATTTCCGCGGATACATTGTTCAAGATCAGCTTTCTTTCGTAATTGGCCGGAAGAGCGGCGAACCTCATTGGATACGAGGCCCAGTCGAATGCGGTAACGACAATTGTCTCAAAACTTGGGTCGGAGAGAACTTTTTGATAATCGTCTCGTCTGGCGCGGAGCGTCAAAGAAGACGGTTCAAACTTTTCTCCGTTCCGATAGTCCCAATACGGATAGACGACGATATTGATTATTCGCGCTCCGTCTTGTTTGACGTGTTCGGCTCCCTCTATAAGGGGATCGCCGGATTTTTTAAGATAGGCGCCATCCCAGTGGTAGATGCCGATCTTGCTGGCCGCTTTTTCTTCGGCGGAGGCGGAGATGAGGTTTGGGAAGAACGCTGCAGACAACAGAAGAAACGAGAGAAGCAGGAGGATTCTGTTCTTATTCATTTGCCACCCCTTTTTCCTTTGTATTGTGCTGTCTGCATTCTAACAAGCTGTTTTTGTTTTGTCAAATTCCTGCCGACAGTAATGATTTTATGACACTGCAAGCCCCGTTACTCATTTGATGAGTAACGGGGCAAGCCGTAAGATTATTCCGGATGTAATTCTTTTCGGAACGACAAGGGTTTTGTGCCGAGCAGGGGATGTTTTTGAAATTCTGACTTGTTGCATCTACTATGATTATAACACAATCGAGCTATAATCATAGTAACATTTTTGCATAGTAACATTTTTGCTTCGATTTTCGATTATGGAGGGTGATATTGTTAACGACTAAACAAGCTCTTTAAGCGTCCCCCTTTTCTTGACCTCAAAGATGTGCACATAGGGGAGCATCTTGCGCAACCGCAAATCGTCTAGAAATTCTTGTGGAATTTTCTTTTTCCCAACCCAGACGCTTTTTTGAAGCATATTAAATCCCAGCGACAAAAGCGCCCAGCGTAGCCACCAGCGTTTTTTATTTTCTTGTGATGGCACATCGTAGCTCACAATCTTAATGGTGTCCGCGGGACCAACTTCGTAACCGGCATTTTCCTTGCTGTATAAGTTCCTCTCGCGGATAGTCGGAAGTTCCTCTTTGCCTTTCTTTGTTATTTTCCAAAAAGACGTACGGCCGCGTTTTTCGGATTCAACAAGACCTTGAGATTTTAGATGGTTGAGCAAATTATGAAATTTTTGTCTGTTCCCGTAGAGTTCCGACCAATTCTCTTTAAATCTGAAACCTCCTCGGTCGGCAGCCGTTTTCCAAAGTTCTTTCCGCGACGAACCGTATTTCGTGGTCGTGGCCTCGGCCAGATTGATAAAAGTTTCGGCACTTGCCTGCAACAGATTGAGAATAAACTCTACGACTTTAGACGTCCTCATGTTTTTGTATCTTTGTTTACTCTGACTATATCACAATTGTGATATAACGATAGTAGATGGGGGGGTTGACAAAATTTATAGGATGGCGTAGCATGTATCTTAGAAGCTTGGGTCAACTAATGACCCGGCTTGACAAGGAGGAATCGTGAAGAAAACGCTCTTGATTGTCGTGGTCGCCGGCTTGCTGTTCGGGTCGACGCTTTTGGCGGCGGCCCAGCAAACGGCCCAGCAAACCGAGCCGAATGCACCCCTGGCCCTGACCCAGCAGGGCGTCATTCCCTGGTCGATGTTCCCATCCGTCTTCAGCATGGATCTCCGGACGGCGGCGATTCAATGCGTCGGGGATGCCCCGACGTATGAGATCGTCAACGGCCCCCCAAACGGAATCGTCCGTTGGTGGAGCCTTAGGTCGGCGTCTAACGGCGAGGGGCTGGTGTACACGCAGGAGATGGGGGCTTTCTACGGCCACCTCACCAGCGGAGATCGTACCGACGGGGAACCCTCCCGTTACCTGAAGGTCGAAGGGACCCCGTGGGGGTGCGGGGACCAGGGCTTCTGGATAAAGATGGTCCAGGTGCTCGGCAACCCGAACCAGATCGCAACAACCTTCTTCCAGGTGGTCCTGCCGCCTGAGAGGTGGAAGCTGTGTGTCTCAACCCCTATCCCGCCCCAGAAGCCCCAGAAGTAGCTCGCGGTTCCGGCGAAACAAAACCGCCTGCCGCGCACCGCACAATGCCAGCAGAAGACCCGTTCTTTTAGGACGCGCTCTTCTGCTGGCATTTTTATTTTTTCTCCGGCGTCGGCGGAGTTTTACGAATATAACTGATGACAACTAATGACATCGCAAGTCGTAATCTTGATCTCTAAGGTCATCGCAAGACGATACGATTTGAGATTGAGATGTAGAGAGATTATTCCGGGTGGATTTTCTTTTGGAATGCCGAAAGTTTCTCGCGGAGTAGGGGATATTTCTTCAGTTTCGGGTCTGCTTGGAGGAGCCCGGCCGCCGATTCGCGGCTTGTTTTCACAAGCTGAGCGTCCCGAAGGGCGCTCATGGCGAAATCCGGCAGGCCCGTTTGCGCTTCGCCCAAGAATTCCCCGGGCCCCCTGATTTTCAGGTCCATTTCCGCGAGCTCAAAACCGTTTTTTGCCTCCGTGATCGCCTTGAGGCGCGCTGCCGTTGATTGGGACGAGGAATCGGTGAGAAGGAAGCAGTAGGACTGGTGCTCGCCGCGGCCGACGCGTCCGCGGAACTGGTAAAGTTGCGCAAGGCCGAATTTGTCGGCGCCTTCGATCATCATTATCGTGGCGTTGGGCATGTCAATTCCCACTTCAATGACCGAGGTTGAAACCAATATGTCCGTTCTTCCTTCGTGAAATTCCCGCATGATTTTTTCTTTCTCTTTCGGCTTGAGCTGCCCGTGGAGCATGGCCACTCGCAAGTCCGGGAAAATCTTTTTGGAAAGTTTTTCGTACTCCTCTTTAACCGCTTTGGTTTCCCAAAGCGACGCGGAATTTCGCGGAACGGACGCAGAACGATGCGGAAAAGTTGCTTCGGCGCCGCTCCGCGTTTGTTCCGCGTTGTTCTGCGCCGGTTCTATGCGCGGGCAAATGACGAAGGCCTGCCGCCCGCTTTTGACTTCTTGGCGGATAAATCCGTAGGTCTCTTTTCTCCCTGTTGGAGGAACAATTTTGGTGGCGATGTTTTTTCTTCCGGCCGGAAGTTCGGTGATAAGGGAAACATCCAGGTCGCCGAAGATGGTGAGCATCAGCGTCCGCGGGATAGGTGTGGCGCTCATGGAAAGGAAGTGAGGCATTAATCGACCCGAAAAACCATCCGCCGAAGGCAGAGTGTTTTTAGTGTCGCGGAGCAACGCAGCTCGCTGGCGGACGCCGAAGCGGTGCTGTTCGTCAACGACGACCAGTCCCAGGTTTTTGAAAGCGATTGATTTCTGGATAAGGGCATGTGTGCCGATTGCGATTTTCACTTCGCCGTCTGCCAGTTTTTTTATGAGGTTCGGTTTTGTTGCCGCGGCTTCCATGTCATCCGCGTGAATTATCTTCGCGCTGCCGGAAGTTATAAGTCCCAGCGCCGGCTGGTCTCCTTTGGTGATTTTGAGGAAAAGTTTCTTCAGGGTTTCAAAATGCTGCCGCGCCAAAATCTCGGTCGGCGCCATGAACGCCGTCTGGTAACCGTTTTCTGCGGCAATGATTGCCGCGAGGGCCGCCACAACTGTTTTCCCAGAACCGACGTCTCCCTGCAGGAGGCGGTTCATCGGCCGCGGCTTTTCTAGGTCCTGGATTATTTCCCAGAGTGATTTTTTCTGCGACTGTGTGAGTTCAAAAGGCAGTTCGGCGATGAGATTTTTCAAACGCTCAATGTCGGTCTTGACGGCCGGAGCGGTTTCCTCCGCGAGCTTCAGCTTTTGCTCTAAGTTGTATAGCTGGAGGAGAAAGAGATCTTCAAAAACGAAGCGTTTTTTAGCCGTTGCGGCGTCTTCAATGTTTTGGGGGAAGTGGATTGAGTAGAGCGCCCGATTAATTTCCGGCAGATCGTTTTCTTTCAAGATTTCTCCGGGTATCCACTCCGGAAAGCGTTCAACGCTTTTTAAAATCGGTTGGATCAAAAATCGCAAGCCTCGGGAAGTGAGCCCGTAGGTTTCGGGATAAATCGGCACCAGCCGGGCCGTGTGCATTGTCTGACTTCTGATATCCGACTTCTGATTCCCGATTAATTCATATGCCGGGTGGCTTAAATAAAGCTCTCCTTCATCGGACATGGATACCTTGCCGGCGAAGTTTGCGATTCTGCCGGGCCTCAGGGCGCTTGCGAGGTATGGCTGGTTGAACCAGACGGCGCGGATCGTGCCGGAGTCGTCGCTGATTTCGGCCTCAACAAGCGCGATGTGTCTCTGCCAAGTCCGCCGGCTTTTCACGTTCTCAATTACGCCTCGGACGGTGGCGTGCTGTCCCGGCTCAAGCTCGGCGATTTTGTAAATTTGCGAAAAGTCCTCGTAGCGGGCGGGGAAATGCCAAAGGAGGTCGCGGGCGGTTTCAATTCCGAGTTTTTGGAGCAGTTTTAAAAACCTCGGCGTAAGTCCCCGAAGCAGCGAAAGCGGCATTTCTGGGGGTATTTTTCCCATCCTGCCGCCGTATTATACCATATTTTGTATAAATCTCGCAAAATTATTGGATTGTGATTATCAAGTTGCGCCCAAAAAACAAAAACCGCCTAGATTTAAATCAGAGCAGAGCGATACGCCTTTTGTCCGCTCAGGAGGAAGCGAACGTCGCGGCTGGTCGCTTTGCTCCGCCACTCCCACGAACCCAGCGGTTCGTGGGCTCCGCCACGGGAAAACTCCCGTTTTCCCGACCCCTTTCCCGTTCGATTCCTAACGGAGAATAAAAAAGCGCCACTGAAACAGCGGCACTTTTTTATCTCTGTCCGCCCAGGAGGAATCTCCCGCCCATTGTTCGAGCGGAGCGAGATTACAATGGCGTGGATCCCGCACTCTTTCCACGAACTATCCTTAAAAATTTGGCGTGCACAATAAGCGGGATCGCGCATCTCTAATTCGCTATCGCTCAAAGAGCTGCGGGAGAACCTCCAACCTTCTCCTAATAGAACTTAGTTCTATCGGCCAGTTCGCTCGCCAAAAATAAAAATGAATTTTTACTTTCGGCTCGCTGCTGGCCGCAAGAGGAGAGCTGTCGGAGATCCTCGATTCTGTGTCCGCCCACCAGGACTTGAACCTGGAACCGTCTCCTTAAGAGGGAGC
>Ga0315291_10007328_pt1 | contig 13657 bp, 21 predicted proteins | sample YL17G12_20_MG_FD_203070 | JGI IMG/M metagenome (GOLD analysis project Ga0315291, IMG submission 203070) | Sediment microbial communities from Yellowstone Lake, YNP, Wyoming, USA - YL17G12_20 | ecosystem: Environmental > Aquatic > Freshwater > Lake > Sediment | place: USA: Wyoming | collected...
GCACGCATGCAAAAAATCCCTCCATTCTTTCGTTCGGCACAACGCGCACACTGCCCGCAACCTGCTCGTCGTACGTTTTGTTGTTCCACCCTGTCACGCCAGCAACCGTTTCAACATTTTTTACTTTTATTTTTTCCACACTAAGTCCAAGCTTTCTTACAGCAAAATCAACATTCTCCTCGTTTTCCTCAGGCTCAAGGCTGCACGTCGAGTAAACAATCAAGCCGTCACGCTCGAGCATTTTTTCAGCCGATTCAAGCAAACGTTTTTGAAGCCTGCTTAACATCACGATGCTGCTGTGACTCGTCTCCTGCCAGATTCGCGGATTGAAAGTTCCTGTCGCGCTGCAAGGCACGTCAAGCAGAATTTTGCCAAACTTTGCTCCGAACTTCCAAAAATTTTCACCAAAACTTTTCGCCACGATCGTGTTGATGACGCCGCACCTCTGCAAGTTTCCTCTCAGCGCCTTCAGCCTTTGATGACGGATGTCGTTTGCCACGATGCAGCCAGTGTTTTGCATAATCGCTGCAATCTGCGTCGTCTTGCTGCCAGGACTTGCTGCTAGGTCGAGAATTGTTTCATGCTGCTGCGCGTCGAGAAGAAGTGGTGGAATCATGCTGCTTGCATTTTGCGAGAAGAAGTAGCCAAGCGTGTGCTCGACAGTCTTTGTTATGTTGCCAGAAATTTTTATCCACAAGCCTTCTTCGACAAACGGAATCTGCTCGAATTTCCAGCCTTTTTGCACAAAAATCTTTTTCATTTCCTCGACAGAAATTTTCAGCGTGTTGACTCGCACTGCCCATAATTTTTCTTCTGCATCCTTTCTTTCGAACTCTTCCCCGTAAATTTGTTTGTAACGTCCTGCTTCTATCATTTTCATCTGTTATTTTTCTGAAGAACAAAATCTATAAAGCTTAGTCTTACTTTTCAAACTTCTGCGAATCTGCGCTCGACAGCCGACCAATCAATCGTCTTGAAGAAAGCCTCGATGTAGTCCGCCCTCTTCAGTCCGTAATCGATCATGAAAGCATGCTCGAAGACATCCATGACGAGAAGCGGCTTGCATCCGACGAGATGTCCGACATCATGCTCGTTGATCCAAACATTGAACAGCCGTCCAGACTCTTTGTCGTAATAAAGCACGACCCATCCGATTCCGCGCATCATTCCAACCGATTTGAAAACTTTTACAAAATTTTCAAAACTTCCAAAAACTTCAGAAATTTTTGCAAACAATTTCGAACCTTCGTCAACCTGCTTGCCACCCTTTGCCATATTGCCAAAATAAAGCTTGTGAAGACGCATACCGTTGAACTCCCATCCGAATCTTCTCTTCAGTTCTGCATATTCCGGTGTGGCTGTCTTTCCTTCCTGCAAAAGAATTTTCAAAGTATCGATCACTTTGTTCGTGTTCGTAACGTAACCCTGATAGAGAGTGAAATGATTTCTCAGCAACGTGTCGCTGAATCCTGCCATGCCGAGCAGATGCTCAAAATTTCTTGCTTCGAAAGCCATTTTTCCAACTTCCTTCTAGTTCAATGCTCTTGTTCAATATTCTAGTTCAATACTCTTCGCACTTGAGTTGGTAGAAACTTTTCGCATGGTCGCATGAAGGACATTTCTCTGGAGGCTCTTTTCCGAAATGCATGTAACCGCACTCTCGGCAGACCCACCAAACTTCCTTCTGCTTCTTGAAGACTGTTCCGTCCTCAACTACCTTCAAAAGTTTCCTGTATCTTTCCTCGTGATGCTTTTCCGCAACTGCAATCATTCTGATTCTCTTTGCAATTTCAGGAAAACCTTCCTTTTCAGCAACGTCAGCAAACTCCAGATACAATGTAGTATTTTCGTAATTCTCTCCTGCGATCGCTGCCTTGAGATTTTTTTCTGTCGTGCCGAAAATTGTCGGTGCTGCTGCCTCTACTTTTATCTCGTCCAACTTTTCTTTGCTCTTCTTCTTCAACTCCTGAATTAGTTTGAAGAACCAGCTTGCATGCTCTCTCTCGTTGTCCGCTGTCAGTAAGAAAATTTCTGCGATCTGCTCGAATCCTTCGTTTCTTGCAATCTCTGAGTAGAAAGTGTATCTGTTTCTTGCCTGGCTTTCTCCGATAAATGCTTTTGTAAGATTTTCAATCGTCTTGTTCATAATATTTATCTCACAGTCTTTAGTTATATAGCAACTTCTTTCTTTTATATTTTAATTATTTTTCCAAAAATAAAAAGCGCTGGAGGCGAGATTTGAACTCGCAAGTCCTTGCGGACGCAGGCTTTCTATCTGGCAATTCCAGGCTCGCACTGAGTTTTGATTCATCTGTGCCATACCAGATTAGGCGACTCCAGCATTATCTTTAAGTTTGCTAGCTTTTATTTGATGATTAAATCCTATTGTATTTAAGAATTTTAATTGATTATCTTTTGATCCGATAATTAATATATGAACCTTTTTCCAATTTTTGTTACGTGGCTTGTAAGTATATTTTTTGGATTCTATTCCAAATTCTGCTAATAATTGTTGTACTTCCTTAATTCCTCTTTCATTCACAGTTTGTACCCTAATATTATTTTTACCAACATATGCTTCACTATCAAAGAATGCTCTTAACCATTCAATTTTTGTTCTTTTATCTTTTAGAAGAGAAAATGGTACCTGCCAACTTAGAATGCCAAATTTAGCAGTATTTAGCAGATCTTCAACTACGACCTTTGAATAGCAGATTATTCCTTGATTCGCGTAATCCTTTTTAATTATCGGTCTCTTACTATAAAGTTCAAATAGACTTTCAGTAAATGGTTCTATTAAAGACGGATGATCAGGAAAAAACCTTAAGACATAGTGCATTTTTTCATCATTATCTTTTCTAACTAAGATAGAACCATCGCCAGCAAGAAAACCACATAATCTAGCTTTTAAATGTTTTTTATGAGAGTTTTTATTTACAACATTTCTTTCTTGCGCATGAATTTTTGCCCATCTTGATAATGCAACTTTTTTATTACGTTCATTAATGTTCATAAAATTAATTATATTTATATTATTTATAGATATGTGCCATACCAGATTAGGCGACCTGGGCATCGATGACCTTAATATTTTTATCTTGCTTTAAATACATTATGGCAAAGCTCAAAAAAGAAAGACACATACCGCAAAAAGGGAAAGTGGCTGACGAGATAAAAAACATTTTGCAGACTCGGTTGAAAGTTGACTCGCAAGAAGAACTTGCATCACTCGTGCTGAGAAGATTGCGAAAGGAAAAGAAAACTTTTTCTCTGTCGCCCATACGCGTGAAGAGGCTGGCGCTGCTCATTCCAGAAATCGAAGTGAAGGCAAAGACGAAAAAAAATCACAAGCTGCAGAAGATTGATGCGTGCCCTGTCTGTGAAAGTGAGATACTGCCGCTGAACGTGAAGAATCTTCTGAACAAACAGATAACTATCGGCTACAAGTGCAGCAGCTGCGGATATGAGTCAGATCTAGAAGCGTTCGTACCTATGAAATATTCTTTTGTGTGGAAACATTAGAAGTTTGAAAACATCTACTCATTAGAAATTATTTGCGAGCTAAGAAAAGAGCTAAGAAGAGATTTAAATATTTTTATTTGCAATTAAGTTAATGCAAGACAAATTGATGCAAAAAGAATTAATGCAAGAAGGATTGAAACAGTATTTGCATATAAAGATTGGCGACAGGACTGTCGTTGAAGATTTTCTCAATAACATTAACGCTTCTATATATGGAACTGATCGTGCAAACGATGCAAATCAGGAAGTAGGGTTTTCAAGAGGGCTTTCAAGAATTGATACATGCGAATATTCTGGCGAATGCGCAAGTTTCATTGCCGACCAGGTAGAGGCTTATAGCGGTCCAGATGCTCTATTAAATCCGCGAAATATCAGAAGTTTTATTGCTGAAAAATGCTGCCCCGGCTGCGAATATTTCCGAAATGGACAGTCGCGACCGCCTGAAATTTGAGCAAAGGGAAAGTCCAAGAAAACCGTAGATTGTCTTAAATAAAAACGCCGAGTACGATGACGAGCAGATGTAAAAAAATTTTTAAACAGGAAGACCGAATGCCTGCGACAGCTTCTCAAGTTTGCGAAACTCGCTCATGAATTTCTGTCCTTTTTCAGTAATTTTGTAATAAGTATGATTCTTGTCAATTTCTACTTCAATAAACCCCTTCTGCAATAGCGTGTTGATATGATCTTTCAAGAGTTTGTGTGAGAGGTTAGCTTTGTAAAGGATATGGGTAGGTTTGACACGATTGTTGTTGCTGCTACCTTCTACCACGCGCAGAATGTCAGCGATGACTTGCATCTTTGATCTTCGACCGTTCACGTTCATCCACACCAACCTTTACAAGCATTAGAAGCAACAATCCGAAACCTACGATTAGGGAGAAATGGGCCAGGGCAAAAAATATTGGATATATCGCTACGCCGAACATCAAAACGTGGTAAAAGAGTATTGAGAGGAAACTAAGCAGGACGATGAGTGAAAGTTTTGATTTTGTTTTAAGATAAGCAGGCAACACTTGGAAAACTATGTACGCAAGAAGAATCGATGAAAGAATGTGAAATGTTTGGAAGTAGGGGTTGATGAAGGGAAACAGGACAAATATCGGTTGTTGAGTCTGGAGGATTGTGACGTCGAAAGCTGGTGGTAATAGCAGCGCAAATAATGACAATGGCAGCACAAAAAATGAAAGCAGGAATTTTTTATTACTTTTTATGGTTTTGCTTTTATTACTGATTATGTTTTTATTACTGTTTATGGCTTTGTTTTTGTTAGCGGTTTTGTTTTTGAAATTGAATTTAAAATAACTGAGGGCGAGCAGGCTATAACCGATGAGTGCTGTCAAATAATAGCCATAATTTCCGAAACGAATCCACAGGTATGTTACATCGGTCGGATCAATTATGCAGTTCGGTCTGCACTCGTCGAAGTTGAAATAACTGATAACGTTGCCTATCGTCAAAACAACTAGACCGAGTGTGATAAAGGCGAATGCAGTGTATAAGAACAGATGCTGTCTGCTGTTAGTGTATTTGTAGAGCCTGAAGGAAAAATAGCTGACTAGGAAAGCGACTGCCGACGAAAGGAAGTACATCAAGGATCCGAATTCGTAGAACCACAACGGAATTATTATCATGCAACCTCACCAAATTTTACTAACTTTTACTAACTTACTATCTTTCATTATCTTTTACTAATTTTATGCGACTTTCATTGCAACAATTTATTTAATACACCTTTCTTTCATGTAATAAAGCTTATTTGGCTATGGAACTATGTTCTAGAATTTCTTTTCGCAAACAGGGTATACTGCCACATACAATTAATTGTTAGCTCTGGGATAGCACAACATAAAAATAAAAAGCAAAACATTGTCGATTCTTCACATCCCTGACACCGACACCTAAACCCTCGTGTGCATCCCGGGGCCAAAAAAAGAAAAGAAGGTAGGTAATAAAAATGGAAAAATCTTGCAAATGCTGCAAGTGTTGTAAATGCGGCAAAAATTGCAAATGTTGAAATAAAAAATGAAAAGTGAATTTAAAAAACAAGGAGGCGAACAGAAGTGTAAAACTTACAGTAGTTTGATTGGATCGATTCAATTTTTTAACCATTTTTCAAACATTTTTCTATTTCTTTTAGAACAGACCGAACAGAGCAAGCTAAGTTTTTGATTTTCTTGATTTCGCTCAAGGCGACCCACTTGAATTTGTCGTGATCTTCATCTCCAATTGCAGCTTCTGCATTTTCTTTTACCGGTCTGCACAAGTAACAAAAAGTGATCTCATGGATTTTATCGGGCCTGACTATCGAACCTATGGCAAGAAGGTTTTCAACTTTCACATCCAGTCCGGTCTCCTCTTTTACCTCCCTTCTTGCAGTGTCAGAGGGGTGTTCGCCGAACTCGATGCCTCCGCCAGGAAGTTCCCAAACGTCGTATTTGAGCCTGCGAAACAGAAAAACTTTTCTGTTATTGATAATAGCTGCTGTTGCAAAAATGTTTCTATTGCTCTCTGCCATTTCTGTCCCAACTAAAACTTGGTTAGGGAAAGAGAAATGCCTTGAAATCTTGAAAAAATACTTTTTATACCTCTAAAACAAACAAAATAATATCAAACAATTGGAGGTAAGATATAAAAATGGCAAAGAAAGCATTCGGAGGTTATTTTGTAAATTTCAAGAAAGTTGCCAATCAGCCGATCGGAAAGATTTTCGGAACAGGCAACCTGCCACCAAGCATGATGACGAAGAAGCTTTGGCAATTTGTAAAAAAGAACCACCTTGCAGGAAAGTAAACAAAGAAAAGGAACGTTTATTTTGGAGAAATTACAAAGAATAAGTTACAGTAACTTACAAAGATTTACAAAAAAGGATTTACAAAAAATTTAAAATTTGCAGTTTTATTTTTTGGTGTCGATGAAAAGTGACTAGCGCATGACAAAAGTGATCGCAATAAGCTCACCGAAAGGTGGAGTTGGAAAAACAACAGTCGCAGCAAATCTAGCAGTCGCCCTTTCTTCTTTCGGCAAAAAAGTCATCGTCGTGGACTGCAACCTGTCGACTCCGCACCTGACTTACTACATATCTCAGCAGCATCACAAACTCACGCTCAATGACGCGCTTCTCGGAAAGGCAGACATAAAGCATGCACTTTACCAGGAGAACGGAGTGATGTATGTACCGGCGAGCAGCGAGCTGAACGACATTATTGACGTGGATGTTGCAAAGCTGAGCAAGGCAATTTCCCGCCTCGTCAACCCTGAGATGATCGACTATGTCATCCTTGACAGTGCCCCTGGACTCGGACGCGAAGCACTTGCGGCAATGGAAGCAGCAGACGAAGTCATTTTCGTTGCGCAGCCGCTCGAGCCCATGCTCGAAGACATCTCGAGAGGGAGCGAAGTCCTGAAAGAGCTCGGTAGTGAAGGAAAGGGAAAAGAAAGCAGTGTTGTGCTGAATATGGTGAGGAAGGCGAAGTATGAAGTGAAGCAGAAGGATTTTGACAGACTTACAAAGACTCGTGTTGTAGGCAGCATCGCGTTCGATGAAAACATTGTAAAGTCTGTGGTCGCGCGCAAACCTCTCCTCAAGTTCAAGCCAAACTCGCCCGCGTCTCTTGATTTCATGGATCTCGCAGCGAACATCCTCGGCGTGAAGTACAAGAAGTCGGCTGCTAAAAGTTTCCTGAAGATGTTTGAGGCGATAAGAAGCAAGATAAGCGTCATAGGAATCTGATCTGATGAAAATACAAATTTAAAGTCAGAAAGACAAAAAATTATTATGAACACTCGTTTTACAAAGCATGTCTCAAAGTATGCCTTGATTGCAATGGTTGTTATCAGTCTTGTTTTTGTAAGCGAGTTTGTTTTTTACGCCAATGAAGTTTCTGGAGGGAAGCCCGGAAAACAAGAAAAGAAATATGGACATGGAGCGTGTTCCAATAAAAGGGAAGTTTGCATTTCAGGATGCGACAAGGATATTATCGACAGGCCAGAAAGGAAGCCAAAACAAACCCCGCCAGTTCCAACACCTACTACAACTCCCGCACCTCCGTTCGGGCAAACTACAACAACTACGCAAAGTGAAATAAGATGTTCCACCACGAATGACTGCAACATTAATTTTGTTTGCTGCCAGAATGCCTGTCATGAAGAATCGAAGGGGATTTGCCGTGATATAAACGGGGATGGAATTCCAGATTGGTTAGTTTATGCTCAATAGTGAAGAATAAAAGAGACGGTAGAAAAGAAATATATTCCTACAACTAAATAATACGAAGGGAATATTTTTTGTTTGGTTTTGTTTGAAGATGATGTTCATGAAGAAAGTTCAGCTAGTTTATACAAAACATTGCGCGTATTGCCCTCCTGCAAAGGCTCTGTTCAAGGAGTTGAAACAGAAGCACACGTTTGATTACGAGGAAATTGATGCCACGTCCGAAGAAGGGCAGATGCTCACGCAGAAGTTTGACATAATGTCAGTGCCCGCAATAATAATCGATAATAAACTAGCGTTTGTAGGATTGCCTCCGAAAGAAAAAGCAGAAGCTGCTGTGAAAAATTAGGTGATAGGTGAAAATAAAATGAAGGCAAAAAAGAAAGAAGCTAGCGCAGAAAAAACAAAAAATGCTGAGAAAAAAACGGATGAGAAAAAAATTTACGATGCGATAATTATTGGTGGCGGGGCTGCTGGGTTGACAGCTGCAATTTATGCAAGAAGAAAGCTGCTGAAGACGCTTGTTGTTACCATGGATATAGGAGGGCAGAATCTGCTGACTGAAGAGATTGAAAATTATCCCGGCTACAAGGAAAGAAGCGGGCCGAAACTCATGCAGGTATTTTACGACCAGGCTCTTTCGTTCGGCTCGGAAGTCGTGTTCGGGCGCGCAATCAAACTAGAAAAAACGAAGGAAAACTTGTTTAAAATCACTCTTGGTGACAATGAACAATATTCAAGCAAAGCCGTCGTTCTTGCTTATGGAAAGGTGCCGAGAAAACTTGGCGTGCCTGGCGAGGACAAATTCATCGGGAGAGGAATTTCCACATGCGCCGAATGTGATGCACCTCTCATGAGAAATAAAACCGTTGCTGTTCTTGGTGGTGGCAATTCAGCTTTGGAAGCAGCAGAAATTCTTAGCAAGTTTGCAACAAAAGTTTATCTGATCCACAGACGCGACAGCTTTCGTGCTGACGAAATCACTGTGAAGAAGGTCAAGGCTGCAAAAAATGTTGAGCTGATTCTTAACTCAAATATTGCAGAAGTCCTTGGCAAGGAAAAGTTTGAAGGAATTGTGGTCGAGAATGTGCAGACGAGCGAAAAAAGGGAGCTGCGTGCAAATGGCCTGTTTCTTGAAATTGGCTATGTACTTGACACCGAATGGGTGAAAGATTTTGTTGAGAGGGATGAAGTTGGAGAAATTGTTACGAACAAGAAGATGGAGACGAGTCATGAGGGAATTTTTGCAGCAGGTGACGTGACGAACGGACCGTACAAGCAGACTGTCACTGCAGCGGCCGAAGGCGCGATCGCTGGCTTGAGTACGTACAACTGGCTGATGAAAAAGGAAGGAAAGCCTGAAGTCAAGTCTGAGTGGGGTTAAAATGCAAGGAGCTAAAAGATAATTATGCATGTTATAAAACTTGGAGACGAATGGGGACCAGAAAAAATTTTGGAAATTCACGACGCAGCAAGCGGACTCAACGCGGTGACAGTTATTGACAGTACTGCCCTCGGGCCGGCGAAGGGAGGAATTCGCATGACGCCGACCGTTGATGTGGAGGAAGTTTTTCGCCTCGCTCGCACGATGACTTGGAAGTGCTCGATCGCAGGCCTTCCGTTCGGTGGAGGAAAAAGCGGAATTGTTTTCGATCCAAAAGCTCATCCTGAAAAAAAGAAGCAGGTTATGGTTGCTTTTGGAAAAGCTTTGAAAAATATTGCACCGAAGATGTATATTGCCGCTCCGGATGTCGCGACAGGGGAGGAAGAAATGCGATGGCTTGTCGAAGGAAACGGAAATCCGAAATGCACGACAGGAAAGCCGAAAGATCTTGGCGGACTTCCTCATGAACTTGGATCGACAGGATTCGGAGTCGCACACGCGGCTGCCGTGGCTGCAAAGTTCAAGCGCATGCCGATGAAAGACGTTACGTTTGCTGTGGAAGGTTTTGGAAATGTTGGAAGTTTTGTTGCGAAATTTTTGACGGACTGGGGCGCAAAACTCGTGGCAGCGAGCGACAGCAAAGGTTGCATGTACAACAGAGAAGGGATTGATTTTGCCAAGCTGAGCGAAGTGAAGCGCAGTAAAGGAACGGTCGTGAACTACAATCCTGGAGAAAAACTTGACGGAGAAAAAATTTTTGAGCTGCCTGTTGACATTTTAATTCCTGCTGCTCTTCCAGATGTCATCACCCCTGCTAATGTCAACAACATTCATGCGAAGATTGTAGTTGCAGGCGGTAACATTGTCATGAAAGAGGCTGAAGAGCAGAGGCTGCATGAACGGGGAATTCTTGTCGTTCCTGATTTCGTTGCGAACGCCGGCGGCGTCATCTCAAGTTATGCAGAGTATCGAAGTTACGATGAGCAGAGGATGTTCACGCTAGTTGAGAAAAAAGTAAAGAAGAACACGCGTGTCGTTCTGAAGGATGCAAAAAACAAGGGATGGATGCCGAGAAAGGCTGCGGAAGAAATTGCGAAGAAAAGAGTTAAAGAAGGTATGCAAAAAGAGAAAATAAAAAATAATTCATTCTAATTTTTTATCAAGCAATATGATGATAAAATTTAAGGGACGACTTGACAAGGAGAGGGAAAAATTATTAAAATTACTCGATGAACCCAACATTAAGAAAAAAGAAATTATACTTAATTTTAGGTGAGAAGGAATGAAAACAATTTACAAGATAAAGAGACTTCTTTCGGAAATCAGAAGCTTCGGCTATATGCTCATCAACAAGAAAGAATCGCTTGTATGGGACATATCAGTAACAGACGTTTGTAATGCAAGATGCATCTTCTGTCCGTATCAGTACAAGAAGCCAACAGGTCGTGTCGTAAGCTTTAAAGAAGTAGAGAAGTTTCTCAAGATAGCAAGAATATTCAATGTTAAAAAAATAAACTTCACGCCGTTGACTGGAGATGCGTTGCTGGATAAAGACCTGCTCCTAAAGGGAAAGTTGGTAAAAAAATACAGGTTTAAAAGCTATCTGTTCACAAACGGAATCAGGCTGAACAAGTTTTCGTGCAATGATTTGTTCTCCTCTTTTGACAGCATCCACATCTCTATGGGAGGATTGGAAAGAGGGATTTATAAAAAAACTTACGGAGTCGATGAGTTTGACACAGTTTTCAACAATCTGAAAGAGCTCGTAAAATACAAAGAGATGACAAACAGCAAGGTCGAGATACACATAGAGTTCAGGGAGATTTCACCATATTCTTTTATGAAGGCAGAGTTATACGGGCAGGTAAAGAATTGGATTGAAAAAGGCCTAATTAGAGTCGGGACGTTTGAGAGTTTCGATTCCATACACGAAACAATCAATCTGCCGTTCATGAACATCAGAAGCAAGCCATACCTTCTGGCGCTGAGAAAATACTTCCCATGCAAGCAGTTGAAAGTGTTCGCGCTGATGCATAACGGGGACATCAGGATGTGCAACTGTGTTACTTCAGACCCCATAAATTTACAAAGCGACGACTTGCTAGTCGGCAACATCAAAGATACCGAAATTGGCTCTTGGAAGAGGATATTGGAAGACAAAACAAAGCGGTCTAGAGCATTGTGGAGAAAGAACAAAATTCCAGAGCAGTGTAGAGCCTGCACGCTCTACTCTCCAGCGTGGGCAAACACTAAAAATATAGGCTAACTGTAAAAGGATCTGAAACGGCATTAGAAATTAAAAAGAACTGCAAAAAACGTAAATTAAATTTATTTTTTCAAAATCAGCTGGCCATTCCATGCTGTCGTGCCAAATGCGTTTCATATTCTGGCTGAGAGTGAAAAACTGCGCCGCAACGTTTGCATTTCCATTCCATATTTTTCTACCTTTTTTACTGCCTTAATTATTTTTTATTTTCTATTTTTTACTTTTTCTTTTTACCTTTTCCATTAATCCTTTCGTAAATCCAAATCGACAAGCATGAAAGAATGTACATGATCACCAAATTAACGACAACATCCTGCAGCAACAAAGACTGATTCTGGTAAATATTTTTGAAAAGCGGGTTGAAAAACAGCATTAGCAAAACGAAAACAGCCCACAGCGCAAACACTCCTAGAATTCCTTTGTTAGGATAAAAGAACTTTTTGATTTGTTCCATAATAAGAATAATTAGTTTCTGTTAATAAATTGCTTACCCTTCACTTATTCGTTCTCGGACACGCGTGGTGCTAATATGAATGAAAGTTGTGCTTTGTCTTTTGATTTGAACTCAAGCTTCATAGGATAATCCTGCCCCCAGTTCAGCTTCACGCTGTCCGCAATCTTCGCTCCCTTTATCATCTTCTTCAAGTAGTCGAGCGGATAACGCGACTTTACTTCCACAGTTCCTGTCAACTCGATCAGCGACTGGTTTCCCCTTTCCAACTCAAGCTGCGCGCTGCTGATGTCCCCTTCTGCGCGCATGCCGAAACGGCTGGGCGAGGCTTCGAAAAGAACAGAGTCCGCGACGATCTCTGCATCAGCAATCCCGCTTTGCAGCACGGCCGGCTTCAACTCTGCAGAAACGGCAAACTCAAGCTGGTCGACAGGCGGAACTTCTTCCTGGCTCAGATCAAGAAGCGGCAGAACGAAACGTCTGCGCGAGGCGTTTTGCAGAACAATTTCCAGTTTCGAGTCCTGAAGCGTGAGTGTTGCCTTGTCATCCGCGCTTGCTCTTTTTAAAACTGACAACAAATTTGTTATGTTCAGCCCGATGCTTTTCTCTTCGTCCATTTCATAATTCTCGAAAGCGCTTGACAAAATTTTGAAATCGACGACCGCGACTAGAGCCCGGTCAGCAGCGACAAGACTTATTCCATCCTTTCCAAGCTTGAACAATCCTTCATCAATCAGCTCGGCAATAGTTGAAATGGAGTCTGTCAATAATCCTACGTTGCCTAACGTTGCTTTGAACATTTATCCACCTTTTATGAAATAATTGATAATTGCAGGTGCTGTATAATAAACAAATGGAACGATTAATAAATGCCCTAATGCCCACAAATTTGTAGATTCCTCATTAAGTTTTCCAATATGTCTCCACGTACTAAAATATTTTGAAATAATTTCTGACATTTTTTACACCCCAGACTTTCTATATAACTCTTCAACCTTGTTAAATAAGTTTGAGTCAAAAGAATTTAAGGTTTGAACTATATCAGCCTGCAGCTTCTTTTCTACTATTGAACAGAAAATTCTGTAGAACTTTTCCGGCTCCACACCTTCGACATTCAGTTTTTCAAAAATGACATCAATCTTTCCCTTCTCATCTTCAAGTGTCAGCGTCTTTTCTCCTACTGCCGCCACTTTTCCGATCAAGGCAACCTTCGTGTCATTTCGGAAATCAATTTCTGCCGTACGTCTTGGCTTGTAGTGAATTGAAGTATTGAAGTTACTACTAGGCATGATTATTAATTGAATTGCTAAAATTCTTATCTTTATATCTCAGGATGAATTTGTCGTACTAACTGCGACAGTTCTGGATATTCTTCTTCACCGCCCTTTAACACGACTTGGAAAGAAGGATTTGACTTGTACAATTTCAACTTTTCTGCAGTTTCATTCACCATAGCGTCCTGTAAACACTTGGCAATGTTCACTGCCTCATCTCTCCTTTCCATAGAAGAATGAATTTCATAATCCGCAGCAGATTGCGCTTTGTTGCGATAAATTTCCATACCAGTACTTTCCCAAATTCCACGCCCGCCTTGAACCCTATATCTAAACCCTCTATTTATTTTTAATCCCGGTCTGTCAGTTACTACTGCATAAGTCGCTTTCTTTAAAACTTCAGGAACATTGATTTCTCTGCAATAAGAAGGAATTTTTCTTGACCAAAATACTATGGGAAGTTTGTTTGACCGACTTCCTTCTTCATAGAAGAGTATCAGTTCAATAGTCTTTGTGCTTGGCATGATTATTAATTAAAGTGAAAGGTTTT
>Ga0315291_10007329_pt1 | contig 13657 bp, 12 predicted proteins | sample YL17G12_20_MG_FD_203070 | JGI IMG/M metagenome (GOLD analysis project Ga0315291, IMG submission 203070) | Sediment microbial communities from Yellowstone Lake, YNP, Wyoming, USA - YL17G12_20 | ecosystem: Environmental > Aquatic > Freshwater > Lake > Sediment | place: USA: Wyoming | collected...
GAGAAATAACGGGAAGAGCCTTCTTCCGGTTGGTGTATTAAGTGTCGATGGCGATTTCCAGGCGGGAGATGCGGTGGACATAGTGGATCCGGATGGAGTGATAATAGGCAGGGGACTGGTGAACTACGGCTGCCTGGAAGCGGCAAGGATAAAAGGCCTGAGGAGCACTCAGGTGGCCGAGTTGCTCGGCGAGACGGCGGAGGAGATCATCCACCGCGATTGCCTGGTCGTTTTCGAGGATTCTGACGATACGGATTGAGACGGAGGTACGCTCGATGAGCGACGTTGAAGCATTGGCGCGGCGGGCGAAAGGGGCGGCGGCCAGGCTCTGCACGATGACAGGAGGAGACAAAGACAGGGCGCTGCTGGCGATGGCGGATGCGCTGGATCGGAACACCTCCTCCGTACTCGAACAGAACAGCATGGATCTTGAGAACGTCAGGCAGCAGGAGGTCACCGGCGCCTTGATGGACAGGCTCAAACTCGACGAATCCAGGATATGCGCGATGGCGGAGGGCCTCAGGGAGGTCGTCTCTCTTCGTGACCCGGTGGGCGAGATTGTTGATGGCTGGAGGCTGCCGAACGGACTGAAAGTTGAAAAGGTCAGAGTGCCACTGGGGGTTATCGGAATAATATACGAAGCCAGGCCAGACGTGACGGTCGACGCGTCCGGGCTCTGCCTGAAAAGCGGTAACTCCGTGATACTGCGGGGGAGTTCGATCGCTATAAACTCGAACAGGGCGCTGGCGGGAATAATAGCGTCCGCAGGTGAGAAGGCTGGAATGCCGCCCGGCGCGATCCAGCTCGTCGAATCTACCGATAGAGAGTCTGCCAGGCAATTGATGAGAATGCGCGGCCTGGTAGATGTGCTGATCCCCAGGGGAGGCCAGGGGCTTATCCGCAGCGTAGTGGAGAACTCGACGGTGCCGGTGATCGAGACTGGTGTGGGGAACTGTCACATATATGTCGACGAGGACGCCGACGTACAGATGGCTGTGGATATAGTAATAAACGCCAAGACCCAGAGGCCGGGGGTCTGCAACTCCTGTGAGACTGTCCTGGTACACGGGAAGATCGCGGACGAGTTTCTGCAGGCGGTTGAAAGGCCACTTCGGGACAGGGGGGTGACATTGCGCGGATGTCAGAGGACCCGCGAGATCCTGAATGAGGCCGAAGAGGCGAGCGAGCAGGACTGGATGACCGAATACCTCGAACTGATACTCGCGGTGAAGGTCATCGAGGACCTTGACGGGGCGATCGAGCATATCAACAGGTACGGTTCGGGCCATTCGGATGCCATAGTAACGAACGATTACCTCCGGGGAAAGCGCTTCATGGAAGAGGTGGATTCTTCAACCGTGTACATCAATGCTTCAACTCGATTTACCGACGGGGGAGAGTTCGGGATGGGTGCGGAGATAGGCATAAGCACTCAGAAGCTTCACGCGCGAGGCCCGATGAGCCTGAAGGAACTCACGTCTACAAAATTTATGGTATACGGCACCGGTCAGGTCCGCGGGTGAGCAGAAGATCTAAAGCGCTCTGCGATAACCGGGCAGTCTTGTCCCGCCGACCGGGCATGCTTCGTTTCTGAACACGGTATGTGCGGTTCAAACCGCAGACCGTGAAGACAATACTGAAGACCGGCAAATAGCCTTGTATATATATGCATCATAATGTATATTATTCTTTATTACGGTAAAAGGAGATTTTAATGTTAAGGGTCGGCATTGTCGGCGCGTCTGGATACACCGGCGCTGAACTAATGAGGATTATATGGAACCATCCCGGCATGGCAGTTTCTATGGTTACAGCGAACCAGTACAGGGGTACCGCTATCGAATCGCTGTATCCATCACTTGGAGGGTTCTACGAAGGTGAATTCGAAGTGTATGACCCGGTCGAGATCGAGAAGCGCTGTGATGTCATATTCCTCGGGCTTCCTCACGGTGAAAGCATGAAGGTGGTGCCGGAGATCTTCGACATGGGGAAGAAGATCGTCGACCTCTCGGCAGACTTCAGGCTAAAAGACCCTGGCATGTACGAGCAGTGGTACGGCTTAAGGCATGAATGCCCCGGGTTTCTTCAATCGGCGGTGTACGGGCTGACCGAGATAAACCGCGACCTGGTGGTTAGCGCTGCCATCGTGGCCAACCCGGGTTGTTACCCGACCGCGGTCCTGCTGGGACTGCTGCCGCTGGTCAATGGTGGATTTGCGGAAGGAGTCGTGGTTATAGACGCAAAGAGCGGCGTCTCAGGGGCGGGACGAAAACCGACACTGGAAACACATTTGCCACAGTGCGCCGAAAGCGTTACCCCTTATTCCGTTTCCGGGCACAGGCACCTGCCGGAGATGACGAGTATGCTTGAGCGAGGTTCCTCTGAGAACAGGGTTGGAATCGTTTTCATCCCGCACCTGGTTCCCATGAGCCGGGGGATACTGTGTACAATGTATGTCCCTGTGAATAAAAGATTGAAACGCGGAGATGTACTGGACCTGTATGAGGCGGAATATGGAGAAGAGTTGTTTATCGGCCTACTGGAGGGCGGTAAATATCCTGCGACGAAGGCTGTGCTGGGCAGCAACCGCTGTCATATCGGGATAGAAGTGTCCGGGACCGAGGATATGGTGGTGGTCATGACCGCGATAGACAACCTGGTCAAGGGTGCGGCGGGCCAGGCCGTGCAGAACATGAACCTTATGTGTGGGCTTCCCGAGGAGACGGGGCTTTGCGGCCCCGGGATCTTTCCCTGACGGCGAGAGAAACGGGCGGTGGTACGAATGCAGGCGATGGGCTTTGACCGGATTCTGGGAGGAGTATGCGCGCCGGACGGATTCCTGGCGTCGGGGGTCAACTGCGGCATAAAGGATGAAGGCCGGCTGGACCTGGCGATCGTATATTCAGAAGCAGCTGCTTCGGCAGCGGGGGTGTTCACAACGAACCAGCTGAAGGCGGCCCCGGTGATGGTGAGCAAGGACCGGGTGGTATCTGGAAGCGCGCAGGCAGTCGTCGTGAACAGCGGTAACGCTAACGCGATGACCGGGGACCGCGGGTTGAAGGACGCCCTCTTGATGATTGCCGCGGCTGAAAACACCCTGGGCCTGGAGCAGGGACAGGTCCTGGTGGCGTCAACGGGACCGATCGGCGAGTATCTTCCAATGGAACAGGTCATGAAGGGAATCGAGCGTGCGGCATCCGAGTTAAGCCCCGGCGGAAACACTGACGCGGCCAAGGCCATATTGACTACGGACACTTATCCCAAGGAACTGGCCGTGGAGATGGAAATGGCCGGGAAAGTCGTTCGGTTGGGGGCGATGGCCAAGGGGTCGGGAATGATCGGCCCGCACATGGCAACTATGATAGTCGTTGTCACTACCGACGCCGGTCTGGAGCCGGACATCATGCAGGGCTGGCTGGAGAAAGCGGTGGAATGGTCTTTCAACCGGATCTCAGTTGACGGTGACCAGTCGACGAACGACACAGTCTTGATGCTCGCTAACGGTGCGGCTTTTCCGGAAGGGTATGCCATGGGGAAGGGTGAATCTGAATTGTTCTTCAGCGCCCTTTGCTGGATCACCGCGAATCTCTCCATGGCGCTGGTCAAGGACGGTGAAGGCGCGAGCAAACTGCTTCGCGTGGTCGTCAACGGCGCTCGGGATGACAGTGAGGCTGTGCGGATAGCCAGGTCGGTCGCAAACTCGAACCTGGTGAAATGCGCAATTTACGGGGGGTTACCGAACTGGGGAAGGATTGCCGCGGCGGCCGGCAGCGCGGGCGTTCCGCTCGACCCGGATAAGATCGACATCTTTCTCGGCGAACACATGGTGGCCGCGGGGGGAGTACCGGCGCCGAACGATATCAGTGAGCTGGTGAATGCATTAAAGCGGGAGGAAGTCGAGATCACCCTGGAGTTAGGGCTGGGAGAAGGGTCCGCATTTTTCCTGACATCTGACCTCACACCCGAGTACGTGAGGCTGAACGCGAGCGAGAAGAGTTGAGGGAGGGGCCGGCTTGAGGAACGAACAGGATATTCCGATCAAGGCGAGGATACTCACCGAGGTCCTGCCGTACATAAAGACGCACCGTGGCAAAACCGTGGTAATAAAGTTCGGCGGTAACGCGATGGAGAGCCGTGAGATCCAGGAGAGGTTCGCATCCGACGTTGTCCTCATGAGGTATGTTGGCATAAACCCGGTGATCGTTCACGGGGGCGGCCCTCAGATCACGGAATACATGGAGTCAATGTCAAGGGAGGTGCGTTTTATCGACGGGAACCGGGTCACCGACTCAGAGACCATGGACCTGGCGAAAATGGTGCTGGTGGGGAAGATAAACAAGGGGATAGTCTCACTGATAAACAGGCACGGCACGCTTTCCATAGGGCTCTCCGGCGAAGACGGGAACCTGATCATCGCACGGAAGAAAGTGCTTGAAAGCGGCGTGGACCTTGGATGGGTGGGAGAAGTCGAGTCGATCAACGCGGGGCTGATTCAGGAGCTGTTGAGGCAGGAACTGGTCCCGGTCATTGCTTCGATAGGAACGGACATGCAGGGGAACAGCTACAACATAAACGCGGATACGGTGGTTGGTGAGGTGGCGTCGGCCCTGGCAGCGGACAAGATCATATACCTCACGAACGTCGATGGCGTAATGTCCCCTTCCGGGGATCTCATCAGCGAGCTCGACGTTGCCGGTTGTGAAAGAATGCTCGCTGAAGGTGAGATCTTCGAGGGTATGATTCCGAAGGTCGCCAGCTGCGTCAGGGCGTTGAAGTCCGGGGTCAACAGGGCGCATATCATCGACGGTACGACGGAGCACGCACTGCTTCTGGAGATATTCACCGATGAAGGCGTAGGAACAATGATCGTCAGTGAAAGGGATGCCGCTGCTGGGCAGGATTCTTGATGGACGAAAGGCTTGAACGGATAAAAGAACTGGACAGCCTTTACGTGATGCAGACTTACAAACGGCTGCCGGTTGCGTTTGTCAGGGGCGAGGGGAACCGCGTCTGGGATACCGAAGGCAGGGAGTATCTCGACCTGGTGAGTGGCCTCGGGGTGAGCATACTGGGCCACAGCCACCCCAGGGTTATAGAGGCGATACGGAGGCAGGCCGGCGAGATACTACATACGACAAACCTGTACTACGTTGAGCCCCAGGTGGAACTGGCGCGCCTGCTGGTCGAGCACTCATTCGACGGGCGCTGCTTTTTCGCCAACTCCGGCGCCGAGGCCAACGAGGGAGCGCTGAAGCTTGCCCGGAAGCATTATTACATGTTGGGTGAACCCAGAAGCAAGGTGGTGTGCGCGCTGGGCTCTTTTCACGGCCGAACGATCGCTACGCTCTCGGCCACCGGTCAGCCGTCGAAGTGGGAGAAGTTCGGCCCGGTTACACCTGGATTCACGCACATACCTTTGAACGATATCGATGCCATGGAGGCCGCGGTCGACGAGGAGACCGCGGCCGTGATGCTGGAGCCGATCCAGGGAGAGTCCGGGGTTAACCCGGCAAGCCCTGACTTCCTTATGTCCGCGCGAAGCGCATGCGACAGGTACGGAGCGCTTCTCATCCTTGACGAGGTACAGACAGGAATCGGACGCACGGGGAAGCTGTTCGCGCACCAGCATTCTGGTGTCAGGCCGGACATGATGACACTGGCGAAGGGGCTGGCTAACGGGGTGCCGATCGGGGTGTTGATTGCCTCGAGCAAACTCGGGGATGTCCTGCAGCCTGGAGACCATGGGAGCACTTTCGGAGGGGGGTTTCTGGCGTGCGCGGCTGCCGTGGAGACTCTCAAGGTCGTCATAGAAGAGGACCTGCCCGGTAATGCCGGGAGGGTTGGAAATAAGTTGCTCGAAAAGCTCGAGTCATTGAAGAGGAGGATCCCGCTGGTCCGGGAGGTGAGGGGCAGGGGCCTGATGCTGGCGATCCAGTTCGATGAAGACTGCGCCCGCAAGGTGGTGTTGGACTGCCTCGAGCGCGGGGTTCTGGTGAACGACGTGACCCCTGACGCGGTCCGGTTGTTGCCCCCGCTGGTGATCAGCGAGGAAGACGCGCTGGCAGGGGCGGGCATACTAGAGGAAGTGCTGACGGGGCTAAAAGACTAGGACAGGAGTGAATATTGGTCAGGCATAGGTTACGCGGCAGTGACTTCTTGAGTCTCAAGCCGTTCGACGGAGGCGAGATAGAGGACCTCATCGAGGAATCGATGAGGCTTAAAAATGAAGGCACGAAAGGGTATCGACCGCTCTCTGGAAAAGCGATCGGGCTTCTTTTCGAAAAACCATCTACCCGGACAAGGGTTTCTTTCGAGGTAGCGGTCCTCAGGCTGGGCGGATACCCTATAACTCTGGGCGGAGGTGAGATGCAGCTCGGCCGCGGGGAGACGATCGAGGATACCGGCAGGGTGTTATCAAGGTATCTCGACGGCCTTGTTGTGCGCACCTTCGGCCACGATCGGCTTGAGGCTCTTGCCAGCGCGTCGCAGATACCGGTTATAAACGCGCTGACAGATACCTGTCACCCATGCCAGGCGCTGGCCGACATGCTCACCATCCTCGAGTACAAGGGATCTCTCAAGGGCATCAAACTGGCTTATGTCGGAGATGGGAATAACGTGGCTAACTCGCTTATGAGGGCCGGGACGAAGCTGGGCATGGAGATGACGGTGGCAACCCCGAAGGGGCATGAGCCTGGACGGGACATAGTCGACGAGTGCATGGAATACTGCGGCACTTACGGGTCATCTCTCGAATTGACAGACAGCGCGCAGGGTGCCGTGCGAGGCGCGGATGTCATCTATACGGACGTATGGGTCAGCATGGGAACGGATAGTGACGAGGCTGAGATATCAGAGGATTTCAAAGGGTTCCAGGTGGATCAGGAACTGGTGTCTCTTGCTCACGAAGACGCAATGGTGCTCCACTGTCTGCCCGCGCACCGTGGAGTGGAGATCACGGACGAAGTGCTGGACGGAAGCCACTCGGCGGTATGGGACCAGGCCGAGAACAGGCTTCATGTCCAGATATCCCTGCTGGGGATGATATTCGGGTAGGTGGCATCATGAAAACGCGACGACAGGCGGCGATAGTCCGGAAGATAAAAGAGCACGTAATAACCAGCCAGAGCCAGATAGTGGAAATGCTGGAAAAGGATGGATTCACAGTCAGCCAGACCACAGTTTCCAGGGATATCGGTGAGCTGGGGCTGATAAAGGGCCGTGATCGGCAGGGGAACATCCGCTACGCCGATGCCGGTACCTTGCGGGAGCAGGGGAGAACGGACAACGGGTTGATGCGGGTGGCACCGCAGTTCCTGCTTACGGTCGAGACCTCGGGAAACCTGGTGGTGGCGGGGACGTCACCCGGGAACGCGCAGGGGCTCGCGGCTGCGATTGACGCGGCGACGATAAGAGGCGTGGCGGGGACTGTAGCAGGTGACGATACAATTCTAATAATCTGTTCAAATGGTGTTTCGAGCGAAGAGATCGCGCGGACACTGCTCGAGTATTCCGGTGACCGGGGGTGAGAACGTTGGCCGATACACAGAGACCGCAGGGTAGGGAGAAAGTGGTGCTGGCATACTCGGGGGGGCTGGACACCTCGGTGGCGGTCCGCTGGCTGATAGAGAAGAAAGGCCTGGACGTGATCGCGTTGACAGCGGACGTTGGTCAACCCGGGGACACGGAGGAAATAAGGGCGAAGGCCCTGCAGACCGGCGCTGTCGAGGCCGAGGTGGTAGATGCCCGCGAGGTTTTCGCCAGGGACTTCGTGGTACCCGCTCTGTGGGCAAACGCGCTGTACCAGGGCCAGTACCCACTTGCCACGGCCCTTGCAAGGCCCCTTATAGCCAGGCTCCAGGTGGAGGCAGCTTTACGTCACGGGGCGACCAGGGTCGCTCACGGATGCACCGGCAAGGGTAATGACCAGGTCCGGTTTGAGGTGGCAACGGCAGCTCTGGACCCGTCGTTCGAGACAATTGCCGTGATGCGTGAATGGCAGATGTCTCGTGAGGAAGAGATAGAGTACGCGCTCAAGTGGGGTATTCCCGTGCCGGTTACCGCCGAGTCCCCTTACAGCGTTGATGAGAACCTGTGGGGACGCTCCGCTGAATGCGGGGTGCTGGAGGACCCATGGCGGGAGCCGCCCGAGGACGCTTACGAATGGACCGTATCGCCGGAAGCGGCGCCTGACAGGGCGCACTATGTAGAGATAGGGTTCGAGCACGGGGTGCCGGTTTCACTGGACGGGGCGGGGGCGGGACTTGTCGAATTGCTGGAACGGCTCAACCGGGTTGGTGGCGAAAACGGTGTGGGGCGCATAGACGTGATAGAAGACCGCCTGGTAGGGATAAAGTCGAGGGAGATATACGAAGCGCCGGCTGCCGTTATGCTTATACAGGCCCATAGCGACCTCGAGCGCCTGACCCTCACCCGTGACGCCACAGCCGGCAAACGAGCCCTTGACCAGAGGGTGGCTGAAATGACTTACGAAGGCCTATGGTTCAGCCCGCTCAACCATGCCATAGAGGCTTTCAACAGGGACCTGCAGGAGAGGGTCACTGGAACAGTGCGGCTGAAGCTCTACAAAGGAAGCGTGGCCGTGGTGGGTCGACGCTCACCTAACTCGCTTTACGACCTCGGGCTTGCCACGTACGACAAGGCCGACGTGTTCGACCACAGCGCAGCCAGAGGTTTCATCGAGCTCTGGGGTCTTCCCCTCAAGGTATGGGCCAGGAGTGACCGGGAAAAGGGAGGAGGCGGCAAGGATGAAGATGTGGGGGGGGCGGTTTGACAGAGAGCCCGACCGGGAATTCTTCGAGTTCACCTCCTCTTTGAGCTTTGATCAGCGCCTGTACCGGTACGACATAAAGGTGACGAAGGCCTGGGCCGGGGAACTGGCGAAGGCGGACGTACTCACCTCTGAAGAGAAATCGGGCATCCAATCGGCGCTGGAAAAGATAGAGGCAGAGCTCGACAGCGGAGCGTTCGAGTTCCAGCCCACCGACGAGGACATCCACACCGCGATAGAGCGGCGCCTCTGCGAGATGATGGGGCCGGCGGGAGGAAAGGTGCGCACTGGGCGGAGCCGCAACGACCAGGTGGCAACCGACATGCGATTGCTGGTGATCGACGAGAGTGGGCAGGTCGCCGCCCTGATAAGGGTACTACAGGGAACCTTGCTCGAGAAGGCGCGGCAGACACTCGACCTGGCGGTCCCGGGGCACACCCACCTTCAACAGGCTCAGCCTGTCTTGATGGCGCAACTTCTACTGGCCTTTTTGTTCATGTTAGAACGGGACCACAGGCGGGTCAGGAATGCGCGGGCCTTTGCGGACAGCATGCCGCTGGGTGCGGGAGCGCTGGCCGGGACTGGTCTCGGCATAGACAGGGAGGCACTCGCGGAGGAGCTTGGCTTCTCACAGCCATCGCCTAACAGTGTCGATGCCGTGAGTGACCGGGACTTTGTATGCGACCTTCTTTTCGCGCTTTCTATGAGTATGATCCACCTGAGCAGGCTTGCAGAACAGATAATACTGTGGTGCTCACAGGAGTTCGCCCTGGTGGAGCTGGATGACGCGTGGGCGACTGGCTCGAGCCTGATGCCCCAGAAGAAGAACCCGGACGGCCCCGAGCTCGTAAGGGCGAAGACTGGACGTGTGCTCGGCAGCCTCGTGGCAATGATGACGGTGCTAAAAGGGCTTCCCCTGGCTTATAACAGGGACCTGCAGGAGGACAAGGAGGCGCTGTTTGACGCGTTTGAAACAACAGCCGGCTGCCTTTCCCTGTTGGAGCGGACTGTAGCCACCATGGTGTTCAACCCGGAGAGGGCGGCGGAATTACTGGCAGGCGGGTTCACTACCGCTACGGACCTCGCCGACTACCTGGTGCAGAAAGGCGTGGAGTTTCCTGAGGCGCACAGGATAGTGGGGGAGGTCGTCATGCACGCGGTTAAGGAGCGCAGGTCTCTCAACGAACTCACTTTCAAGGAATTACAGTCGTTCTCCGATGCGCTCGACGAAGGAGCGATGGATTACCTGTCCGTGGACTCCTCTATCGGACGCCGGGGGCAGACCGGAGGCACATCGAGGAGAGCGGTCGAAAAGCAGATCGCGGACGGGGAGAGGATGATATCGGGTGTATGAGGACGCTTGTGGTATTATTTCCGTTAGGCGACATGCTGGGGGTGTACTTTGGAGGTAAAAAAAGGGGTAATCGTTGCCCTGGGATACGGGAAGTATTTTCGGTCGGACAAGATCGTCGGATTTGTTCCGATCGAAGATAACCGAGGGCCGGCGCGGAGGACGATAGTATATATCGAAGGGCTTTCCGAGCCGCTTGTGGCGTCGCGCACCGAGGCAACCATACTCAGGGACATGACCCGCGAGGGGCCGGGAGAAGTCGAAGCCGCGATGGCGCTTGAAATACTGGAGCGCGTGCACTCGGACCTGCAGCACGTAGGGCCGATGCTCCGCCGCTCCATAAAAGAAGAGTGCGGTCTCGACCTCGACGATATCGAGAGAAGGGCGGGAGACATACTCTCGGGCGGTGAGGCGGACATGGTGCAGGAAGGGCTTTTCGGCGAGGGAGAAAAGGACTGAGCGGTCCGGGTCGAAGACACAGGCTTGACGCGTCCTTTTACGGACGAGACACGCGCACGGTGGCAAGCGAGCTGCTAGGATGCGTTTTGAGGAACACGACGTCGGAAGGCCGGGCAGCGGGGATCATCGTCGAGACCGAGGCGTACCTCGGCCCTTTGGATAACGCAAGCCACGCCCGTTTCGGAAGCACCGGGCGCAGCCACGTAATGTTCGGGCCGCCGGGGGTCGCGTATGTCTATCTTATCTACGGGATGCATTACATGTTCAACGCCGTTACGGAAGATGACGGACGGGCTGGCGCTGTTCTGATTAGGGCGCTGGAGCCGACAGAAGGACTGCCTTTGATGACCCGGAGGCGGGGCCAGGAGGACAGGGCAGTACTGACCAAAGGGCCCGCGAGGCTGACCCGGGCTCTTGGTATAGACATCGATCACAATCAAGCGGTATTGAACACCGGACCGTTGGGCATTTGGGAAGGGGAGAGAGACGAAGAAGCCGGGGTATTCGCCACCAGGAGAGTAAACGTTGTGGGGTCGAAGGAACTACACTTGCGTTTCCTGATAAATGGGAACCCGTACGTTTCCAGGTGAAGGCCCGGGTTCAGAGGAGGTACCACCGATGAAGCTCGACCAGATATACCGCACCGCTGTTGACCTCGGGTCCCGCAAGGACCCGCGAGGCAGGGTCGGGATAAAGCAGGTACTGGAGGATGCTGCGAATGAATATAAGGGGCTGAAAGGGGACGACAGGCGATTCTTCGACAGGGAAAGGCTCACCAACCCGTTCGCAGACACGCGTGTGCTGTACGGAAAATCCGATCTCGAGGTCAAAAGCGTGATAGCCGGCATCGACGTAGAGGCTGCAGAGATAATCCTGGTGGACCGTCTTCGCCAGACCGGCACACATATCGACCTGTGCATATCCCACCATCCCGAGGGGAATGCCCTTTCAGCGCTCGCGGACGTGATGGGTGTACAGGCGGACGTCTGGGCCAGGTTCGGCGTTCCCGTGAATATAGGCGACGCGCTGATATCGGAGAGAATGCAGGAGATCCGGCGGGCTTTCCTGCCACAGAACCACCAGAGGCCGGTCCAGGCCGCGCAACTGCTGGATGTTCCGTTCATGTGTGCACACACGCCTGCCGACAACCTTGTTACCGATCACCTTACAAGGGCGTTAAAGCGTTCTAAACCGCGCCTGGTCGGCGACGTCCTGGAGTTGCTGCTCAAGGAGCCGGAGTACCGCAACGCAGCGGGGCGAGGCATGTCCCCAACGGTCCTGGTCGGAGACAAGAAGAACAGGGCCGGCGAGATACTGGTTGACATGACCGGTGGCACCGAGGGCCCCGAGGCGGCTATCGAGAGACTCGCGGCTGCCGGGGTCGGGACAATCGTAGGAATGCACATGGGTGACAAACTGCGCAAAGAAGCAGAGAAGCAGCACGTCAACGTGGTGATTGCCGGGCATATCTCCTCCGACAACATCGGGGTCAACCTGTTCCTGGACCAACTGGAGAAGCAGGGCGTCAACTGCATCGCCTTCTCAGGCCTCGAGAGGGTCTCGAGGGTGAAACGCTAGGCAGGCTTTTCTTCTGTAAAGCTCTACAACCTGGCGAAGAACCCGAGGAAATCAAAGTTACCGGTCGTTTTTTCGCTCCGGCCTACCAGGAGGAAGATGTTGGATCCCGCAGGAAGCCTTGTACCCCCACCGGGACTCTGGCTTACAACGGTGCCGGGAGCGCCGCCTGCCGCGTAGTTTACGACAGCGGTGAATCCGGCCGCCTCGATCCGGCCCACAGCGGTGGCTTCCGAGAGGCCAATAACACTCGGGACCGTATTCTGGGGAAGACCGGTAGACACCGTGATCGTGACCGTACTACCGCTTGAAAGAGAGGCTCCGGCGGCGGGCGTCTGCGAGATAACCGTACCCGCGACCTGACGGTTGCTTTCCTGCTTGGTCACTTGGACCTGGTAACCGGCCTCGGAAAGCGCGGCGCGCGCTGCCGACTCGGTAAGTCCTACGACGTTCGGTATCGCGCTGGTAGTGGCACTCTTGTGTACGTTGCAGAATTCGGTAGGCTCCTCCCCGCGGTTGAATTCCCGGTAGTGTGTCTGAGGGCAGTAAGGCGTCGCGAGCAGGCCTGAGGTGCCGCACAGCTTGACGGTTATCTGTTCTCCCCTGTGCGTCTCGGCGGGGGTGGTCTTCTCCTCGGATTCCGGGAAGGGAGTAGGGGGCGTATCTTCGAGTGCCTTGCTCATGAATTCCTGCCAGATGCTGGCGGGCAGGCTACCTCCGGTCATGCCGGACATCGAGATCCTGCCCTGCGGGTATCCAACCCAGACCGCGGTGACCAGGTCCGGAGTATAGCCGACAAACCAGGCGTCCGCGTGATCCTCCGTGGTGCCGGTCTTGCCGGCCTGCGGCCTGCCTATCCGCGCCCCCGTGCCGGTGCCGCTGGACACGACCTGCTGAAGAATATCGTTGGCCTCGGCGGCGACTTTGGGAGCCAGGATGGTGTGGGCTTCCGGGTTGTTCTCCTCGAGCACGTTACCTCCTGCGTCTGTGATCTTGAAGACCGACCGCGGTATTGCGTGGACACCGTTGTTGGCGAGCGTCCCGAAAGCGGTTGCCATGTCCAGGGGGGTCACACCGATAGAGAGGCCTCCAAGGGCGATAGCAGGGTTCGTATCGACCTCGCTCATTATCCCCATCGCTTCTGCCATATCGGATACCCGTTTGGGGCCGACATCCATTATCAGCTGGGCAAAAACAACGTTCACGGAGTGGATGGTGGCGCTCCTGATAGTCATGGAACCGCTTCCGTGCCCATCGTAGTTATTGACTATCCACTTAGTTCCGTCGGGGAGCCTTACAGTCTTCGGGGATGAGGAATCGTAGGTCAACTCGGGGGATACGCGATCGGCCAGTGCCCTGGAAAGCACAAAGACCTTGAACGCGGACCCCGCCTGGCGGTGCCCCTGGGCGGCGACATTGTACTGGCTCAAATAGTAGTTCTTACCGCCCACCATCGCCTTTATGTACCCGGTCTTCGGGTC
>Ga0315291_10007331_pt1 | contig 13653 bp, 15 predicted proteins | sample YL17G12_20_MG_FD_203070 | JGI IMG/M metagenome (GOLD analysis project Ga0315291, IMG submission 203070) | Sediment microbial communities from Yellowstone Lake, YNP, Wyoming, USA - YL17G12_20 | ecosystem: Environmental > Aquatic > Freshwater > Lake > Sediment | place: USA: Wyoming | collected...
TAGGATCCTTTTCAGCACTAAGTTTTGACTGCGCGTCAATAATTTCCTTGGGAATCGTCTCTCTTTCCCATTTGATTTCTTCAGGTTCGTTTCGGGCAATTGCTTCACGGGTCAATACAGTGCTGATTATATCGACATCCGAATCAAAGACTTGATTGCCGCGAATATGATCGTTATGTCCGTGACTGTTGATGACACGAGTAATCCTATGTGAGGTCAGTTGTTCAGTGACCTTCAGAAGGTCTCTGGCTGCTTCAGGAGAGATGAACGTGTCGAAGAGAATGGTTCTATCACCAATGTCGATGACACCAGCATTACAAACTGCATACCCCTGCTCAGAAGCAACTATAGCATAGACACCGTCAGCCAATTGTTCTATCTGAAAATGTTTCGACTCTGGCAGTCGAAGTGGCACTGCTGGACTCTCTCCCTTTCCCGCTCTGATGTTGGACAAATAAAAGAATCGCTTGCGTGAGGATAAGATTATTGAGGAAGTGCACCGGCGTGTGCGATTGAAGTAAATGTGTATGGGGGTTTACGCATTTCTCCCGGGTCGCTTCGTAGGTGAGCCGGAGGCGAGCCCCGTCGACCGTCGTTCGTGTGTTTGGGTTTGGAGATAAATTTTAGACTCTCTCTTCCTAGGACAGACAAACAGACAGACATAGCACATGTTAAGAGGATCAGGAACGGAGAGCATCAGAAAATTGAGACGCTAGTCAATGAAGAAGCTCTTTTGTTTGCAAAGTATTTAAGAAAAGAAATCTCAGAATGGAAACCTCGAATCATCAATACTTATATTTAATTACTTTAATATCAAAGTTTACTTAGATAATTTTATATCCGTGTTTAATAAAGTTTCTTTTAAAACTAAGTGTGATTTAATGTCTAAAAAGAAACGAAGTCCGCGAAGAAAAAGAGTTACATTTTGGGTGAAAGTGAATACTCCAAAAAAGGTCAAAGTAACATTTTTGGCACGAAAAAAACCCACAAACAAAAAGAAATCTCGGAGGTGATTTTCAAAAATGCCCAGCGATTATCATAGCAACGTTGAAAAAGGAATTATTGAATTTGGGAAAAAATATAAAATATATAAAAATATTTATGTAGGTAGCAATCGTCCGATCCCTATTAATCATCCAACGCAGAAAAAAGTCCCGATTCAATATCGCCCAGATGTTTATTTTGTCACGAAGTGGGGAGGACTGATTATATTCGAGATATTAGATAGCGAGATGAAAGATGAAAATTTATTAATTGCAGATATATTGCTTGCTTGTCTTAGCCAAAATGTAAAAAAAATCTTTTTTATAACTCCAACGATGGAGGATAGTGAAAAAGTTCAAGATTTAGCACTTACAATAATTAGTAATCTTGAATCAAAAGGTGCTTCAAAGAAAGAACTGCCAAAAGTGTTTGCTAATCTATTTATTTTAAAAGATGAAGCACAAACTCCTGATAGTGTAAAAAAGATGTTAATTGAAAACAATACAGCCACTGCTTAAAAAAAATTAAGTATTTTTTGTGTGATATACGTGATATACGTGGTACAGTGATGAAGAGAGTATAAGAGAGTAGGAGAGTAGGAATAAGAAGAGATAAGAGAAAGTGAAAGTACGAGAATAGATGTTTGGGGTTTGGGTTTGGGGGGATAAATTTTAGACCCCAAACGCGCGCGAGCGAGCGCGGGGTATTACGCCCGGCGATACTTGCGGAATAAATTTTTTTCACGGGGCTGTAGTAGAATCCTTAATATTCGTTGTTTCAGAGATCATTATACAGAAGGATGTGAAGGTTTTGGCTGTCAAGATTACGCCAGACTACGTTGACCTACTGAACGAGGCGGTCCAGAGGGAGATCCAGGTCTCCATCCAGTATCTCCTCCAGCACGGGAAGATGGAGAAGCTGATCCGTAAAGTGATCGCGGAGAACATCCTCTTGGACAAGACCACCTACGAGGCGGTTGGGAAGTTCCTCAGGGAGATCGGCATACAGGAGATGAAGCACGCTGCCTCGATCATGGAGAGGATCTACTACCTCGGCGGCCAGGCGACGACGATGGCGAGGAAGCCCGTCATCGGGGGCTCGCTGAGCGAGTTCGCGAAGCTCGGAGTCAAGGCCGAGGAGGAGGCCCTCGTCCTGTACAGGAAGATCATCGACGAGGCGAGGAGGATAGGGGACTATGAGACCCACGAGCTCTTCGAGAAGATCTACGGCGAGGAGGAGGGGCACCTCTTCAAGTTCCAGGAGTACGTCAAGGTGCGGGACGAGCCCGACGGTGAGGGCGCAGAGCCCTCCGAGTGGAGGGAGATATTCACAGACGACTACTTCGCCCTCCTCAACAAGGCCGTCGCCAGCGAGATCATGGCGATCATCCAGTACACGAACCAGCACGAGAAGGCGGCGCTCCTCAGCCTACGCATGAAGGAGACGCCCCTAGAGGTGATCACCGAGAAGAACAAGACCAAGGCGGTGAGCGACCTCCTCAAGGGCATCTTCATGCAGGAGATGGAGCACCTCGAGAAGATCTCGGAGAGGATCTACCTCCTCGAGGGCGAGGCGACGGTCCTACCCGACCCGCTTCCCAGGGTGGGGGACACCGCCGACGACTTCCTGATGCTCGACCACGAGGCCGAGAACGACGCCATCCTCCTCTACAGGAGGATAATCGAGGAGGCGATGAGGCGCGGGGACACGCTGACGAGGCGCATGTTCGAGGACATAGTGATCCAGGAAGAGGAACACTACTGGAAGTTCGACGACTACGTCAGGTAAAAATCATACCTTTTCTTAAACTCTTTTTCCCTCGTTTAACCGTCTAGATTAGTGTCAACCCAGTAGTCGTTAAATCACTACACTACCAATTTTTACGTGGTACAGTATGGGTCATCTAGACTTTGGGCTGCAGATCGAGCCGCAGTACGGCTTCACCTACCAGAAGATACGAGACATAGCGGCCTACGTTGAGTCGCTTGGCTTCGAGTCCCTCTGGGTCTCCGACCACTTCTTCCTCGCCCCCGAGCTATCGGAGACGCCGTGTCTCGAGTGCTGGACGACCCTAGCCGCCCTCGCCCGGGACACATCCCGGCTCCGCCTCGGCTCCATAGTGGCATCGCAGAGCTACAGGAACCCCGCCCTCGCCGCTAAGATGGCGGCGAGCATAGACAACATGAGCGGCGGGAGGCTCAACTTTGGCGTCGGCGCGGGGTGGAAGGAGGTCGAGTACAGGGCATACGGGTACCCGTTCCCCTCCCCCGACACAAGGATCAGGCAGCTGAACGACTCGCTGGAGATAGCGAAGAGGATGTGGACAGAGGAGAGGGCCACCTACGAGGGCAAGTACTACAACGTTAGGGACGCCATGTGCAGCCCGAAGCCAGTCCAGAAGCCGCACCCACCCATCTGGATCGGCGGCACAGGCAGCTTCACCCTCAAGATCGCCGCCCGCCACGCCGACGCCATAAACTTCTCCTGGACCATCCCCGTCGAACAGTTCAGGGCTAAGCTCGCCGAGTTCAAGGGCTACTGCGAGGCCAGGGGCAGGAACTACGCCGAGATCAGGAAATCCGCTGGCCTCATGATCACCATGGCGGAGGACGAGGACACCCTAGCTGCGAAGCTACGGGACCGGGAGGCGAGGAGCAACACCCCATACATGAGGTACCTCGCCAAGCAGCCAGCGAACCTCGTCGGCACAACGGAGCAGGTCGCCGCCCGCATCAGGGAGTACAATGGCCTCGGCGTCGACCACTTCATCCTCAGGTTCCACTTCGGCGAGGAGGAGGATTCAGCTAGGCTCTTCTGGGATAAGGTCAGGCCACAGCTCTAGCCTATCACTATCCTCGCCGGGTCTATGACCTCCCTCAGCAGCCTCAGCTCCTCGTCGCTGGGGGGCTCGGTCGTGGTCACGTTGTGCGGGATGATGAGCTCGAAGCCCGTGTTCCCCTTCACCTCGTCGACGGTGACGCCCGGGTGGACGGAGAGGAGCTTCATCCTCCTCGTGGCGTCGTCGAATCCCATAACGCCTAGCTGGGTTATCACCCTGTACGGCCCCGTGCCTGACGGCAGGCCAGCCCTCTCCCTGGCGCCTGGGCCGGTGAGGTAGCCTGGGGTGGTTAGGAAGTCGAGCTTCTCCACGAACTTCCTCGTGTCCTGCCTCATGAGGACGATGTTCCTCCAGCAGAGGCTGCCGAGGTCGTTGGCGCCTCCGCTGCCCGGGAGCCGGACTTTCGGCCGGTCGTGTGGGCCTATTACCGTGGTGTTGAGGTTGCCGTAAGGGTCTATCTGGGCGGCGCCGAGGAAGCCGTAGTCGAGGTGGCCGAGCTGGGCGCAGCACATCACGTAGTCCATGCTCGCCGCCATCACGCCCCTGTAGAAGGTGCGGCTGTCCCCGACGCTTATCGGGATCGTTGGTATCTGTGGGCCCACTCCGCCCGCCTCGAACATGATGAGGAGGTTCGGCGCGTTGAGCTTCTGGGCCAGCATCGACGCTATTATCGGGAGCCCGGTGCCGACGAAGACGGACTTCCCGTCCTCGAGGACTCTGGCAGCGGTACATGCCATCAGCTCGGTCGCGTTGTACTCCGTTCATCCTCCCCCCTTCGCCCACGGCGCGGTCATCGGCTCCTCGAGGGCCTCGATCCTCCTGAGCTTCTCCATCTTCTCCGCGCCGCCGACGAGCTCGATGTACTCCGAGAAATCTTCGACGGGGTAGACGTACTTCTGGAGGTACCTCTCGACGCCCTCCTCTGTCCTGCTGAGGCTGAGCCACTCCGCCATGTGCTCCTCGTCTGAGTAGTAGAGTAGGGGCATGTTGCCTGGGTGACTGCCGTAGGGGACCTCGCAGACGGCGTCCACGACGAAGAATGGGATCACTGTTCGGTCAGGCGCCCTACGGATCTCCTCCTCGTCGATGACCTTCTCCGTGGTTATTATGAGCCTCTTCGCCGCGAGGGCGAGTTCCCTGTCCTCGATTATTGTGCCGTCTATCTGGGCGTTCCCGTTCCTGTCGCACCTGTGGACGTGGATGAAGGCGAAGTCCGGGTAGCAGGCCGGGAGCAGGGCCAGGGGCTTACCAGTCATGGGGTCCTCGACGACCTTCGCGGCGCTGTGCCTCAGGGTGTCCGTGCCCAGCATCGTCCGCGCGGGTATCCATGGGAGCCCCATGGAGGCCGCCCTGAACCTCCACTGGAAGGCGGCGTTTGAGAGCTCGGCGACGACCCTGACCCTGCCCCCCTCGACCGCCCTCCTCCCCGCCGGGCTCAGCCCCCTCAACTCGTGGCCGAAGCTGTAGGCGCAGTCGACCCTGTCGACGACGCCTGAGGCGATCAGGATGTCTACGTCGTGTACGGCGGTCTTGCCGGCGATGGCGAGGTGTCGTCGCCTCTGCCTTATGAGCTCGTAGATGCCGGCCATGCTGAACCTGACGTGGCCGAAGCCTCCGAAGGCGCAGTAGTCCCCGTCGTGGGTGAATCTTCTGACCGCCTCATTGAGGGGCATCCTCTTGTCTTTGAGCTGCCTGCTCTTGTTCTCGGCCATCCATGCGCGGGCTTCGTCTGGGTCCATCCAGCCGAGGAGCTCTCCGCGGCCCTCCTCAAGGAACCTCAGGTTTTGATTCCTCCGTTGGCTCCGGTTTCTGCGCCTCCCTCGGGAAGAGGTTCATGATGAGCAGCGCCAGCCTCTCCTTCCCAGTGTTGTTGAACCTGTGCGGCTCCCCAGGCGGGATGGATACGATGCACCCCTCGCCGACGTCGGCCACGTCCGTCTTGGTCTCTGCCCTGCACCTGCCCCTAAGGACGACGGCTACGTGCTCCCTCTCGTGCTCGTGGAACGCCGTGTGGCCGCCTGGCTCGATTCTGAGGATGCGGCTGCTGAAGCCCGCGATGTCCTCCCGCTTGAGCACCACATCAACGGAATTGACGCCGCTCGAGTCCTCCTCCTTCTCCGGCTCGCCCGGCTCCTCCCTAAGCTTCCTGACCTTCATCTCCGGAACAGCCTCATGGAGTCTGATCGGCTTAACTGGTTTTAGACTCTTCGCATGGCGCAGCCTCGTTTGGCTCCTTCAGGTGACGGTGAAGGCTTTAAGCCCAAGGGGAGCTAGGATTTAGGGGTTGAATCGTTGAGCCTCCTCATCGGCACGAGTGGCTGGAGCTACGACGAGTGGGTGGGACCCTTCTACGCGAGGAAGGAGGGGATGTTCACCCAGTACGCGAAGGTATTCAAGTCCGCGGAGATCAACAGCACCTTCTACAGCTACCCATCCGAGAGGATGGTGGAGGGCTGGGCACGGTACGCGCCGCCCGGGTTCGTCTTCGCCGCGAAGCTGCCACAGCTCATAACCCACGACAAGTGGCTGAAGCTGAGTGAAGGTGTCGAGGACGACATGTGGAGGTTCCTACACCTGATGCAGCCGCTCGCCGAGAAGCTGGGTCCCATCCTGATCCAGCTGAGGCCGAAGTTCAGCTACGAGGGGAACGCCGGCGACCTAGAGTCGTTCCTGGAGGTGCTGCCGGAGAACCATAGGTGGGCGGTCGAGTTCAGGCACGGCTCATGGATGAGGGAGGAGACCTACGAGATGCTCGGTAAGCACAACGTCGCATACACCATCGTCGACGAGCCGCTGCTGCCCCCCGAGACCCGCGTGACGGCGGACTTTGCCTACGTCAGGTGGCACGGCCACGGGAAACGCATCTGGTACGACTACGAGTACAATGATGACCAGCTCAACGACTGGGTGCCGAAGGTCGAGGAGGTTGAGGGGAAGGCGAAGAGGACCTACGGCTACTTCAACAACCACTTCAACGCCAACGCCGTGAAGAACGCCGTGGAGCTCCTGAGCAAGCTCGACATGGCGACGCCCCAGCAGGTCGAGGCCCTCAGGAAGATAGAGGCACACAGGGAGGAGAAGCCCCGACCCGCCGGCCTGCAGCCCCTGGAGTCCTTCGCTGGGGAGGAGGAGGGGCTCAGCGTCGCAGACCTCCTGATGAGGTTCACGGACGCCGGAAGGCTGGGCAGGGCGGAGGCGATGGAGAAGCTTATGATCACACACAGCTCCTCGGAGCTGGTGAGGGCCGAGGTCAAGGACTACTACATCGAGGTCGACATCGCCGGAAAGGTCCTCAGGCACAACTGCGACGACTGGAGGAAGGGGATGGAGTCAAAGCGGATGTGCAAGCACGTGGACAGGCTCTTCCTCAGCCTGCCGCCGGGGCGGTCGAGGAAGATTCTGGAGAGAATTTGGGAGGAACGCGACGACTGGAGCTTCGAGGAGTAGGGCTCGATCAGGAGCCCACAGCGACGCTTATAGCACTGATTCTACGCACGCGCCTCGACTTGTTCTCCTCATCTACAGGAAATCCAAGAGATAGCAGAACCAAGAGATAAAATGGTTTATACGAGAAGAGACATCACGCGGCAAAAGCTGGTTTGCCAGATAGCAGCCAGCCTGTCATTGCGCGCCGTGCAAAAAACGTAGGGGGGGTACCTCCGAATGGACGAAAAAAAACGTCATTCGGATAGTCCATGGGCGCCACAGAATCCACACCCATCCGCAAGGAAACCATGAAGAGGAAAAGGATGGAACCTTTTCGCCTTAAAATAACCGACCAATTATAGTGCGTCGTGAAAAACAGTAGGGGGGTATGGATTTTAGGATGAAAAAAGCGCCTAAAATCGATCTGCGCCATCTGACACCGTTAAGATCAGAGAGCATCAGAGCCATAGAAAGGGGCTGACGAGGGCTTCGAGTAGCTACCTTATCGGGATGCCGAGGTTCCCCAACGCGGCCTCGACCTTCTTCCGCTCCCAGCCCCTGAGGCCGGGGTCGAGGGACGCAAAATCGACGCCGTCGAGGGTCCTCTCAACCATCTGCCCGAACAACTCCTCAGTCAGTAAGTCGAGCGCGTACTTCGCCGCGACGTGGCCGAAGGCCGTCTCCCTCTCCAAGACGCTGAACGTCGGACAGTAGTGGCCGCCTCCGAAGCCCACGGCGACGGGCGCCCTACCGTTCGACCCGATGCCCCTCACTATCGCCTCGGCGAGGTACCCGCAGACCACCTCGTCCCGCCACTGCCTCTCTCCGCTGCCGACCTCTGCGAAGAACATCGGCGTCTCGAACTGGGTAGGGCTGTGATGCGTCGCCTCGAGGCTCACCTGGAAACCGTCCGGCGGCTCGGCGGCGAGTTCCATGAAGACGTCCCGCATCGGGTTCGCCAACGTCCTCTGAAGCTCGCGGGGTCTGCCACCGAAGACGGCCTTCCCGAAGTTGCCCGTAGGGTGAACCGTGAGGCATGGCTGCCCGCTCTGCGACCAGTGGCGGCTCGCCATGACGAGGTAGTCTACGCTGAGCCGCTTCGCTATGCTGTCGAAGTCTGCGGGGTACGGGCTGGGGCTCGAAGGGGTCCTGTACTCCTCGGCGGGCACGATGAGGGGATCCAGGACCAGGAGGTAGACTTCGCCCATCCTCAGCAGGTTGGGATCATCTGTCTCAGCGAACCCCATCTCCCTGAAGGCGCCGAGCATCGTCTCCCCGGCGGGGTCCGACTTCGATAGCACAATCGCCTTCTTCGCCATCGGCTGCACCGGTCAACGTGGATACGCTATGAGGATTGTTAAACCTAACCCCTCCAGCCGGATGAAACAACCCGGATCCCGGGTTCCTTAATTATTTAACCAGCCTCCCCACCTCTTTGGCTAGAGGAGAGGCGTCTTGCCCGGGGCTAGGAAGGAGGCGGTGCAGATCCGGTTCGAGATACTGGAGTACCTCTGCTACAACCCCCAGCCCCAGCCCAAGACCCACGTCTGGAGAAAGGCGACGAGCCTCAGCTACGACGACTTCCAACGACACCTCGCATACCTGGTCGGCAGGGGAATGGTCACCGAGGACAGCGACGGAAACAGCACGATAACCAAGCAGGGCAGGGAGGTCTACGAGAAGCTGAGGAACGTACTGCCATCAATCCTGTAAAGCTTCACCTCTGGTGCAAACACCTTATCAACCGTGGCCGGAAGGAGGATACGAGCGGAGTTGGCGGAAGAGAAGAGAGAGCTGCCCGTACGCAGCCTGCACGACTTCCTGTCGGAGATAAGCAGGGAGTGGGACAGATTCAGGATGGGCAGCCTCATCAGCATGGTCACGACCGTGATCCTCTTCGTGCTCGTTGTGCCGCGGAGCTTCGAGTTCACGATCCGGAGGCCCGGACCCCTCGACACCCTGCTCCTCATCGGACTCGTGATAGCCTTAGGCTACAACATGTACCTCGCATACAGGCAGCACGCCTTCTACCAGCGCTGGGAGAAGAGGATCGCCCTCCTCCTACACATGGAGGACGAGCTCCTCGGGAAGTAGCATTCACCAGAGATGAATACGAGGGGTGAGAAACCCCTTTTAAAGGCCGAGCCTACCTATCAGCACGTGATTGGATGAATACGAAGACCAAAGTTATAGTTGCACTGATGGCCGTCATCGTGGCGGGCGGCACCCTCGTGCTGTTGCCGGCCTTCGCGGGCGACCAGCAGCCTCAAGCCGGAGCCCAGGACGGCTTGATGAGGCTCAAGGCTCTCCAGCTGAGGAACGCGGTAATGGGCTACATCATCAAGAACGGCTCGGCGGTCGAGGTCCAGGGGACGGTGACATTCGCGGGCCCACGCATCCTCGTGATCGAGACCGTCTCGGGGGAGATTAACGTCGTCATCCCTCCAAGGTGGTTGATGGGTGGAACAAACATGACCTCAAGCAACCTCTTCGACGGCGACCCGTGGGGTGTCGGCTCCTCCGTGACCCTCAAGACGCTCGAGGCGGAGAAGGCGTTCGTCGGATACACGGTGAAAATCTATTTCGCCTACGAGATCGAGGGGAGCGGCGTCGTCGCCAGAGCGCTCATACCATTCAACATAGAGGCGCCGTGAGCCACTCCAACCCTTTTTCTAAAGACCTATAATTCCTTGCAGCTACCTGAAATCTTGCTCCGTCGAAGCAGGTGATCGCCGTCATTGAGGGTAAGGGATAGAGGGACTCCTCCAGACTGATCGTCGAGGGGACGGGGCTACTTTTATACGCAACTCCTCAGGGGAGTAGTTAGGGAACCGTCTTGGGCAGGATCGGCAAGGGGCAGAAGTGCACGGTCAGGAACTGCGGCAAGGACGCGGTACGCTCGGTCAACGTGGCAAAAGCGAAGGCAGCGGGCCTCGACGTCGAGGGCAGGAACGCCTACGTCTGCGAAGACCACTACAAGCAGTTCAAGAAAGGAAACAAGAAGGCTGACCAGATAGAGAAGTGGCGCCACGGCATCTAACCGACGCAGCTCAGCCCGTTCCTTGGACACAACGGCGCCGGCAGCGGCTTGAAGAATTCACACCAGTCTTACCCCCGATCTCGGCGATCATGCCCCTCACCGCCATCTCACGAAGCTCGCCGCTGCCAGTGCCCTCACTGGGCCCCCCGGCGCCCGCCGCTTCTCGCCCAAGACGACCATGCAACGCATCGAACCATTCTCGGCGTCACCGAACTTCTCACGACAACCTCATCGCGGTTGCCGACACCAACCCCAATCATCTTCGAATCAACCTCGTCCACCACCATCCCAGAGCGTGGAAAAAAGCCCCTACCGACCGGACTGACATAGACCGGAGTTCGACGTTTCAATCCCTCTTAAGCTTCGGAACCAGTTCCGCCCGCTTAACCAGATATACGCCGCTCAAGCCATCCCACTCCGCGGACGCCTCGATTATCTCCAGCCTCGAGCTGAACCACGGGGCGTCAAGGACGAGGCTCTCGTATTCTCCGCCCTCGCCGCAGACGTTCAGGCCGTACCTCTCGCCAAGGCCGATGAGCCCGCGGACGGCTTCCTCGTCGAGGGCTCTGCCGAGCCAGCTACCATCGAGCCCCATCGCGGCGACTGCGGTGATGATGATCTTCATGCCGGCCGCGGCCTCCCCTACAAGGACCTCCTCCTGTCGCCTCCCCCATAGGGGGGCGATGTGGGTGAGGCCTAACCGCCTGCAAATCTCGTCGACCCGCCTACGCTGATAGGTTGAAGCCACGGCGCCTGAGACGACACCCTCGACGCCCAGCCCACCTAGGACGGCAGCGAGGTCGTCGAGCTCCCCCTCCTTCTCGCCGCGGGTCGCGGCTGAGACATGTCTATTACCCATGGCCTCGGCTAAGAGTGGGGCAAGATGGATGTTGACTGAGTGGAACATCCAGCTATCAGGCCTCGCGGGCTCGATGGAAACTAAGAAAGCGACATCGTGACCACGCTCCTCGGCTATGTGTGCGGCGTAGGTGCTGTCCTTTCCGCCTGAGAAGAGGGCAGCGACGCGCATGGTTCAGCCTACGCCCCTCAGGCTTATAGAGAGTTCGAGGCTATGTACGCTGGCTGTACATAACAGAAAAAAATTCTATAAGGGAGCTTCATTTTATATATATAAGAAGTAAAAACTAAATGGGTAATCCAAGTTGTCCTACATAGATAGACCAACAGGGATAACCATACTCGCGATACTTGAGATCATTCTCGGCGTCCTCTACGGTTTGGGCGGGCTTCTCTTCTTGGTAGCGACCGGATTCATAGCCGAATATACCTACAGCGCGATTGGGGCCATCAGCAGTGGCATAGGCACGGGACTATTGATATTCGCCCTGGTAAGGTTCGTCCTGGCTTGGGGGTTCCTCAGCGGTCAGGGCTGGTCCAGGATAATGGGTCTCGTTCTAGCAGTTTTAGGAGTCTTAGTTGGTTTAATTTCACTGCCTATTGGTCTAATCGATCTGATCCTAAACGGGTTAATCATCTACTACCTGACGAGGTCATATGTCGTAGACTACTTCAGAGGGATCCCCTCAATGCGCGAGGCCCCGCCGCCTCCACCTCCCTGAACGGCTAGACCACACTTTTTATCTTCTCTGCTTCTGAAGATAGTCGTACAGTTGCCTAGAGTAGCTTTGAAGTGAGTCTACCCGTCGAGTCAACTTCTCGAGCCTTGTCTTAAGCCGACTCACCCTTTCCCTGAGTAGAATTATCTTGTTCTGTGCGTCGAAACCAGGCATAGCTATCCATAATAGAGGACGACCACGCTGTCTTTGGACTTATTTTATAAAGTAAATCTTAGTCCTCAATGGATGACGATCCGAGGGCACTCGTGAAGCAAGGGTAGTTCGACCTGCCCACACATCTTTTATCCGAAACCTGAGGATTAGGAGTAGGTGTCCGGTTGGCTATAGACTTCCATAACCACTTCTACCCCTCGAAGTACCTCGAGGAACTAAGCAAACCCGGCGGCTACGCCAGGGTAGAGAAAGACGCTGAGGGAAGGCTGCTCGTCCACTACGAGGGTGACTACAATGTCATCGTCGGTCCACATATCGACTTGAGCGAAAGGCTCAGGGACATGGACAGGTGCGGCGTCGAGAGGCACGTCCTAAGCCTGACGACGCCATGCGTCGAGCGAGAGGCCCCGAAGAGAGGCGTGAAACTCGCGAAGCTCGCCAATGACGGCTTCGCCGAAATCTGCAATAAACATCCTGACAGGTTCTCGGCCCTGGCGGCGCTCCCCCTTCAGTCCCCTGTTGAGGCCGCGGAGGAGCTCGAGAGGGCGGTAAGGGACCTCGGGCTGTCCGGGGGGACCCTGATGACCAACGCTAACGGTAAACCCCTCGACTCGCCTGAGTTGATGCCCGTCTACGAGAGGGCGGTGAAGCTGGATGTCCCTCTCTTCATCCACCCGACCTCGCCGATGAACAACGTGGCGATGGACGAGTACAGGCTCGTGCCGATAATAGGGTTCGGCGTCGACACATCGGTATCCGTCCTCAGGATGGTCTTCAGCGGCCTCTTCGAGAGGCTGCCACGCCTCAAGCTGGTCGCCTCACACCTCGGCGGAGTCTACCCCTACCTGAGGGGCAGGATAGACATCGGCTACAAGGCCTATCCTGAGTGTAAGGTGAAGATTAAGAGGCCCCCGTCTGAGTACTTGAAGAAGGTCTGGGTCGACTCGATAATCTACGACAACGATGTGCTTTTGTCTACGCTCGCCTTCCTCGGCGACGGGAAGATCGTCCTCGGCAGCGACCACCCCCACCAGATAGGGGACATCGACCAGGCGATAAATAGGATAAGGAAACTGGACATCGACGAGAAATCCAAGGAAAAGATACTCACCGGGAACGCCAAGAAGCTGCTGAAGATGTGAGACGGCTCCTCCTTACTCCCAGACCTTGTCCGGGTTAAGGATGTTCAGGGGGTCGAAGGCCCTCTTCACCGCCTTCATTACCTCGACTTGGGTTCTGCCGACCCTCTTAACGAGGTACTGCCTCTTCGTGTAGCCGAGGCCATGCTCCCCCGAGACCGTGCCGCCCATTGAGAGGCTCAGGTCTATGAGGTCGGCGATGGTCGCCTCGAGGACCACGGGCCACTCCTCGTCGCTCTGCCTGAGCCTGACGATGAAGCAGTGGATGTTTCCGTCGCCGGCGTGTCCGACTGGGACGACTAAGACCCCGTTTTTTGCGCTGATCTCCTCGGCCTTCCCAATAAAGTCCGGGATGGCGCTTCTCGGGACGCAGATGTCCGCCTCGTCTACGTCGTAGAGGGCTAGATAGGCGTCGAAGACGGCCTTCCTGCCCTCCCATATCTGCCTCTGCTTCTCGGCAGTGACCGCGATATA
>Ga0315291_10007332_pt1 | contig 13652 bp, 10 predicted proteins | sample YL17G12_20_MG_FD_203070 | JGI IMG/M metagenome (GOLD analysis project Ga0315291, IMG submission 203070) | Sediment microbial communities from Yellowstone Lake, YNP, Wyoming, USA - YL17G12_20 | ecosystem: Environmental > Aquatic > Freshwater > Lake > Sediment | place: USA: Wyoming | collected...
GTGGGCGACATCGAGAGCCTTCCGTTTCTCGAAGCGACCCGACAGATGCGCCTGAGCCTGGGGCCCGAGAATGTCGTCTTCGTTCATTTGACGCTCGTTCCTTACCTCGGCACGTCGGGTGAGCTGAAGACCAAACCGACCCAGCATACTGTGAAGGAGCTGCGCGCGATCGGGATCCAGCCGGATATCCTTCTTTGCCGCACCGACCGGTTCCTGACGCTGGACATCAAGACGAAGATCTCCCTCTTCACGAACGTACCGGTCGACGCGGTCATCACGGCCAAGGACGTCGGCAACATCTACGAGGTTCCGCTCATCTTCGCCAAAGAGGGCCTCGACGAATTCATCCTCAAGCAGCTGCGGCTCGAATCCCGGACGTCCAACCTGGCGCAGTGGAAAGCGCTCGTCAACAGGATGAAACATCCGAAGGACGAGGTCGATATCGCCCTGGTGGGCAAATACGCGGGTCTCAAGGATTCGTATCTCAGCCTGAAGCAGGCGCTTGACCATGGCGGGCTCGGCCACCGCCTCAAGGTCAACGTGTCCTGGATCGAAGCCGAGGACCTCGAGCGCGGGAAGATCGAGAAGGTCCTCGGCGACAAGGACGGCGTCCTGGTGCCCGGCGGGTTCGGGCATCGCGGCATCGAGGGCAAAATCCGGGCCGTGACCTACGCCCGCGAGAATAAAGTCCCGTTCTTCGGGATCTGCCTCGGAATGCAGTGCGCCACCATCGAATTCGCCCGGAACGTGGCCGGGCTGGCCGGCGCGAACAGCACGGAGTTCGACGCCGATGCGCCGTACAAGGTCTTTTTCAAGTGGAGAGAGATCCGGGGAATCCAGGACCTGGGCGGGACGATGCGGCTCGGCCAGTACCTTTGCAACCTGGAACGGAATTCGTTCGCTCACAAAGCTTACCGCGCGGGAGAAATTTATGAGCGGCATCGCCATCGCTACGAGTTCAACCCCGAATACGAAAAGCCGCTGACCGAAGCCGGGTTGTTCGTTTCGGGCAAGAACCCGGATTATGGCCTGGTCGAGATCGTCGAGATCCCGCGTCATCCCTGGTTCCTCGGCTGCCAGTTTCATCCAGAGTTCAAATCCAAGCCTTTGAAGCCGCACCCTCTTTTCAAAGCGTTCATCGGAGCCAGCTATGCCCACCGCCTCAAAAAGCATAAAAATTAGCTCCGGCGTGACCGTCGGCGGGGGAGGATTGTTCCTCATCGCCGGGCCGTGCGTCATCGAGTCGGCGGAACGGACGCTCGGTATCGCCCGGCGGACAAAGGCCGTCGCGGACGCGCTCGGCCTCCCATTCATCTTCAAGGCGTCGTTCGATAAAGCGAACCGGACGTCGCTCCGCTCTTTCCGCGGACCCGGCCTGGATCAAGGGCTCGAGGTCCTCGCCGAAGTGAAGCGGACCTGCCACGTTCCGGTGCTTTCCGATGTCCACGAGACAGCGCACGTCGAAAAAGCCGCCGAGGTCCTTGACGTCATCCAGATCCCTGCGTTTCTCTGCCGCCAGACCGACCTCCTCGTCGCCGCGGCGCGGACGGGGAAGCCGGTGAACGTCAAAAAAGGCCAGTTTCTCTCCCCCTACGATATGAAGAACGTCGTGGAGAAGATCGAGAGCGCCGGCAATACGCGCATCCTCCTGACCGAGCGCGGGACGATGTTCGGTTACAACAACCTCGTCTTCGACGTCCGGGCCATCCCGATTATGAAAAGCTTCGGCTACCCCGTCGTCATCGACGCTTCGCATAGTGTCCAAAGACCGGGCGGGAGGGGCGATGTTTCGGGAGGCGAGAAAGAATTCATTCCGGTCATCGCCCGGGCCGGCGTCAGCGCGGGCGCCGACGGGATTTTTCTTGAAGTCCACGACGAACCCTCCCAGGCCCTTTCGGACAAGGACAACTCCTTGAAGGTCCGCGAGTTGAAAGAACTCGTCGCGACGCTTTTAAGATTGAAAAAAGCCCTGTAAAGGACGCCTCATGACCAAACGGAGTGTTATCGAAACGGGACGCGAAGTCCTCGAGATCGAGGCCGGCGCGGTCCGGGCCTTGAGCGCCCGCCTGGACGACAATTTCGCCAAAGCCGTCGACCTTCTTTATCGAACGAAAGCCCGCATCATCGTCATCGGGATGGGGAAATCCGGACTCGTGGGCCGTAAGATCGCGGCCACGCTTGCGAGTTGCGGTACGCCGGCGATGTTCGTCCACCCCGCGGAGGCCGGCCACGGCGACCTGGGAATGATCCTGAAGGACGACGTTATTCTCGCGGTCTCCTACAGCGGCGAAACCCGCGAGATCCTGGACATGCTGGAGTTCATCAAGAGGATCGGCGTCAAATTGATCACGATCACGGGACACAAGGCCTCGCGGATCGCGCGGTACAGCGATATCGTCCTGGACGCGCGGGTCGAGACCGAGGCCGGACCGAACGGCATCGTCCCGACGTCGAGCTCGACGGCGGCGCTCGCCCTCGGCGATGCCCTCGCGATCGCCGTCATGAAAAAAAAGGGATTCAGCGAACGTGAATTCGCGTTCGTCCATCCCAAGGGTGCGATCGGCAAAAAGCTTCTCCGTGTCGAGAGCCTCATGCACAAGGGCCGGGCGGTTCCGTCCGTCCCGCTGGACATGCCGATGCCCGAGGTGATCGACGAAATGACGGCCAAGCGCCTGGGGATGACATGCGTCCTCGCCGCCGACGGCCGTCTGGCCGGGATCATCACCGACGGCGACCTTCGACGGATGATGGGCAAGTACAAGGACAGCCTTTTGGCGAAGCGGGCGCGGGACTGCATGACGCCGGACCCGGTGACGATCGACAAATCCGACCTGGCCACCGAAGCCCTCAACATCATGGAGCAGAAAAAAATCACGTCGCTGATCGTCCGGAACAAGGACGGTAAGGTCGAAGGGATCATCCACCTTCACGGCTTGTGGCGGACGGAGATGGTTTGATGCGGGCTCGCGACCGGGCCCGACGGGTCAAGATGATCCTGTCGGACGTGGACGGAACGCTCACCGACGGGACGATCGCAGTCTTACCTGACGGCGAAGAGGTCAAGTCCTACGACGTCAAGGACGGCCTGGGCGTGTTCCTGGCCCGCAGCGCCGGTCTCGAGGTCGGTCTCATTACGGGAAAGATGTCGGCGGGGCTCGAGAAGAGGGCCGAACGCTTGCGCATCAAGGAACTGCACCAGGGCGTAGCCGATAAAATGCCCGTGTTCGAAGCGATCCTGGCCAAGCACGGGCTGTCGGCCGTCGAGGTCGCGTATCTCGGCGATGACCTGGGTGACCTCGCCGTCATGAAACGCGCGGGCCTGGCCGCCGCGGTCCGGGACGCCCATCACCTCGTCCGCAAACAGGCGCACTATGTTTGCGCCCGGGGCGGCGGACGGGGCGCGTTTCGCGAGCTCGTCGAGTTCATCGTCGGGGCGCAAAAGAAATGGGGCGTCGTCGAAGAACGATTCAGCTCGATGTTCGACCGTAAACTCTAGAAAAACGGGGGAGGACGACCGTGGAGATCAATCCGAATATCTTTCGCGAGTACGACATCCGGGGGATCGTGGATAAGGACCTCACTCCGGGCGTCGTCCGGACGCTCGGGAGGGGGATCGGGACGTATTTTCGCGGGCAAGGAAGGCGCGTCGTCGCCGTCGGCCGCGATTGCCGGCTCAGCTCCCCCGAGTTCGCCCGGCATTTGATGGCCGGCCTCCGCTCGACGGGCTGTAACGTGTTCGACCTCGGAACGATCCCGACGCCGCTGCTCTATTTCACGATCTTTTACAAAAATATCGAGGCGGGCGTCATGATTACGGGCTCGCACAACCCTCCCGAATACAACGGGTTTAAAATGATGTCGGGAACGGAGACGCTCTACGGAGAGACGATCCAGGAGATTTACCGGCTGATCCGGGACGACCGCCTGACCTCCGGGCCCGAGGGAACGGAAACGTCCTTGAAGATCGTCCCGGAATACCTCGATTACGTCTCGGGCCAAATCCGCCTCGCCCGGCGGCTTAAGGTCGTTATCGACGCGGGCAACGGCACGGGCGGCGTCGTGGCCGTCCCTATTTTCAAGAGGTTGGGGTGTGATGTCGTCGAGCTTTACTGCGACATGGACGGCCGGTTTCCGAACCACCATCCGGACCCGACGCTGCCCGAGGCGATGCGGGACCTGATCCGGACCGTCCGCGAGACACGGGCCGACCTTGGGATCGCGTATGACGGAGACGCCGACCGCATCGGCGTGGTCGCCGATGACGGACGGTTGATCTGGGGCGACCAGCTCATGATCTTCTTCGCCCGTGATATTCTGCCGGCTCACCCCGGCGCCGTGATCATATCCGAGGTGAAAGCGACGAAGACGCTGTACGACGAGATCGCGAAACTCGGCGGGACGCCGATCATGTGGAAGACCGGACATTCGCTCATCAAGAAAAAGATCAAAGAGGAAAAGGCGCTGCTCGCGGGGGAGATGAGCGGCCATCTCTTTTTCGCCGACCGGTGGTTCGGTTTTGACGACGCCATCTACGCCTCGTTGCGGCTCGCCGAACTCGTCTCGCGCTCGGACCGGACGGTCTCCCAAATGCTCGATACCCTTCCCAAGACATTCAGCACGCCGGAGATCCGGATCTACGCCTCCGAAGAGGTTAAGTTTAAAATCGTCGAGGACGTGAAAAAAGAGCTGGCCCGAAAGCACCGGGTCATCGACATCGACGGCGTCCGGGCGATCTTCCCGAACGGATGGGGCCTCGTCCGGGCTTCGAACACGCAGGCCGTTCTTGTCTTGCGGTTCGAGGCCGATTCCGAATCCGACCTCGCCGCCATCCAGAGCGAAGTCAAGGCGGCGGTGGAGCGGGCCATCAAGAGATTGGGCAAATGAAGAACGCCGGGCCCGATATCCGCGTCGTCATCATGGCCGGAGGCAGCGGCACCCGCTTCTGGCCGCTCAGCCGAAAGCGTTCGCCCAAGCAATTCCTGCCGATCACGAGCTCGCGGACGATGATCGAGGAAACCGTCCGCCGCGTTCTACCTCTTGTCCCGCGGACAAAGATCCATACGGTCGCGAACGCGGACCAGACGCGAACGATCAGGCGCCTACTGTTGCGCATCCCCGAGCGGAACTTCCTCGTGGAACCGCAGGGGCGCAATACCGCGCCGTCGCTCATCCTGGCCACGGCCTGGGTCTACCTCCAAAATCCCGAAGCGGTGGTGGCCGTCCTCCCTTCGGACCATTTGATCGCCGACCCTGAGGCCTTCTTGAAGAGATTCGAAGCGGCGGCGACGGCGGCCGCGGTCGAGGACGCTCTCGTGACGTTCGGCGTTCGGCCGACGTTTCCGTCGACGGGTTTCGGGTATATCCGGTTTCACCGGGACAAGGCGAGGCGAATTTCGGGAGACGCGTTCTACGATGTCGCCTCTTTTCATGAAAAACCGTCCCTCGAGACCGCGCTCGAATTTCTCAAATCCGGGAATTATTTCTGGAATTCCGGCATGTTCCTCTGGCGGGCCGATGTGTTCGCGAGGAAGCTGGACCTTTACGCGCCCGAGTTTTCCGCGTTCTGGACGAGAATGCTCGACGCGCTGCGGTCGAAATCGAAAACCGCCCTCGCGACGCTTTTCGCCGAGATTCCGGCGACTTCGATCGACTACGCTCTCATGGAGCGGGCGAAGGGCGTTCTCGTCACGGAGGGCGATTTTGGATGGTCGGACGTCGGCGCCTGGTCGGCGCTATCCGACATCTGGGAAAAAGACGGGGCGGGAAACGCCATCAAGGGAGACCCGGTCGTCCTCGATTCCGAAAATGTCATTTGCTACAGCCCGGGAAAGGTCGCGGCCTTGGTGGGAGTGAAGGACCTCATCGTGGTGGACACGAAAGACGCCTTGCTTATCTGCCGGAAAGACCAGGACCAAAGGGTCAAGGAAATCTTGGATATCCTGGCGAAGAGCGGGAAAGCGGGAATTTTATAGAAATCGAGACCGGATCATGTCCAATAATTAGACATTTCAGCGTAGGTCTATAAGTCTAGTGGATTATCCGGATTTTCTTGTTGAGGACTATCGGGGCAGGCGGGCCTCCCAGGTTGAAAAGCGCCATGCGTATGGCCAAAGCGGCGGTTGAAACTTCGCCGATTCCAATCGGGCCCGGGGCGTTACGGACGCCTGCTTCTAGCAGGTACTCGAGATATTCCATCTTGAGTTCGTCCATCGTCGGAAGAGTATCTCCAAGAACCGAAGTTTCTATTTCGGCCTGGGGAGAAACGCTTCGGTCGGTCTTCATGGGCGTTACCGTCCCTGGGCTTGTTTGATCAGCCGAATATTGTTCGAGACGACGTAGGACAGCGCTATTTTTATAATTTTGGCTCTATATTCGATCATTTCGAATATTAATACAGCATATATGGTGCCAATTATTAAATATGTTTTATATCTCGCTTATTATAAATATTATATGAAAATATAACAATGATTTAGAATTATAATAGAGTGTTCTGATTAAATACATCATTTAATATTATAATTGCTATAATGTTATTAATAAATGAAATAAACGCAATAGTGTTGAAATGTCCATATATTGTTCACATTTATATTCCGGTATCTTTTAAGACGGCCCCGAATCCGGTATAATCGGCCCAAGGAGGATTCGAACATGCGTCGTTTCAAAGCTTTTTTTCTTTTCCTAGCCTTGTTATTCGGTTGTTTATTGAGTATTTCATCGGCCCAGGAAAAAGCCCTTGTCGGAGCGCGCCATCCTGCCATTTCGCCCGACGGCAAGCAGGTCGCGTTTTCCTATATGGGCGACCTCTGGGTTGTCTCCGCGGACGGAGGAAAAGCTTATCGTTTGACCGACCATGTCGCTTATGAGCGCGAACCGGTCTGGTCCCCGGACGGCCAATCCCTTGCGTTCACCTCCAACCGGTTTGGGAACAACGACGTCTTTGTGATGAAAGCCCAGGGCGGAACACCCGTCCAGCTCACTTTTCATACCGGTGACGACGTCGCCACCGATTTCACACCCGACGGAAATGGGGTCATTTTCCGGTCATCGCGCGCATCATCTTCCAGCCTTTATAAGATCCCGGTCACGGGCGGCAACGAAATTCCCGTCCTCGAAACCTATTGGAATTGGGCGTATCACGCCAGGGTCAGCCCGGACGGTCGCTCGCTCGTTTTTTCCGAGGGCATGGAGAACGGCTATTGGTGGCGGCGCGGCTATCGCGGCGCGAACACAGCCAAGGTCTGGATTTCGGAATTGGCGGGCGGCGGAATCAAAAAAGTCGTCGACGACACGGCGAACGCGTTCTGGCCGGATTGGAGCGTCGACGGCGGCCGGCTCTATTATGTCAGCGACCGAACGTCGGGCGTTTATAACATCTGGTCGGCGTCGCGCGACGGTTCGGACAAAAAGCCGGTCACATCTTTCAAGAATGGCGATGTCCGGTGGATGTCCGTCGCGGCGCGCGCCCCGCTGGCCGCGTTTGAAAGGGATTTCGGCATATGGCTGACCGACCTGCGGACCGGCGCCTCTCGGCAAGTCGCCATCGATGCGCCCGCCGAGACCAAGGAGAACCGGACGTTCTTCATCGAGAACGGCCCTGTTTCGGAATACCGTCTTTCCCCCGACGGGAAGAAGATCGCGGCCGTTGTCCGGGGGGAAATCTTCATCCTCTCACCGGACGGCGGGTATGCCCGTAATATCACGAATTCCCCGTGGCGTGAAAAGGACATCGACTGGGACAAGGACAGCCGGGCCATCGTCTATGTCTCGGATATCAATGCCCGCCCGGACCTCTTTCTCATCTCCGCGCTCGGCGACGGGACGCCGCGCCGGCTGACGGATTCGGCCGAGGACGAAAACACGCCCCGGTTTTCGCCCGACGGAAAATGGATCGCCTATTATCGAGGGCAGCGCCAACTCCGGGTCGTCCAGCCGGACGGTCAGGGCGACCGGCTCCTTGCCGAGGGCGATTTCGGCGGTCGCTTCGCCGACGATTTTGTCTGGTCGCCGGACGGTAAGTTCATCGCGGTCGCCGCGAGCCGGAACGCCAACCAGGACCTTTTCGCCGTCGAGCTGGCGACGGGGGCGATGCGCCTGCTGACGAACACGGCCTATGATGAAGCCATGCCGACCTGGACGGCCGACGGCAAGTCGATCCTCTTCTTATCCAATCGGACGGGGCACAGCTTCCCTGAATTCACCGGCCAGCGGGACCTCTATCAGCTCCATCTCCAACCCGTTCCGCCCGAGTTTGCCGAGGACGATTTCGATAAAATGTTCGCGAAGGAAGAGGCGGACAAAGCGGCTAAGCCCGAGCCCAAAAAGGACGAGAAGGCGCCTGATATCACGCTGAAGCTCGATAACCTCGACCGGCAGACCGAGATCGTGGTGAGCACGCTGGGGAACGAACAGCAATTCGTCCACTTGGCCAAAGACGACTCGGTCGTTTTTGTCTCCAATATGGACGGCCGGAGCCATTTCTGGAAGACCAGCCTGAAAAGAAAGGAGCGCGGCCGGTTCGAAGCGTTCATGCCCCAGGTTAATAACCCGTCGTCGCTCCAGCTCGATAAAAAGGGCGACGCGCTTTATTATCTCAGCGGAGGTCAGGTCGGCCGCATCGAGCTCACCGCCCAACGCCAAAAGAATGTTGCCTTCGAGACGAAGATCATGGTCGATAAGACCGCGGATTATGAGCAGATGCTGGGCGAGCTCTATTACACGCTCGAGGACTATTACTATGACTCGGCGCACCACAAGGTGAACTGGCGCGAGATCTTTGAGAGGTACCGGCCCGTCCTTCAGCAGGTTCGCGAAGACCAGGATTTCGCCGATTATGCCGATGTGATGATCGGCTGGATCAATTCCTCGCATATGGGGTTCACCATGCCGCGGACGGGCCGCATCGACCAGCCGAGCGCCCACGTCGGGGCGGTCTGGTCCTTCGAGGGCGGGAAGGTCGTCCTGAGCCGGGTCATCAAGGACGGCCCGCTCTATGACCAGCGGGACAACGTAACCGTCGGCGACGAGCTCGTCGCGGTGGACGGCAAATCGGTCGACCCCGCGAAGAACATCTGGACCTACTTCAACGGAAAACTCGACAAGCGGCTGAAGCTCGGGTTCAAAAGCGCGAAGACGCAAAAAACATCCGAGGTGGCGGTTAAAGCGATCTCCGCGGCCGACGAGAACCGACTTTTACTCGAAGAATGGATCGCCGGCCGCCGCGATATCGTCAGGCAGAAAACGGACGACCAAGTTGCGTATCTTTACATGCGGGCCATGGGCATGGGCGACCTCAATCGGTTCCTGCTCGAGCTCGAGCGCGACGCCGTCCCGCGGAAAGGACTGATCCTCGACCTGCGCTTCAACAGCGGCGGGAACGTCCACGACCGCGTCCTTCAAGCTCTAATGCAGCCGAAATACGCCAAGTGGCAAAAGAGGGGCCTCGGCGAAACGCCGCAATCGTCGTTCGGGTTCGCGGACAAGCCCGTTGTCGTGCTCACGAACGAGGTCACGCTGTCCGACGGCGAAATGACGACGAACGGATTCAAAGCGCTCAAGCGCGGCCCCGTCGTCGGCAACACGACCTACGGCTGGCTGATCTTCACGACGAGCGCCGGACTCATGAACGGCGGTTCGTTCCGCCTGCCGTATTGGGGTTGTTACACGCTCGACGGCCAGGATATCGAGACGCTCGGAGGCATCAAGCCCGATATCCTCGTCATCAACGACCTGAGCCACGAGCTCAACGGAACGGACCCGCAACTTGCTAAGGCGGTCGAAAAAGCGTTGGAGCTCGTCAAGAAAAAATAACGGGCCCGGGGGCGCCCGGGTGAGATGATCGAAGATGACGGCCATGATAAGAGCGAACCGAGACCAAGGCCATGTCGGGCACGAGAGGGTCGGACGGGCCCTTGCCGCGGTATTTTTTCTCGTTTATTTTGCGTCTTATGGTTTTTCCGCGGCGTTCGCGCCCGGCGAAAAGTGGTTCCTGATCACGATCGCCGACAGCCCGGTCGGCTATCTCCATGACGTCGCCGCGCGCAAAACGGGGGCGGCGGAACCGCTCGTCCTCCATTCGTCCGAAATGAAAATGGTCCTCAACCGCCTGGGGGTTCGAGTCGAGATGCGCTTCGTCACGACCTCGGAAGAGACCGAACGCGGCGAGCTGAAGAAAGTCGGATACGAACTCCAGGCGTCGGTCATGTCCACCAAGACAGAGGCCGTCGTCGAAGCCGGCCGCATTTCGCTCAAGAGCGAAGCCGGCGGGAAGAGCTATAAGCGGACGATCGAGTACGCGGGAACGCTCCTGGGCGAGGACGGCATCCGGCAGCTCGCGGAAAAAAACCTCAAGAAACCGGGTGACGCCGTCTCGTTCCAGACGTTCATTCCCGAACTCGAGGCGGTGAGCCAAGGACGGCGCAAAGTCCTGGAGCGGGAGACGCTCCGACTGAACGGAAAAGACGTGCGCACCGTCAAGGTCGAGGAATATATCGAGGCCAACGCCGTGGCGAGCATAGCCTGGCTCGACGAAAACGGCGATATCGTCAAGGAAAATATGTCGACACCCTTCGGGATCGGGGTCTCCGTCCTCACGGACAGGGCCCGGGCTCTCGCCGCGGCCGAGGGCGGTGAGCTTCCCCCGGAAATTTTCGAGCGGTCGGTCATCCGGTCGAACGTCCGGCTGCCCAAGGCCCGTTCGGTCGAATATCTGAAGCTTAAACTTATTCACAAAAACCCCGACCTGGGATGGCCGGACCTGGCCCTGCCTTTCGAGACCGTGTTGTCGAAAGATAAAAGCGCGCTCGTCATAGAAGTCCGCCGGCCGTCTATACCGAAGCCAACGGCCTTTCCGGTCCGGCTTGACGAAGGGAACCGGCCGTATCTCGAGCCCAACGCTTATATCCAGTCGGACGAAGAAGGCCTCCTGTCGCTCGCCCGGTCCATCATCGGCCCGGAAAAGGACGCGTTCCGCGCGGCGCTGAAGCTCGAGCGCTGGGTCGCGGACAACATGACCTTCGACCTCGGGATCGCCCTGGCGCCGTCGTCCGAAATCTTCCGCAACAAGCGGGGGACGTGTCTGGGGTATGCGACGCTTTTGGCCGCGCTGACCCGCGCGGTCGGAATTCCCTCGCGCGTCGTTTTGGGCTACGTCTATGCCCTCGCGATCTTCGGCGGGCATGCCTGGACCGAGGTCCTCGTCGACGGGACTTGGATTCCGGTCGACGCGGCGATCCCGGCCTCGGGCGTCGCGGACGCGGCCCGCCTCGGCATCGTCACGACCTCGTTCGGAGACGGAGCGGGCCTTCTCAGCGGCGGCGCGGGCCTGAAGCTCTTCGGCCAGGTCGACATCAAGGTCCTCGAATACGCGGGCCCGGACGGGAGAAAAATCCAGGTTTCCGAAGGCGCGGCGCCATACAGAGTGACGGGAGATCTCTACGAAAATCCCGCCCTCGGCGTCTCGCTCACGAAACCCCCGGAGGCCCGGTTCACGAAGCTCGACGCCGCCTGGCCCGATACGGTCATCGTCCGTTGGGAAAGTCCGGCCGGAGAGCGGGTCGAGCTTCAAGAGGCTTATCTCAAGCCCTGGAGCGCCGAGGTCGACGCCGCCGCGGCGATCCTGAATTCGCTCGGAATTCCGTCAAAGCCCGGGCGCGCGGACCGGCCCGGCTACAACGGCTATCTCGGGGCGTCCGGAGGCAAGGCGGCCCTCGTTCTTTTCGACCGGCCGGAGGCTTGGGTTTTGTTCGCCGAAGGGAAGGAGCCGGCCAAGCTCTTGGAGAAGGCCGCGGCGGGCCTGACGCTCACACCGACAGCGCGATGAACAGCTGGGCGGCGAAATAGCTCGACAGGATGATCGCCTGAGCGGCCGGAAATTTTTTCACGAAGCGATGGGCCGCGAGGACCGAGTCCGAGACGACGAACAGCAGCGCTCCGACGAGCGCCGACAAAGCCTTCCCCCCGCCAACACCGATGAAGCGTTCGGCCGCGAGCGCGGCCATTATCGTAACGACGACGATGTAGAGGAAGACGGGCAGCCGCATTTTTTCGAGATAAGGCGCCAGGGTCCGCATCATGAACAGCGCGTAGAGAAAGAAGGGGAGAAGGGTGCCGAAGTGGAGATGATAGGTCATCGTGGAGAGAAACGCGATGATATAGAAGACGTGGGCGGCGAGAAAGCTCGCCAGGCCTTCGATAAAGCGTTTGGGCCGCAGCATGAGAAAGACGTCCCCCAGCATCGAGCTTCCCAGCCCGGCGAGAATCCAGCCCCGGTAGCGCGGATACGGGTTCTGTGCGAGCAGGACAAGGACGATGACGCCGGCCATGGCGAGGGGCTTGAACACGTAGACCAACCGCCACCGGCCGCGGTAATCGAAAATAATCGTGAGGACGGCCGCGGCGACGATGAGGACGGCGAGAACGATCACGCGAGGTTCCATGTCAGCCGTCCATTACGGGCGTTCTATCCGCAGCTTCTCCCGGGCTTCGGCGAACATCGCTTCGGCGTAGCTCGACGGCCAGGTCCGCTCTTCGAACGTCCGCCTCTCGACCATTTTTAAAAAACCTTCGAATTCGTGAAAATAGGACCCGTAGATATGGAAGCTGTCCACGAGGTCGGCATACCGGCCGACCCGGACCGGTTTTCCGATATTCGCGGCGATGCGGCCGGCGATGACCCGTTGCAGCTCGGTCAGGGCGAAGACGTTCATGTACGCCGCTTTGTAGGCGTCGCGGGACCGCCAGTGGGCGTTCATATTCAAAACCGGGACGTTCCTCTCGTCCTCGAGCATCCGGCACCAGACGCGCTGAAGACAAGGCGGGTCGTAGGTCGGGGGGTCGAGCTTGACGTTCCAGGTGATCGCCTGGGCCCGGCGGGAATGGCCGGCTCGGCTGAGCTTATCGACGATATATCCGACCTGGTCGATCGCCTCGCCTTCGATCTCGTAGGCGAACAGACGTTTATGATAGGTGTAGGTCCATTTCCCCTCCTCGGGAGCGATCCAGTGGTCGTGAACGCCGTCGACCACTTCCTGGCGATAGACCTCGAGGTCCTCGAGGCCGCCCGGGAACGCCCTGTGAATGCGGGGCTCGGCGAAGGGGTCTTCGACGACCCAGAGCATCGTGCAGTCGCGGCTGGGCGGGTCGCCGGCTTTATCGTATTCGGTTTTTATAGCGGCCCCTTTGCGCCAGCACTCGAGCACCGCTTTTTCCCAAGCCTCGGGGAGTGTTTGTCCGTGCACGTATAGCGTCGGAATGTTGCCGTTCATCGTTACCTCCGGGCTCCAGATTGGGTTTTTATCACAGGACCGAGAGACGGTCAAATTTGTCGAATTCGGGGACATGTACTAAAATTCCCTGGGATTCAGATGGCGATGACGGGCCGCGAGCGCATCGAAAACCTGCTGGCCGGGAAACCGGCCGACCGCGTCCCCTTCTGCCCGGCCGTTTACGAGCACAAGGCGGCGCTCGTCGGCGCGACGCCCTCGGACCTGAGCCGCGACTCGGGCCTCTTTGAACGCGCTCTTGTCCGGGAAATCGAGCTTTACCGGGCCGACCTCGTCGTCGTCGGGTGCGACGTTTACAATATCGAAGCCGAAGCCGCCGGATGCCGGGTCCGTTTCTTCGGTTCCAACGACGTCCCCTCGATTTCG
>Ga0315291_10007333_pt1 | contig 13651 bp, 17 predicted proteins | sample YL17G12_20_MG_FD_203070 | JGI IMG/M metagenome (GOLD analysis project Ga0315291, IMG submission 203070) | Sediment microbial communities from Yellowstone Lake, YNP, Wyoming, USA - YL17G12_20 | ecosystem: Environmental > Aquatic > Freshwater > Lake > Sediment | place: USA: Wyoming | collected...
TGCCGAGCATACTGAGTGATACTGTGTCAGGTCACCCTCAACAAGGTGTACTCTATCAAGGACTTGGTCTAAGGGTTTCAGGTCTCTCCTTGACGCATGTCTTACGAGGCCGTAGACATTGTAGCCAGCCTCAACAAGCCTGCAAGTCAAGTTTGACCCTATGAAACCGGTGCAACCGGTTACCAGCACGTTTGTCATCTGCTAATCACCTTCAGTTTCTCTTCAGCGTCAGCAAGGTCTTTATGTGTATTGACGGTGATGAAGATTCCTTTGAAAGGATAGACCTTCAGATTACTGTTAGCTGCTAGGATCGGGAAAGTAGTCTTCTCAACGTCTCCCCTTTCAGGCAGGAAATCAAGTATCTCTCTATCGAACATGTAGACGCCAGTATTGCAGTTGGCATGGGGGCAGAAGGGTTTCTCAGTGAACCCAATCACACTATTGTTCTCATCGACTTTGATGTGGCCGTATGGGCAGTGCGGGTTGGTCATAGCAATCGTGGCGATGGGATTGTATCTGAAGTGAAATTCAGCCAGATCCTTCAGAGTCAGATCTGTAATCTGATCGCCATTCAAAGCGAAGAAATAATCGTCATCAACATATCTGGTAATGGCTAATCTGAAGCCCTCACCAGTGCCGCCCTCGACGCTATGGACACTGTAGACTATCTCAGCGCCGAATCTTGAGCCGTCACCAAGGTATTTGATTATCTCCTCCTTCAAGTGGGCTACTCCCAAGACTACTCGGCGAACATTATTGAAAGCCAGCCATTCGATTACCCACTGGATAAGCGGTTTACCAGCCACCTCTACCAGCGCCTTCGGGATTCGGTCTGTCAGGGGCTTCAGTCGGATCCCAGGTCCTCCAGCAAGAACCACGGCCGTGTCCACGCTGTTAGACAATTTGTCTGTCACTCTCTGTCTCCACTGTCTCAGCAGAGTCAATAACCTGTGCGTTGTGATGCGTAGAAACACAGTAATATTCCTTTATGGACTTTGTGTCTCTCAATATTGCTAGAACGTTGTTTGACTTTCGAGTGCGCGCTAAACTTTGAGGTGAGAGTTGTTATGTCGTGACCAGGCGGAGCCCAACTTCTAGCTCCCTCATGGGTGAAAAGTTCAGCACCCCCAGCATCGGAATGCTCAGGATCTCTCCAGTTAAATAGTAGAGTCTTCAATGTTTCCATTGGCCTCACAAGTCACTGAATCCAGTTTCACGACTGTTCAGTTTCTTCTCAAATCCAGAGAACCGAGTGGCGGGATAACCTTAGTGCTTGAGACAGAGGAACGTGATTCAGATCTTGAGTTTGCATAGTACTCAAGATTCCTTTCGGGTTAGCTAGGAATAATCAAGGATCTGGCGAAGTTCGAGCTTACCCAAGTGGGGTAGGCGCGTGCATACGGGCCTGTTCCTTCACTTGGTAGCTTGTCGGATCTTGAAAATTCAAAAAAATGGGGAGTGGATATTACGTTACTTCTATGTCTACTGTGTAGGATGTGACTGCTGTAGTAAGCTGTACCAGCCATGTTTGATCTTGGGATGGTGGCGAGATCGGCAGTTGTGCCCGCTTGAGGTAGTTGTATGAGGTTGTCGATCCTGCGGCGATAGTTGTCTTTTCGTAGATAGCCATGTCTGGCTCATTATAGGTCGTGGATGGTGGGCTAACCAGACTGATGGTTATGCTTCCCGAGTTCGACCATGTGCATGTCACAGTGATCTTTGTGGCGCCTGCTCTGACCTTGAAATTGTAGGTTCCGGGCTGAGCCGAAATTGTCAGCGATATTGTTGTTGAATGAGTTATTGATCCTGCTGTTCCAGTAACCTGCAGATTATAAGTTCCAGTTGAGCTGAAGGTATCAACATCCACATTCATTGTAGAGGCTGTTCCGCCAGGTGTTGGTGTGACTGTGGTCGGAGTGAATGCGACCGTTACTCCGCTTGGTGTTGTTCCTATCCATGAGCTGGACAGAGTGACATCATCACTGAAGCCGAGGATTGAGGTCACCGTTATTGTTGATGCATCTGAGCTACCGGGAGTGGTCGATATTGTGCTTTTTGATGGCAAGATAGTGAAGTCCGGAGTTGAAGGCGTGGAGGATGAGTCAATGAAAACTGTGCTGGAGTCTGCGCCATCGCAATGAAGCAATAAGGCTGTATAAGAATCCATTGTGTACTGAGATGAGGGCGGAGTAAATGTCGTAGTCCATCGAGCAACCCCCTTGCTTATTCTGAATTCATCTATCCAACCGTTTAAGTAATGACCGTCACTTCTTCCGCCTATTGTCAGTAGTGCAGAGTAGTCATTCATCGGGTTTGTATTACTAGCGCCAGTCCCTAGCAGGTTTCCATTCTGGAACCAATACCAGGTATTTCCTGAACGTACTAGAGCGACATGATACCAAGTATTCACAGACATCGTTGTGGCCTGTGGAATCGCTATCGGATTATTAGTTGGAAGTGTATATGTAGCAAACTTCCAAGTGTAGGTTCCACCATTATTCCACATGGCCAGCCACCAGTCATTATAAGCACCAACATTCTGCCCAGAGATTCTCACGTCAGTGCCTGATGTTGGCAGAGCGTTGAATCTTACCCAGAAGTCAATCGTAAAGTCCCCAGTGCCAAAGTACCAGTCAACACTATCAGGAGTCGACAGGTAGTCGCCAGAACCGTCGAATAGTCCTGAAGCCCCACCGAACTTGCTTTGAGCAGTCACAATTTGAGCATTACCGTTAGCAGTGACAGTCTTAGTAGCTCCCATCGTATTCACGGTGAATGATGAGAACAGAACCGCAGTGAGAATAGCTAAGAGAATCAGTTTCTTTGTGAACATTTCATTTCACCTCCTTTACTCTCATCCCACCTGAACATACTTTACATCATATGCAACTAACCGTGGCAGCACCAAACCTGAAGAGATTCTATTGATACCTGCCAACGTGTTAGATGGACCATAGCGCGCCCACACTGCTCCATAGCGATTACTTAACAAAGTCTTTGTGTTACTTGAGTTTCGGCTAGTCGGTAACGACAACAACTTAGCATTCACCTGCATTTCCTCTGAAACAGAGCACACTCGACTCATTCTCATCCCACCTTAACGTACTTCACATCATATGCAGCTAGCTGTGGCGGCAACAAACCTGAAGAGGCTCGATAAACACCAGCCAACGCGTTAGATGGAATACTCAAACTGAAGTCATATCTAGCCGTCGACCCCCCTTCCACAGTAATCGGTATACAATCATAATGATCGCCAGCCAGTCCGATGACCTCAAAGTACAGATCCCCTTCAAGGGCGGTGTCAGCCCAATTGAAGACCGTCACAGTCACCTTAACCGTCTCACCTCGGCGGTACGTTCTATTCTCGAAGCTCATCCGCAGACTTGGCTGTGACAAAATGTCACCAGTGACTGTCACTGTGTGCTCAGAACTGATAGCACCTGCATAATCGAAGTCTCCAGCCCAATAAGCCCTAACCTGATAAGTGAATGGATACGGTGGGGACCACGTCGTGCTAAACGCTCCACTTTCATCAGTCCTGACATTCATGAATGTAGCCCAGCTCACCCCGCCATCAGTGCTGTAGTTCAACTTCACCGAAACGCCCACACGCACTGGAGAGATTGACCCACTCAGTATCGTTGACTCGCCAAGATTGAATGATGAGGAGCTAACAGCCAACGTGATTGTGCTGGGCATCTTAAAGTATGCAGTCACAGTGTGAGCTGCATTCATCATAACTGTCGTAGCCAAGTTAGCCGAATAAGGACTTGTGGACTGGCCGTCCAGATACCAGTACTGGAAATTGTAGCCTGAAACCTGAGACACACCAGCAGGACCGCTGGCTCCACTGTCATACCATCCCGTTCCGCTGGGAGAATCTAGGCTGCTCGGATATGTGTTGACTGTCAAGTAATATTGATTCTTCCAGTTGAAAGTCACTGTCTTAGCCCTGTCCATGGTAGTTGAACCACTTGTTCCAGAGCCTGTCGCATCACCAGAATATCCTGTGCAGACGTATTGTGTTCCTGTTCCACCGCTTGCAGGTGAAGTGACTGAGAATGATGCCGATGAACCGGAGCTATACCATCCAGCTCCTGTAGGTGAACCGTAAGGAGAATTGACGGTGAGATAGTATTGTGTCGCAAAAGAAGCGATCACGGTCTGGGATGAACTGGGCACAGTATACTGATGAGATTGCCCACCACTATCATTCCAAGATGTCCAGACGTATTGAACGCCACTTCCACCAGAAGTGGGGGACAATGCTTCCAGTGAGTGAGAGGATCCTGTGGTCCAAGTATATGTCTGTGGAGTAATTATGGTGGTCCCATCTACTTTGACTAGACCGGAACCCGTTGGATTTGATGTAATAGTTATTGACTTGGCGGGTGAGTTGAAGTTTACATTCAGTGTTTCCCAGTAGAGACTATATTGAGCTCCGTTATCGTTGTAGCTACAGTCATAGTTGATATTCATGTTCATTCGGAAGATGCCGTTAGGACGTAGCCCCCCTGCAGTGCCCCAACTGTTAACCATGATCCAGTAACTATTGTTCGGATCAGTATCGTCATATCCTACACAGAGTACTCCGTGTCCTCCGCCTCCAGAATCCCACGTATGCCCATTTGAATAGTCAGGACTCCACAGAACACTCTCCGCCTGGTACCAGTAATTGAAGAAAACGTTCCAGTCTGCTTGGGTTGGGAGATAGTATGCAAACCATACAGCCTTGTTCTGGTTCAGAACATTTTTGATGTTGGTAATCGCTGTGCTTCTGGGCACCTGAGTGGTGTTTACTGCTTGTGCAAAACATGAGATTATTGGATAGTTAGGTGAAGTGGAGATGCTTGAGGCGGCAACTGTTGACGTTCCGCAGCCCCTTGAATAGTCAGCGTAGGCGGCGTTGGTGTTAGACCAGGGAATAGCCTTTCCAGTACTTGAGTAGAAATATGCCACATCATCCAACCAGCCTCCGCAACATGAATACGCATAACTTGTTCCCCCGCCGTTATGCCAGTTGGAACCCAAGTACTGGATGGATAGTCTGTCTTTGATCCCTGTTTGAACATCTAGAGCTATCTCCAACACGCCAGTACCAGCCCAAACCCAACAGTCACCACACCATCCCTGGGAGCGCTCGGAAGGAGTATATTGAAGATGGGGGAGAAGACTGAATGAGGCCCCTTCAGCCAGAACAATGTTCGGATCTATGAAGGCCCGCGGAGCAGCGTTGTACAGTTCCACCCATTTATTGCGAGTGTCACTGTCAGGATGCATTATCGAATTTGTCAATTCACTTTCTTGCTGAATTGCAGTGTCGTGACTGTCTGCTTTGGCTGACACATTGCTCGTGCCGGAAGATGTCTGGCCTGCAATAGCAAAAACGCCACTTATAATCAGGAGAAAGAGTAGCAATGCTAAGCCTTTCCTGAACATTCTCTCACCTGCAGGCGGATACTTCATCCGTCAAGAACCGTTTAGACCTACTGTAACTGGACTCTGCAAGTGTTCGCTACACTGTTGCCGAGAAGTAACTACGATCAGAGGCGGTTCAAGTTTTCATTGTGACACACGCCTAGACCTTAAAGCGCGCGCTACGAAAACACCAGGATACCGCATCCAAAATTCTTCAGATACAAAGGATTTCGAGAAGACGAGCACTAAATGACTCACAACTTAATTCATAAACGAGACATTCAGCACGGTATGGACACAGGTTCGAATATACAAACAATTTTCACAAAAAGAACAAGATTTTGTATTGACCACCGGTGGCTGTTTTTCAACGCTTCTCAGAATAACGTACGTTATCCTATCTCTAGTGGATCTTCTCGGATAAATTGGCAGTGTCTGTTGAAATCTCTTCATCCGTTAGTCTATTCGTTCTATGCGAATATCCAGACCGTGAAACTCCTTGTCCCTGCCTGCCAGGAGGCTCGCTTTCTTTATCTTTGCAGTCGCCACTGCGAAGGCATCTGCTAGTGAGAGAGCATGCTTTCCCTTCATCTTTGCCGCTTCTTTCCAGAGGCCATCGTCATCGATTGGAACTACCTCCAAACCATAACTGCGGAGGTTCTGCTCCTTCTCCTCAGCTAATGTAGGACTGTTCCTATACAGGATATAGTAGAACTCCGACAGGGTGAGTATGTTCAGGTAACCCTTCAGTTCTCCCTCCATCACCTTTGCGAGGTATTTCTCAACCTCTCTGCCTCTGGGTTCACCTAGATAGAAAGCTAAGAGAGCTTCAGTGTCGAAGATGATGTTTAATCTCTGATTTTCTCAAGCAGCCTCTTCTCCTGCAACCCGTCTCTACTCCTGGCTTCGTCCAGAACCTTTCGCGCCGCCTCTCCTTTGAAGTGCTGCTTTAATGAGCGCGCGCTAGTACAACCTATTTGTCGAGTCCTACCCGAGCACAATATCGGAGCAAAATGTATCAGTAACGAGGAAGGGCCGAGTTACGATACCCGTCTCGAAGAGAAAGAAGTATGGGATCAGAGAGGGAATGCGGGTCCTTATCAAAGACAGTAACAAGGGCATTCTCATTACTCCCATTACTCCGATCGAGAACTTGGTCGGCAGTGACGCAAGCAGGATCAGCCTGGAACAGATGAGGAAGAAGCTTGACGACATGAGGGCCCATGACAGGTACTGAACAGCGCGCGCTTCTTGCTAGTTCAATGTAGAAGTTTCTTCACTGGATAAAACTCTGCTTTTCAGCATTCCTGATATCTGATCCCCTCTGGCAAGTATCTCTTTGTCATTTGTTACCAAGTATTCTATCTGCATCCCTTCATCTTTAAGGCATGATATGTGAGCTAGATGAAGTGTATCCAGCGTTTTGAGTCTCATTTTGGAGGCCAGCTCCAGAGCCTTTAGATAAATGTGGGATATCTTAATTGGCGAACCAACAAGGCTTACCGTCATTGGGATAGGATCTACATCAACTATCCTCAATTTACAGTCCGTGATCGCATACTCAACTAATGCCTGTACATTCTCTTCATTGGACAGCTCTTTCAGCAGGGCTTCGATTTGTGGTGGGACCTCGACCTCTTTGGCTTCTAGTAGCCTTGAGAAGATGCAGCCCAACTCCGACAGGGAGAGGGATGATGCTAGCTTCTCAACCTCTATCTCTTTAAAGAACTTCCTACACGAAGCGCTATCAGGGTCGTTGGGAATGTACTTGGCCAGAATCACACTCGTATCTACGTAGGCGCTCATCACAGGCGGCCCTCGGCAACCAATTCAGCAGCCGCCTTCTTGGTCGTCAACTTGATAGGATCCTGACCCCCCTTGTATGTGAGTAGAACCTTCAATGTTTGTTCTACTCTTGGATTCGCTAGGTAGCGTTGAACCTCTAGATCGATGCTGTGCTCCACCATAGACTTGATCGCTTCGCTCCTATTGGATTGACACTCCCACGGCTAAAGGCCTGTGGGATTCTTGCATACAGCCCCCTCAGCGCTTGGAGAATCATCTGTGGTAGCTTTCATCCCTTCACAGCTCCGAGGCTACCTGCAAGGGGTATGCCACTGCCCCGATGGCTGTTCCTTCACATCGAAGGTTCGCCATTTTCAAGCTCTTATACGTGGGCTTCCTCCCCCCACTTCACACCTAGAGTCTTTTATCCGCGCATTCCTCCAGATGCTCATCGAGAGGACAGGTCTTTGAGGCGAAATCTAAGCCTAACGCCACTCACCCACACCTGAAGGCCGTGGGCTTTCTGGCTGGGATTAGTAAGTTTCTCCGTGGGTCTCGCTGTCTTGGCAAGCAATTCTTTCCCCTCAAACATGAGCAACGACTACATCACCTATACCATGCCCACAGACCTTCCAATGGTCTATCTTGACAGGCGGGAGATGAATTCGCTTTCGGTCAAAGCTTCGATTTCAGATATTTTTTTGAAGTCTGCGTCATCGCTGATTACCATCGACTTCTCAAGATACGCTGCCGCTGCTATGAAGGCGTCGGCTATGGAGACGTCATATTTACCTTTGAACTCCCCAGCCTTGACAGCAGCCTCTTCATCTATCTCATGCTTTCTGAGATATATAGCGTGCTTGAGCTCTTCAGTTCTGGTTTTGGCTAGGTCAGGTCTTTTCTCCTGCAAATACTTGTAGTAGATTTCTGTCAATGTGACTACGCTTATCGCCGCCTCTATTTCCCCAGCTTCTATCTTGGATGCAATTTTCTGGACAGCTTCCCAACCTTCTTCCTTTGCAAACAGCTTGATTAGGGGCTTTGTGTCCAAGACGACCTTAGGCTTGACGGGTTCGTTTCTCAAATTCCTTTGTCCACTCCTTTCTCGTGGCCTCGATCTCCTCTGAGGGCTTCTTGCCCCTGAATATTTCTTCATCTACACCAGCTAACTTCGACAGCTTGGGTAGGGGAACGACTTTGATTGCGTTTCCCTCGCGAATGATCAGGAGTTTTTCGCCTTCCGTTATTCTCAGTTCTCTTCTCAGCTTTGAGGGAATCGTTACTTGACCCTTCGAGGTGACTGTGACTGTTTCTACCATGGCCAACTGCACCTACAAGACGAAGAATATCTTACATTAATAAATATGTCGGAAATTTCGGGAATTATCCACCATTCAGCCATGGCCTTACATTGTCTCATGTATTCCGCTGGGTCTCACCATTCTATCGATACTGGTCAGCGCGAGATTTTCACTTGGACCTAGGGCGAAAAAAACGTTCCAGTCTGCTGAGGTAGGAAGATACCAAGCAAACCAGACAGCCTTGTTCTGATGTAGAATGTTCTTGATATCAGTAATGGCTGTGCTCTTTGCTACTCCATGAGTATTAGGGATTGTCTGAGCAGTACATGACGTGATCGGGTAGTTAGGTGAAATAGAGATATTGGAGGCAGTAATAGTTGAGCTTCCGCATCCTCTTGCGTAATCAGCATATCCAGCATTAGTATTAGACCACGGAATAGCTTTCCCATTACTTGAATAGAATTGTGAAAAATAATCTAACCAGCCACCACAGCAGGCCCAAGAGTAACTTGTTACACCAGTATCATCATAATTAGAATCAAAATATTGGATGAAAAGGCGATCTTTGATTCCTGTTTGAACATGAAGGGCAATCTCTAAAACGCGTCCCCCCCAAACCCAGCAGTTACCACACCATCCCTGGTCGCGCTGTGAAGGAGTATATTGAAGATGATTAATGAGGCTGAATGATTGACCTTCAGCCAGAATAATATTTGGATCTATAAAAGCACGTGGAGCTTGATTATGCAGACTAATCCATTCATTAAGAGTATCATGATCAGGACGCATAATAGAATTTGCTGGTTCGCTTTCTTGCTGAATTGCAGAATCGAAATACTTTACCTTAGAATGTTTATTCTCAGCACCATAAGACGTCGGATCCACAATAGTGACAATGCTACTGATAACCAGAATAGAGGTGAGCACAGCTAGACTTTTTCAAAGCATTCTTTCACAACATATGCTCGTCTTTATCATGTGCACAGCTAGGCATATCCATTATGTAACAGCACTCCAGAGTTCGCAGTCACCTCGAACCAAGCCATTAGAGATTGGCTCCCCATCTCACACGGGACACTTAAGATCGTCTGTACAAACAATTTTCACAAAAAGAACAAGATTTTGTATTAACCACTGGTGGCTGGTTTTCAACGCTTCTCAGAATAACATATGTTATCCTATCTCTAGTGGATCTTCTCGGACATATTGTCGGCGTCTGTTGAAATCTCTTCATCCGTTAGCCTATTCGTTCTATGCGATTGTCTAGACTTTGAAACTCCTTGTCCCTGCCTGCCAGGAGGCTTGCCTTCTTTATCTTTGCAGTCGCCGCTGCGAAGGCATCTGCTAGTGAGAGAGCATGCTTTCCCTTCATCTTTGCAGCTTCTTTCCAGAGGCTATCGTCATCGATTGGAACTACCTCTAAACCATAGCTGCGGAGGTTCTGCTCCTTCTCCTCGGGTGACTTGCTCCCACCCATAAATGGGTGTGGGGTTTCTTGCTCGATTCCTCGCTGATTTCGATTCGGCCTTCCCCTTCTTGGGGAACTGGAGGCGCTGGTGGGTCTCATTTTATGAGGATGGCTTCGTTGACTCCTCTGAAGTGCTCGTCCCCCGTGACGATTTGGGCGTTCTTGATTTTTGCTGTCGCATAGAGGATCGAGTCGGCCATGCTCCAGCCTTTGATCCGCCTCTTCATGTGAGAGTTCGTCTTGCCGCTGAGCAGGGCGATCTCCTTGGTGAGGTCGAAGGTAACTGTCGTGGAGTTGATGAAGGCAACGTCCTCTTCGAGGTATTTCCATCCTTCCCGCGAGTATTTATCGGCGAGCTCCGCTAGAACGATCGTCGGGGTGGCTGCCTCTCCCTCCTCAATATACCGTCTCGCCTTGGCTCCATTTTCGGTTCCCCGGAAGTATTCGATCCACACATAGCTGTCTATGACATACTTACAACTCATGGAACTTGGCCTCATCGCCCTCGGTGAAAGGGCTCATATCCGGGTGGGCACCGAACATGGAGTGAGGGATCTTCTTTGCCCTTCGAAGCAGAGCGTGGATCGCCTCATCGAGGCTCTTTGCCTTGAGCTCCGCCTTAAGATCCTCTAATAGCTGCTTGGTTCTCCTTTCAACCTCGATCGTGGTCTTCGACATAGCCTATAATCCATAGCTATAGTTTATTAAATTCTACTCGCCACACATCATCCCGTGACGTCCTCCCACGGCTTTAGCCGTGGGAGTGCCAATCCTCAATCCGCAGCGTCAGTCTCATCAAGGAGCGAAACGAATTCGTAGTAGGTTACTCCCAGAGTGGAGGCTGCCTGCCTGTAGGTCATATGGCCGGCTTTCACCTTATCTGTTATTTGACGAAATCGTTTCATTCCTTCATTACCAAACCGGGTCTTGTAAAGGTCCAAGACACTTTGTTCCTCGAATATCTCCATTAGCCTCTTGGGCGATACTTCAAGTAGCGCGCGCGTGTCGACTCGTTCAAGTACGATGCTTCCTAAGCTTCAAAATGTGTTTGATGTAATCTTCACTATTACCCGCCCATCAGGGAGAGTCATCACAGACTTCAAAGTTGGTGTTTTTGAGCTATGTTTTTGCCGTGAGCCCAAAATATCACATGGTTATAATCACTAATCAAAAAAACCATTTAGCACTGCAAAACTGCAACTAGCGCGCTCGAAAAGAACACCGTTACCTTCCCCTAAGCACGCGCTCAGAATGTCGAATCTTCAAAGAGAGGGTTGAAACCGCAATAATTCCAACCATGATAGAAAGGTAAGGGAAAAGAATCCATAGCTTATTGATCTGTTGTACCTCACCCCCAACAGGTCTATTAACAATGTAGGAGTTCAGAACTCTGAACGCGTTTATTCTTCCATAACCAAAATAGGGATCCCAACCGACTGACCCAAGATCATCAGAATAAATCTGCATTATAGATCTAATCTGATCTCGAGAATAGGATGGATACTTGCTCCAAGCTAAAGCTGCCAGAGCTGATGTATAAGCAGCCGCCATTGAGGTTCCTGTTCTATACTCGTAGCCATTACCCAGAGTTGTCGAGTATATGCTGACTCCTGGTGCTGAGAGATCTATCTTGTCAAAATTATTCTTGAAGTAGAGATCATCGTTGATATCTGTGGCAGATACTGAGATGACCTCTGCATATCCTGACGGATAATGTGGCAGATTCGTGCCGTCGTTACCAGCTGAACCTACAATTACACAGTCCTTAGAGTATGCATACTGTATTGCGTTACGAATGAGTGAAGAGTCCACATATAAGCCCCAACTGCAACCCAGAACAATTCTATCATAACTTGACTTGCCAATGTCGACGGCGTGGACGATGGCTTGTGCAGCACTCCAAGATGTTCCTGTGCCCGCAGAGTCCAGAGACTTTTCCGCCATAAGATGTACTTGTGCCAAACCAGAAATTCCCAAGTTATTGTTCAGAGTTGCAGCTATGATGCCGGCACAATGCGTTCCATGCCCATTGTCGTCTAAAGGATCGTTATCCAGATTGACCCAATCATATCCTCCAGAAACGTAGTTCGAGATAAGATCTGGATGATTATAGTCAACCCCAGTATCTACGACGACTGCCAAGACACTTGAACTTCCTGTTGTAATATCCCAAGCTGCAGGCGCCTGAATCTTGGTCAGTCCCCATTGGAGATTGAAGAACGTGTCATTAGGAATGAATTCAGCAGATATTCCATAAGTAGGTTCGACAAAATCTAGCCATTCCTCCTTTTCCATAGCCGCAAAAGACCGAAGCCCACTGGTTCTGACTTTTACCACTTGAAGACTGGCAATTTCTCCTTCTACTTGCATACCCAAATTGGCTAAGCGTTCTCTGATCTCTTTGTCTATCGGCCTCTTAAGTCCTAACACCAAATCATTAGACTCGACTCCTACAAGTGCGCGTCCGCTTAGAATGAAAACAGTTGCAGAGAACAAGACCAGAACCATAATCAAGGCAAAGATTCTCTGAGACTTGAAATCCAGTTCTCGCATAGTGGCATCCTTCACCAGTCGTCTGTGCTTTGCATCAGGAATTCCTCGCCAATCTGATTTGGAAGTGAACTATCCGAACAGACAATCTATCAACTCAACACGAGTTTAACTGCCGAACGCAGATTTCTCGGAATCACACGCATAATAATGTCTTTCTCTGTTTCATTGAAGGGTTTAACAAGCTTCAACAGAATCACTGCCGCCACAATGAAAACCATCAGCTCCACAAGGCCTTTGGCTAGGAATCCCAGACTGACTAGTCGGTCTATGGCAAGTGCAGGCATAGCAGATAAGCAGGAGAAGACTAGGATTCTCCAGTCAATCTTCAGACGATATCCCAGCTGAGAACGTATCGCTGAGTAACTCACGACTAACCCGGCCAGAGCCATGACGAGCCTTGCCAGAGCAGCCCCAACGCCCGCAAGAATAGGGACGGCCAACAGAAGCGTGACTAGGTTGGCCAGGACTGCCACAGCACCAGCTAAAGCCACGGATCTTGTCGATCCTAAGGCTTGGAGAGTCGAGTTTATCAGAACGTATATCGTCGTCGGCACGACGGCTAGAGCTGCGATGGCAAGTGCTGTTCCGCCAGCTGAATATTTTGCTCCATAGGCTACTGTCAGTGCAGTCGGAGCTACTGCAGCTAAAGCGAGACTTATCGGAGTGATTATCAAGAGTGAGAGACGTATCACTACACCTAGAATATCTGTTGCGTTTTCCTGTCCGGATTCCCCGATCTTGTAACTCATCGTTGGAAAAAGAACTGAGGCCAGGGAATTCGGCAAGAACGTAAGAACAGCGGTGCTTGAGATCACCAGGTAGTAGGTTCCTACAACTGAGAGATCCGCCGTTATCATGTACAATATGGCGATATCCAACCATGCTTGAGCAAGAACTATCAGACTGGCAACATATATCGGCCCACTGTAGCCTATTAGAGAGTTGGACGGCAGGGCAGTCTTAGTTCTGGGCAGCTTTCCACGAAAGACCAGGATCGAATATGCCAGAGAGGCTATAGCACCCGTTAAGATGCCTAAAGCTACTCCGTGAATTCTTAATCCAAGCATCGCTAAGGCTAACCCTGAGAACCGCCCCACAACATAGAACAGTATGTTCTGGATCG
>Ga0315291_10007334_pt1 | contig 13650 bp, 16 predicted proteins | sample YL17G12_20_MG_FD_203070 | JGI IMG/M metagenome (GOLD analysis project Ga0315291, IMG submission 203070) | Sediment microbial communities from Yellowstone Lake, YNP, Wyoming, USA - YL17G12_20 | ecosystem: Environmental > Aquatic > Freshwater > Lake > Sediment | place: USA: Wyoming | collected...
TTGCCGAAACGGCAACGCGCATTGGACGGATTATGCCCCGCCTGTACGGCGTTGGGTTTATGCCGTCCTGATCCTTCAGGTTTTACGTGGCAGGGGAAACCTTGTTTCCTGCCACAACCGAAACACCTTGTCAAAGAACACAAACGCATCCTTGCACAAAATCCCCGCATTGGCAACAAAAATCAGCCTGCCCCGCCTAACCCCACGACTGAAGTCGGGGGAATGCGGCGGGGTGGAGTTGTTCAACGGTTTCGAACCCCCTTCCTCTATCTAATTTTCAAAAATGGCGGGGATGGCGGGATTCGAACCCGCGATCATATACCAGATTGACAATCTGGCGCCATGGGCCTCTAGGCGACATCCCCTTTTCAACTTTTCAAAACGACACCATTCCCGATCCATCCTGCCTTTTGAGCAGTATATGTTATCAACGACTTGGAACACTTCAATTGTTTCGCTATGTCTATTTTTCTCATCCCAAGATTCAATAGCTCTAAAATAACGGGTGCTCCAACAACATGTTTCTCTTTGTGGTCGCAAACGGCCTTTTCTATTTCATCACTAAACCTACCAAACCTATCACTGTCAAAATGAGACAATGCATGACAGTTGCGGCATAGCACTTCGCACTTCTCAAGTTCTCTTACAATTTGGCTCATAGTTTTCAAGAACATATGATTGTTGTGTGCTGTCCCGAAACCGAACAGTTTTTCCCTTTTGTTCCTGTGATGGAAATCCAAACATGCGACATTGGACTTGTAACCGCACCGACAACATTGGACTACTCCTTTGATCGTTAATAGCCTCAACTTCATCTTGTTTGGTTCTGGATAATGGAGATCCAGATGACAATTACGACACAACAGTTGGCATTTTTTTACCTCTTCCCAATATCTGCTCCACCTATATCGAGACAAATATGAAACTTTGCCATTCTTGTCGCCCTCATGGTGAAAATCCAAAACTACTGGATTAGTTTCGCCGCATCGAACACACCTTCCGCCCAGAAGGCGAATTGCCCTTATCTTTTTGCTCGTCCTCAAAACATACGTGCTGTCCATCTTGTTCATAGTTCAATTCTCCTGGTCTATTATTCTGTGGTTGAATTGAACCTTCCTTCTTCAATCTGGTAGCGGGAGACGGAGTTGCACCGCCATCCTATGGTTATGAGCCATACGTGCTCCTGTTGCACCATCCCGCAATAAAAATGGTTGCGGACCTGGGAGTCGAACCCAACCGCCGAGATTATGGGCCCCGACAAGGCACCGGCCTGTCGCCCGCGATCTCAAAGAACACAACTCAAATCTGGTGGCGGGAGCGGGGGTCGAACCCGCGACCTCTCGGTTATGAGCCGAGCGCTCTCCCAACTGGGCTATCCCGCCGTTGGCAAGCGCGGCGGGACTCGAACCCGCATTTATCTCTGGTTTTGGAGACCAGGGCCCAGCCAATTAGACCACGCGCTTGTAGCTAAAAACAAAAAGGGCCCGGCGGATGCCCGCCGAGCCCTTCGGAAAAATCCCCTTAGTACAGAATGGGACCGTCCGCGGCGCCCGACGGCGTCGTATCCCACATCATCCGGTCCTGCTCTGTCGTTCTCATTGTTGAAAGCACCTTACTCCTGTTTCATTGTCAGGAGTATGGCAAAAAATTCAATGGGCGTCAACATCTTTTTGAAACTATTTCCTGTAGAGGATGATCGTTCCCATGACGGTCTTGTTGCCACCCGTGCCGTTGTAGGTATAGCCCTCACCGTGCAGCTTCCAACCCTTGCTAAAAGCTGACCTGAACTGGGAAGTAAGTGACAAATTCTGAATGGTCTCCTCGTTGGACGACCTGTTCTGCCGATTACGCAGGATGACGTTGCAGACCACCATCACGTTCCTGATGTCCAGCGACGTTAGCAGGGCGATAGTCCTGGCGATGTATGGTGCGGCTCTCCCAGGCATTAAGAGGAGGTCGGCGTTGACGACGGCTGGGTTGAAGCCTCCCCTGTTGACCTCGGCCACCATAGCCTTATAGAGATCCCCCTCGTGCCAGTGGCCTCGGCCGATTCGGCTGTTTGCCATGTGGATATCCGGCTCGATCTCCGCGCTGTGGAACTGATTCGGCCTGACAAGGTGCTCCGATAGGACGTGCTCGAACTCGCAGCCCGGCCTTACCGTTCCACTGTCCGTGGAGCATTGGCCGGCGATTGTCCAATACTGCCTGCCCTTCGGAATCGTTTGGCCGAAGTGTGTGCGGTAGAAGGAAATGACGGTCTCGTCCCTGGCCAGCCGTTTCTTCGGGTCGCCCCAGTTCTTCTGGTTCAGCCTCATGCGGCACCTCTTAACTTAAGCAATTCTTCCGGTTCCAAGCCAGTTACCCCAAGATATCCAATCATTTGTATAAACACCAGCACTATCTGGGGTAGAAGGAATATCTTTGGGAAGTTTTCCAGTCTTAACAAAAATCACCCATTCTTCGTGGGTTTTTATCCCCAAACCCCTAACGAACTTTCTAGCCCTCACGAAAGAACGATATGTACGGTTTTGTGTAGCCACAAATCTATTGCCCAACCAATCACCCATAGAAATCCACCCATTGTTTTTCCAGACATTAACAGGACAAGATGGGATATCTGTTGGCATATTCCCACTTTTAGTGTATGCCTTCCATTCATCACTGTTTTTAAGTCCTAATTTTCTGACGAATTCGCGAGCTTCAGCAAAAGGACGATATTCTCGATCTCGAGTGGCAATGTTGCCGGTTCCAATCCAATCCCCCATGGATATCCACCCCTCGTCTTTATATGGGTTTCTTGGGAAGGAAGGTATGTTATTCGGTGTATTGCCAGTTTTGCAGTAGGCAAACCACTCATCTGATGTTTTCAGCCCCAATCCTCTGACGAATTTGCGAGCTTTGACAAACGGTAGTCTGTCACTCTTGCAAACTTTCCCGCCGCCACCAATCCAGTCTCTAATAGAAACCCAACCATCATTCCGATAAACAGAATGCGGAACGATTGGGATATCCATAGGTCTTTCGTTTGATGCGGCCCACTTTGCCCACGCAACACTGTTTTCCAGACCCAACTTCCTGACGAATTTGCGAGCCTCGACAAAAGAACGATGTTTTCTTGACATCCAATTGTTGTTCAACCAATCATTCCAAGAAACCCATTCATCATAAACCTTAATGGGATTCATAGGAATATCATCTGGCTTTTTATTAGTTTTTACCCAAGCAACCCAATCATTTACAGTTTTTAATCCTAATGCCCTGACGAATTCGCGAGCTTCAGCAAAAGGACGATACTTTCTGTTCCGTGTGGCAACTGTTCCAGTGCCCAGCCAATCACCATAAGAAGTCCAACCTTTATCGTAATAAATTCCTTGGGGATATGACGGTATGCCTTCGGGCTTTTTTTGAGATTTTGCCCAACGTATCCAGTAACTTAAACTTTTCAATCCAAGCATACGAACAAACGAACGTGCCTTCTCAAAAGGAAGATAAGCAATAGCCTTAATCGCCTTCCTGAACTCCTCGAACGTCCTGACCCCGCAGGCATCCGACCCGTATTTCAGGATGAAGTCAAGGACACTGACGTTCTTGATGATCTCATAATTGATGCTCTTCACGTCGTAGCCGCCCACGTCAACCGACCGGCGTTTCAGCATCTTGTAAACCTGCTCGACAATCTTGTCAGCTTTCTTCGTTGCGTTCCCCACTGAGACTCCGTGGCCCTCCATGGTCTTCAGCAGCTTGTCCTTGAAGACGGCTTGGAACTTCCCGTGGTCGTGGTTCAGCGTATCGTCCTCGCGCACCGCGTCAATGATGGTATCCTTGAAATCGTCAAGCACGCCGTTAGCAACCGCCGCATCACCGCACGCTTCCATGAAGTGGTCAACCGGCCTTTTCTTTTCGGTGTTATCCTCCGGTTTTTCCTCCTCCTCCTGGAACTTGGGGTCCAAGCCGACGGGATACATGATGTTCTCAAGCAGCATCGAGGCGAAGATCGCCTTCATGAAGTTGTTGAGGCTGATCCTCGTGTTCTCCCTGTCGATCTGGTCCAGCGAGAAGGGGAGCATGTGGAAGATTGACACATGGCGTTTGCCTTCGGCGTCGCGGAAAAGCCGCCCGATGGTCTGTATTGTCTCCGTCAGCGAATGGCGCGTCCCCAGTATGATCTCGCGGTTGGCCCACTTCCAGTTGGCCCCCTCCTTGAACATCCCGAGGGCGATGACGACGTCCAATTTGGATCCGTCCTTCGCGTCATGGGCGGCATAGACGGCGTTTTTCTTGGCGTCTCGGTTGTCCTCATCCACCAAGTTGACGACCTTCACCCATACCTGCCCACGCCGAACCAGCGTGATGCCGTCCTCGCGTTCCCTGATCTCCGGCGTTTCGCTCTTGGCAATCGCCTTGTAGACGGCTGTGACATCGTCGTGCTTGTCCCCAACCGTGAAATGGCTCCGAACCGGCGGGATGTAAACAATGGTCTTCTCCACCGACCCGTCGAACACCTTGGCGACCGCCGACTCGAAGTTGTGGTTGCAGAGGTAGAAGTCATACGACATGGAGCGCAGGTGCTTCATGCTTTTAAGGAAGCGGTCATAGGGGAGGTTATAGCGGGTGAACTTCTTCTGGTACCTTTCGGGAACGATGTCGTTCTTGTCGCCGCGGAAGAAGGTGGCCGTGGTCAGGCCGACATGCAGCTTTAAGCCGGTTTGTGTGACGGCCCACTTAACCAAGCCTCCGATGCCGTTGATGAGTTCCAATCCGAGGTTCTCGTGCTCCGCATACTGGACGTGGTGGGCCTCGTCAATTACCACGCAGGCGTCGCGGAACAGGTCGGGATTCTGCTTGAACGACCTGACGAGAGTGCTATGGGAACAAACCAGCATGCGATCCTGAATGTCCTCGCGGGCGGAAGGGCCAACCAACCAGTCCAACAGGTACTGAGCGTTTTTCTCATCCGTCCCGTTACATAGGTCATGCCGAGGAGCCCAGTCATAACGCTCCCCGTCCGGCATTTCTATCTTCATTTCCTTAAACCCAAGACCGATGATGGTCTGCGGAACGGCGATGATCGCCCTCATAGTCGGGTTGCGGATCAGCTTGTCAATCACAAGGCAGCCGATCTCAAAAGTCTTGCCGCTGGCCATTGGCGCGTTGATGATCCAAAAACGCTCGTTGCGGAGTTCCAGGAAAGCTTCCTCCTGCCATTCACGCATAGAAAGATAGCCGCCCTTCTTGACGGTAATGCGGGTTTGCAACGGTTCCCAGCCAAATCTAAACCCAGGTTGTAACAGATGCTTTTTGCTCATATTGTGGCCCTTTCTTATTTTCAAAACGAGGCCATATTACCACAGTTTCAAATTAAAGTCAAGGTAAAAATAATGATCTAGCCATATAAATAACTGTATAATGTCATTACAACAAATAGGTACGAAACAATGAGCTAGGAGACATTATATATGAATTCAGAAGCGGTTGTTGTGAAGCCTGAACCGGTTATTGTTAAATTTTTGGAACAATACGCTGAACACATTGTTTCAGCAACTCGTGAATTTTCTTCCCTCGCGGAGGGGACTTCAAGAATTGTTACCTATGACTACGGAACCAACCTCGATGCCGCTAGAAGTATGTGCGAACTGCACGCTAAAATAAGGAAGACGATGTCAATGGGTAGGGTAAACGACGACGGCACAATGGACAACGTGATTGAATGGTCAATGCAGGGGAAAATCCTACTCACACAAGAAGATGATCAGGGGAACAGAAGAGTCATAAAAGAATACGACCCAGATTGTCAATAGATAACACCATTCGGTGTAACACTGTTTGGCGTAACGCATACTGCGTAACGCGCCCTGCGTAACGGAGCCGGAGGCAATATGGAAAACAACGAAGGTAAAATTGTGAACAACCCCGAACGCAAAACAATTTGTGAATGCGGATGGAGGGGTAGGGCGGACGAACTGCTCGCCGGGCCAAATCCGTTCGCGACAGATGAGACCGTCTACGGATGCCCAAAATGCAAGGCAATTGAAAAGTTCCGAACCGCCTGTGACGGCATGAACGACATTGGTTCCACATATGCATCAATTCCGAAGCCGCGGTTATTAAGGCTGATACGGACTGACGAGTGGCTATGGGGAAAAGGATGGTGCCCGAAATGTGGTAGCACGATGATAAGGACCCACCTGCTGTTCGGCAAGATAAGGTGCATTCATCCGAAATGCGAATCGAACCAGGGGGGCCGATGATGGAAAACAACGATCCGCTGCTGGTTGTCAACCCGAAGAGGCCATGCGTCCACTGCAGGGGCGAGAGGCATGCGAGGAAAAGATGCGATTTCTGCAGGAAGACGGGCATGACGCCAATTGACCTCTGCGGCCTATGGAGCCCTGCGGCGGGCTTCCTAGTCTGCGGAGGCCCCAGCGTCAACAAGCTCCCGTATCAGGCTCTCAGGGAGCGCGGCATCGTGTCGCTGGCGGTCAACAACGTCGCCGGACACATCCCGGTTTCCGCATGGTGTTTTGGCGATCCTGAGAAGAAATTCCACCACGGAATTCACCTCGACCCGAAGTGCCTGACTTTCGCCCCGCTAGGCAAACTGGGAAAGCACATCAGGGCCAAGACGCCCGACGGCTCGTTCCGCAACCTCGACATCAAGCTCCGCGACTGCCCTGGGACTTTCGGCTTCTCGAGGAAGGCCGTCTTCGACGCGCCGACGTTCTTCGAGACGGAATACGCTCAGTGGGGCCGAGGCGGCAACCAGCCCGCCGACAACTCCCCGTTCCGGTGCATAGACACGATGCTTCTCGGGGTCAGGCTGATGCACTACCTCGGCTGCCCGACGGTATACATGCTGGGCGTGGACTTCGAGATGACAGAGAAGGAGCAGTACGCCTTCGGCCAGACATGCCACGCGAGGAACGGCCGCTACAGTAAGCAGAACGCCATGCTGAGGGAACTCCTCCCCACGTTCCAGAAGGTCGGCTTCAAGGTCTTCAACTGCAACCCAGAGTCAAAATGCGACGTGTTCCCGTTTGCCACCTTCGAGGAGGCCCTTGGGGCGTGCAGAGGAGCCGTCCCGAAGGAGCCGTTCGACTTGGCCAGGTGGTACGAGAAGAGCTTTTCCGACACCGAGGTGGCCAAACATCCCGACCCTGTCAGCCTCGCCGACCTCAGGCTGATCCAGGATGGCGTAAGGAAGCCCTGACCGCCGACTTATATCGAGATTAGGGAGTTTATCCGAGATCCGTAATATCGGCAGCCGTCTCCGGATTATCAGAGGAATGGCGGCCGACGGCAATGAAAAAATGGATATGGAAACGACGCCGTCACAACAGGCTCCGACATTGAACCGCTGGCAGAGGCGTGCCGCCGCCAGGGAACAGAGGCGTCTGGCAAGGGAACAGAGGGCTCTCAGGAGGCTGCAGAGATCCAACGGATCCACTGCAGTTCCGCAGACAGTCCCTCCGCCTCCAGAACAGCCCCCCACACAAGCCAGCTCCCCGAGGAGGAAGAAAGGTGGCTGCGGAGGCTGCCGAGCGGCCAGAAAGGCCATGGCAGAACGCAAGAGGCTCCGTGAGCTCTCCATGACAAGGGAGGACTGGCTGAGGGCCAAGTCCGACGTCGAAAGGGACATAGGCCTGACCGAGGTCAAGATCGTGGAGCACCAGAACTACAAGGGACCGTGCCCGAGCTGCATCCGAAAGACGCTGAGGATGCTGCGCCGCAGCATCAGGTCGCTCAAGGCAAGGAAACTTGAGATAGAGGCGAGAATAGCCGCTCTGCCATCGCATCCCTGACGGTACGTTTGACGGCAAACAGAGAATCCTCCACCGGCGTCCATATCCGCCCCATCAGATCATTCAAAGTGCTGCAGGATATTGGAGAACAGGGGATGTCAAGGTGGGGACAATTATACCCGCTGAAGCGTTCCGTAAGCGAGCGCCACACCTGTTTCTCAACCTGGCTGCCCAGTTCGGCTATCATGCGGGTCTTCCCGTTCACCACGGCGATGCGGCAGGCCGCTTGGTCCAATAGTCGATCGAGAGCTCGACTCCGAACCCCTCAGGGATCTGGATCTCCTTAACGACCCTCTTCTCTCCCGTTTCCACAGGCTGCCCGTCAACCATCTTGACGACTGGCTGCTTCACCTGCATGGTCATGGAGACGGGGTCGAACATGAACTCCGAGATCTCGACGCAGCCGTCCATCTGCTGGACGATGGGCCCTGTCGCGTTGCAAAATCCAGTCATCTCGTAGAAGAAGACCAGCCTCCTGAAGAGCTTCTCGATGCTCTCCGCATCCGCCTGCATTATGTCCTTGGCCTCGGCGGTAATCTCGTCAAGGCTGTCCATCAGCTCCCCGACGTTCTCGTCGTCTGGGACTGCCATATAGAGGTCCTGAAGGGCCTTTGTGACCGGCATCGTGTCGGCGGCGACGGTCAGGACGAGCCTGAAGGTCTTCTGGGTGTTGTCAATGTAGTTCTCGACGTTCTGGATCAGCCACGCGAGGACCTCCGCGGCGACGGCCTTCGGGTCGATCTTCTTCATCCCAGCCCTGACCTCCTCGGCGGAGAGCTTGGGGACGTCCGAGACCTGTTCGGCGACGGTCGGGTTCGCTACCATGTCCACGGCTGTCGGCTTGACTTCCAACTTCTCATCTGCGCTCATCATTTCACCCCTGTTTTCCTGGCGTGCTGTCTAACCGCCTTTTTCATCTCCGTTTCCATCCCGCGTTCGATGTCGACGCGGTACCTGTCCATCACCATGATCGCATAGGCCATGTAGCCGGCGAAGGCGCCGCCCATCTTGGCCTCAAAGCCCTTTTTGGGGTCGTTCCTCTCGGCATGTTTCACATATCTGCATATCCGGCCGTGCTTGTCGGACATCGAATTACATATCTCGTGGACGCTTTGGGGCGACCCGAGGGAGTTATCCTTCCTGAACCGGCGGTAGACCGCCAGAAAGTCGCTGAAGCTTTTGGCCGCAGCCGAGGCCGCGGTTATCCCGTTCTTACAAAAGCTCATTTGCCGGATCCCTTCGTTTCAACCCGCGTCCCATTTATGAGACAACACAAGGTTTCCTCCATTATACCACCGAAATATAGGATGTGACACAAAAAAACGACACATGGTACGGCAGGATGCAGAAGGCGGCCGAGGGAGCCAACGTCTCAATGAGCGGCGGGATGCAGGCCGGGGTGTCCCAGATGAACGCCAGCCAAGTCAAATCCCAGTATGAGACCCTCATGGGCACCATCACCCAGCAGGTGGTGGCGGCCATCCGAGAGATCGTTGCGAAGGCCAACCTGCCTCCTGAAATGGTAGAACAGGTGATCCAATCGCTTGTGACGGGGGTCACAAGCACCAACATGTCCGGAATCGTCGGCCAGATGATGAACCTCAAGCCGCAGAGCTGAAAGCCGGAACCGGAAGGCTAATAGCCAGGATTTTGTACACTGTCCCCACTGTCATTTATCTAATGCCCCTACCCGGCTTCAACGCGCCGCTCACCCGCTCAGCCTGTTTGGGTTGCATCCTCGGCGGTGCAGACGGCCTATTCGGCCTCCCGCCTTAAGCGGAAATGTCCTGAGCTTCCTCCAAGCCTATGCCCGGCGACAGGGTATCCTTCCGATTCCGGCAATGAAATCATTTCACAAAACGATGGGTGTGTCAATATATGATCCCAGAAGCGGCTCCAGCTCATCTTCCCTGTGAACCATCCTCAGGCTGCAGTTGCCGTGCAGCTCCAGCCACGCCTGTATCTCGGCGTCGTGTTCGCCAAGCAGATGAGCCCCGCACGTCGGGTTGCTCACCAGGACGTGGCACATCTCCTTGTGCTCGTCGCACACCGCCCTGTACCACGTCTTCATGCGGCTCCCGTCAGACGTCCTTGAAGTCCGTCTTGCCCGTCATGAGGTCGTATTCCGTCCCCACGAATTTCAAAATGGCACGTCCGACCTTCGGGTTGTCCCTCTCCCTCACGGGATAGGCGACCGTCCCTTCCCTTATGTGCCCAGCCATCTGCGACTTCCCGTCGGCCAGCTCCTTGGCCTTGGCGAGGCTGTACGGTCCGCGCCACAGCACCGGCACCGTTTCGACGCCATATTTGGAACAGATACGCGCAAAGTCGTCCCAGTCAAGGAACCTGCCGTTCAGCCTGAGGCCGAACGCGCGGAACCCGAGGCCCTTCCCCTTGGGGACGCCGTAGTCGAGGCTTTGGATGCTCCCCCCATAGACCTCTCCGTAAAGGACGGCATTCATGTTCTGCGGGTCGTCGGTGTCGATGGCGACATTGAAGGAGTCCAACAAGCTCCTGACGCCGGGGAGCGTCCACGGAAACCAATAGGTGCTCCGTTTCATCTCCTCGCTGTCGAACCCGCAGGAAGCCTCCACAAGCCCGTCATCCTTCCTCGACGGACGTTTCCTCCTGACCGACATGGAGCCGGCGACCTGACGGCCGTTGACGCAGCCAAGGCGACAGTTAGAATTATGAACAACAGCCCCCTCTGCAACAAAGGAGTGTTCCTCCTGCACCTCAATATCCCACCTATCAAACGATCCCACCAACGCTTCTTTTCCTGTCAATCTCATTTTGTATTCTCCTTAGTTGACCCTCTTCGTCCCGCTTAAAATCAGACTCCCACACTATCACCACCACATATCCGAAACGATAAAAAACTGCAAGTCTTTTCTTGTCTCTAGCCCATTGTTCCCCGACAGTTCTGCCAATAAATTTCAGGTATTGGCTGGGATCCTTGTACCTTCTAGGACGGCAATGATAAACATCCCCATAATATTCGACAATGATCTTAAGTCCGTGATTTATCTCGTCCGGTATAAACCCATGGAAAATTTCTTCAGAAACAAATCCTTCATACAAACCTCTTTCAATCATTAACCTCTTCAATTTATCGCTACCAGCCGACCTGCTTTTGTTCCTGTTGATAAAACTCAGTATCCTCTTGTTTCTTGTAGCCTCATCGGCATTTTTCCAACCTTCAACAGATTGTCTTTCAAGGCGGGATCTGTTTTTCTCATACAGTTCCGGATTGGACTTGATAGTGTCCCATTGTTTTCTTACGGTCTCCGATGGATCGGCTTTTACACAAGAACGAGCGTATTTAGCAATTCGAACCCTTTCTTCCGGAGACTGCAACGACCGCAATTTAGTCAAACGTTTAGACGCAAGTATGCTTTGGCACTTGCGACAAACAACCCCTCCCAGTTTGGCATAGTGGTTGACTTTCAAAACGGAAACAAAATACGGAGCCCCACACATCCTGCACGATATTTGAACCTTTTGACCATTCAAAACGGCTCTTTTTTTCTTTTCCCTACATATCGTACATTCCTCAAGCCTACAAGATCGTCCGCAATGACAAACACGGTTGCCTAACGAGCTTCTCATCGTTTTCTCCAGTTATTACCGTGCACTTAGTGCACGGTTCTAACTGATGATTCGATGAGATTAAGTCAAAACCCTTCTACAACATCATCTTTCCCCGAAAGTTTTTCAGCAGAAATCCAACCTCCATTCCTCGTCAAAATCAAGTGATCTTCGGTACAAACAATTGAGCGATCACCAAAATGAAGTCTAACCCATTTTTGAGAAGACGACAGCTCCCTGTGAATAACTTGCACAACTTCCCTTGGGACGAAATCTATGACATCGCCAACTCTTCGGCAAGCAAGTACAATATCTCCCCTTGTTAAAGCCGAAATGGGAATTTCCTCGCCATTGGCCTGCATAATTTTCGTATCGGCATGCAAACAACCGTGGATCTTCTCCGTAAAGATGACCTCCTCCCCATCGGCGAACACGTCGAGGTTCACGCGGCCGTTCTGAACGTCGGTGAACTTGTCGAAGAACGGATCAATGTCAGGGTCATACGGAGCCGCATCGCCACATCCAACCCGGATCGGAGGTTCGTACTTTTTGGCCCCAAAATAATCACAAACGTTGTCCCCGACCTTCCAGTCAACACCGTCCGGCAGGTCAACGACAAGCCCGAAAGACGGCTCCCCGCGCAGCTTGATCTTCCCGACGCGATCCCTGTCCTTCCCCTTCAGGAGCTGCCTGACTCCGAACTTGTCGGCCCACTCGGCCGGAAGCAGCGTGTCGGCCGGAAAATAGACGCAGACCTGTCCGTCCCTGTACCTGAACGCGAAACGGGCCTCTTCAGTGTCGGCCGCAGGCGTGTTCTCGTCGGCAGGAACCTTGCGACCTTTCTCGTCAACCTTGCCCCTGACGAACTTCCTGACGATCCCTCCGTTCTGGTCCTCCACCAGCGGGATGGCCATCTGGTACCCAAGAACGTCAGCCAGCCCAAGCAGGGAGGCGTTCGGATGCTCGCGGATATTGGACAGTGTCACAATCGGAACTACGCAGTCGCTTGCCATAATGCCTATCCTTTCTTTGTCTTGTCTCGATCCATATATTCAACAGCCCCACCGCACTTCGGGCACTGGAAGTCCCAGCAGCATCCGCACGGCTCTCGGGGCAAAGGCCGGTTCGGGAAAATCATTGGCCTGCTCCCATTCGCACCGAAGGCACTTCCACCCGTGATATCCAGCCGCAATCTTAACCCTTGGGTTTGTCATTGTCCGGTTTCCCAAGATCATACATTTCCAACTGAGCCATCACCATCGCCGACAGCTTCACAGCGTCGTCGCTGATCTGCCTCTTCTGTTCCGGCGTCGCACGGTCCGACGCCGACACCGAAGCGACCAGTTCGGCTTGACCTGACAACAGGGCAGCCAACGGCTGAAGATTCTCAAGGCTCTCTATCCACAGACCCATAACACACCGTCCCTTTCCGAGCTCTGGGCGCTCAAAAATGTTCCAACGCCGGTTTCCCAACCGGATATACGTTGAACCCTATCATATGGAGCCGGCGGTGGTCAATGAGGAAATTGCGGCCGTCGAACAGGAAGGCAGGCTTCTGCATGGAATCGAAGATCCTCTGGTAGTCAAGGTCGGCGTATTCCTTCCAGCCCGTGAGCAGCAGGACGGCGTGCGCCCCAGCCACGGCCTCATACGGCGTACCGGCGAAAGAAACGCCGGGGATGACGGCAGCGGCCTTCGGGTCGTGGATGACGACCTCGGCCTGCTCCCTGACCAGCCCCTCGGCGATGTTTATGGCTGGGCTGTCCCTCGTGTCGCCCGTGTCCGGCTTGAACGCCAAGCCGAAAATGGCGATCCGCTTGCCCGCCAGCGTGTTGAACATCGCGGACACTATCCTCTTCACGAACCTCTCCCTCTGGTGGGCGTTCATCTTCACAACCTGGTGCCAGTATTCCGCCTCATCTTCAAGCCCGTAGTGCCTGCATAGGTAGACGAGGTTGAGGATGTCCTTTGTGAAACATGATCCCCCGAAGCCCACTCCGGCCTCCAGGAACCTCGGACCGATCCTCCTGTCCATGCCGACGGCCTTTGAAACGTCAACGACGTTGGCTCCGCTGAACTCGCAAAGGGCGGCCAAGCTGTTGACGGAACTCACCCTCTGGGCAAGCATCGCGTTGGAAGCGAGCTTGGACAGCTCGCTGGACCAGACGTCGGCCGTTATGATGCGGCTCTCCGGAACCCACTTGCCGTACAGGCGCCCAAGCTTGTCTACGGCCTTACGAGCCTCCGGCGTGTCGTCCCCGCC
>Ga0315291_10007338_pt1 | contig 13640 bp, 11 predicted proteins | sample YL17G12_20_MG_FD_203070 | JGI IMG/M metagenome (GOLD analysis project Ga0315291, IMG submission 203070) | Sediment microbial communities from Yellowstone Lake, YNP, Wyoming, USA - YL17G12_20 | ecosystem: Environmental > Aquatic > Freshwater > Lake > Sediment | place: USA: Wyoming | collected...
GAACGCAGTGAGCGCGTGAGATTCCCCTTGGGGCTACACTTCGACTCGCTTCGCCCCTCGGCCCGAGCTCGGGACGAAGGCTCTTTCAGTGCGAGCGATTTGAGTTTTAGAGTCGAAGTGCCCTGAGCAAAGTCGAAGGGCTACAAAACAAAAAGCTCCATGCCTTGGGCATGGAGCGAATTATTTTCAGAAATACGGCTTAGAATCACTCGTAGCAACCAGTCGGGCCGCTTACAAGAAGGACGTATTTCTCCGGGTCAATCTGTCTTTCCACGGCGGAAACGAAAGTTTTCTTTTGGCAATTCCTGACGCGCAGAGCGCTGTTAAGCTCGCGGCGGATGCTCGCCGAAATAGATCCGCTGTCAAACTTATTGTTTCCGAATGCGTCAACAAGTATTCCGCGAACATACTCCCCGTCTTCAAGCCCAAATCTCCTGTCGTGATTGTAAAGAGCCACCCTCGCTTGATTGAACTCTTCGTCCGAAATCTCGCCAGAAGCGATTCTCTTTACCTGTTCGGCTACGAATTCTCTCACGTCGTCAACCAAGCTTTTAATGGTTTCCCCGTTTTTGAATGGGTGAAGATTAACGTGGGCGACCAATTCCCCGTAAATAGAATTTCTGCCGTAGCGGGATTCAGCAAAATAAGCGACGCCTCTACGTTCTCTGAACTCCTTGTAAAGACGGCTGTGGGTGAACTCCCCCAAAACGGCGGAGAGAATACGAATTGCGGCGCGATCCCTGCCGAGGGCCGTCGGAGCGCGATAACCCATATTTACCACCGCGTGTTTGAAATGATCGCTCGTCCAAGTATGGATCTCCGCTCCGGAAAGTCGTTTCTCTTTGAAATCGGATATCTTGGGGATTTTCACGGGAGGCGGCAACATCTCGGCATAAGGACCAAGCACTTTCTCCGCTATACGGACAATGCTTCCATGATCAACGTCTCCAACAACGATAAGCAGCATATTGTTCAGACCGTAAAAAGCGCCGAATGTCTCGCGCACCATTTTTGGGGTAATACGCGAAACTCCTTCAATAGTCCCGCCGTTCATATTCCTAACCGGATTTACCGAGAAAAGATGGGAACGGAGCAGAAGGTCGAAGTAGGTGTCTCCCTTATCACCGTAGAGGGGATTTTCCATGTCTCGATCCAGCTCTGCGCCTACGATACTTTTCTGCTGCGCCACAGAACGGTCTGCCAGTTTCGGAAAGGAAACAACCTTAAGAAGAACCGATAACATAAACAGAACATCCCGGACGTTGTGGTCAATCACGTATGTAACGGTCCCGTAGGAATTGAGGCCGTTCATGGTCGCACCCCTGCCTTCAACAACCCAGTTCATCTCATGATCGCTCGTGAGACACATCTCGGCTTGCCCCTTAATAGCATCCGCTTTTATGCCGTCAAAAACGCAGTGCTCAATGACGTGAGCAAGACCGCTATGTTCCGGCGGATCATAAGCAGAACCGCTCCTCACGGCCAAACCGGACCAGCAAAGATTGCCGGCGATTTCTTTAGTAATGACGTTCAAGCCATTGTCTAAAACGGACAGCTTTATCCCGAATCCGAGCTTCCTGACTCCGTGTCGGCTCATACGGTCCCCCTTAAAACTCAATTTGCTACGCTCTTTTTAACACTACTGACAGGAAAAGACAAGGCCGCCATTACGATTGCCGCAAGATTTCCAAAAACCAGACCCGTCACTGCAACGAAAAGTCCTCCGCGTTATTGTCGGTGTCCTGAATGGCGCCGCCGGAAAATTTGCGCTCGGCAATCCCGCGACCCCTACGGCGTTTGAGAATTTTGCGGGTTTGGATTCGGCTGCGCCCCGAATTGATTCCCGTCAAGCGGCGACCGCTCATAACTTTGGCCTTTGGGTATGTTAGTCCAACTCACTTCGTCAACTACCGATGCGGTTCTGTAATCGCCATTGTAAAGGATAACGCTGTTATTTGTGTATGCGATATTGGCAGAGCTGGCAGAATATATTAGGTCGGGATTTGGCGTACCACTATAAATAGGGCTGGCGATCAGGAAATAACCCCTCGCCGGAACAGTGCCAACAAACTTGCCGTTGTCCACAAGATTTTCTTCGTTTCCCGAAGAGTTGCGCTTCCGCAGTTCCCAGCCAGCGAGATTGATAGGCGCACCAGTCGGATTATAAAGCTCAATAAATTCATAAGAGCTGTTGCTTTCGGTGCCAGCCATAATCTCGCTTATTACGACATGTCCTCCAGAAGACATCGGCGGCGCCGGAGGAGTAGATGTCGGCGTTTCGGTTTCGCTCACTGGCGTCGGTTCGACTGGACTCACCACTGGCGGCGGAGTATTTAGTTTAAAAGCAGCGGTCACGGAAAGAATGGATGTCGCTACGGTCAGACCGCAATTCCCATTGCCACCTGCGGTGAGCGAAGCCGAACCACCTGCGGTGGGCGTAGCCGAACCACCGCAAGCGCCGGACCAGCCGTCAAAAACGGAATCGGCGGACGGCGTCGCGCTCAAAACGAGAGCCGTACCGCTCGGATATTCCTCGCCGCAATCAACACCGCAGTTGATGCCGGAGGGACTGCTTGTAACGCGGCCCGAGCCGTCGCCTTGAATAGAAACGGCGACCAAATAACGCAAATCGGGATTAGATGAGCCGGATTGAACCGCCTGCGGTGAACCAGGTTGAACCGCCGGAGCTGGCGATGAATTTTCCGCCTTGGGCGTCCCGCCCGGAGAGTCGCTCGTGTGCCAGCCAAAATCGCCTGCGGCAAGCCCAGTCGAACCACCGCCGTTTCTCTCCAAGGTTTGCTTCGTCACGTTATCTCCTCCCGGCCAGCCACTTGCTGTGAGCGTAGTCGAACCGGCCGATGAATTTATCTCATCAATTAAAACGCAGGAGCTGTCAAAAAGCCGGAGCCAGTTACCCGAATTGGAAAGCGCGCCGGAATAAATTTTGTCCGCCTTGACCGCAGGCACCGCGTCGTCATCCGTACGTTCAAGCAAATAAAACTTTCCGGCGTTTATTTTTTCACCGGCGTCAAAGACAATCTTAAATTTCCCCGATTGATCTAAAATCTGCCAGCCGGAAAGATTCGCGCTTTGGGCCGAAACATTTTTGAGTTCAAGCCACTCGTTGTTAGAGGCCTGCGCCGCCGTCTCCCCGTTTTTCGGCGGTGAACCCATCCAGGCGATTTCGTTTATTAAAACTACACGGGTAGGATTACTGCCGTTTGAAAAATTGCATTCCGCGGCCGGCGGCGCGGCGGCCGAGGTTCCCGCCGAAGCCGGAGTCGCAGAAACCACAGTTTGCGTCCTACCATCCGAGTTGTTTCTATTTTCTTCTTCCGCCGAGTTTTTGCTTTGCGGCGCCGAAGCTGATTCGGAAATTCCGCCGGAGCCGGCGGACGCAACGCCGCCATAATGAGCCGGCGGAGGAATTACCGGAGCGACTGCTTGGTTCGAATTATCCTGCGGCTCGGCAGGCGCGCCACCCAAATCAATTTCCGCGGCCAACTTGCCATGACTCCCCAACCCCAAAACGCCGCGAATGCTTGTTGAGACAAGCGCGGCAGTTTGCCCAAAAAAATTCCTTACCTGAGCGTAACCCGGTTTCCAAAAGAAAAAGACGGCGCCCAACGCAAGCACCGCCGCCAGAACGACAAAAACAATCCTCCGGTTCGACCGGCCACCTTCTTGAGGAAATTCCACGCCGTCCATAAATTACTCCCAGAGTAGCAGAAAAACTCCCGGCCCGTCAATCCATTCGACGAGCTCAGGATTGATGCCGAGCTTAGTCGAGGCATCAACCCCGTTAGAGGTAAGAAATCAAAGATTTCTGCCCCGGCTTGCGCGGGGACCTCTAACGAGGTCAACAAAAGCCGCCCCGACCAGAGTCGGGGCGGCTTTTGTTTATGATTTTTCCAATAAGCAATCGAACCAGATTGCAGATCCTCTTTCGCTCCCATCTATGGGCTCGCTGCTCCTTCCGGTAAGATATTATACGATTTTGCCGCCCTCTTCGACTTTCGGTTGTCCCTTCCTTTTCCTCGCGGCCTCCAAACTAGCACACTTTCTCTCTTCGGCTAAGGCGGCCTCCTCGGCTTCTTGCTTCCTAAACCTCTTTTCTCCTTCCGTTTGGGGTAGACCTTCCTGGGGTGGGCTTTCAAAATGTGGCATATTTCATCTGGGGTTTATCTAAATTCCTTCCCGACCTTTGCTTTTCTCCTATTATATCACAAATCTTAAATTTTCGTCAACCCCCACACCTGCGGACAGGTGTGGGGGTCAACTTTTTGGAAAATTCCAAAAAGTTATCCCCAATTTGCGAAAACAGGAACTGTTAAAATAATGGTAAGATATTTATACTTCTTCGTTCGTGCCCGGTAGTAGAACCGCGGCGCATCCGGCTTTCTAAAATCAGACCAAGAAACAAAACTATGTTAATGAATTCAATTTTTTATCCGATGGCAAAGGCGCGAATAATTTAAAATCGCAGTTTCACTGCCAGACATGCTCTTTCGAAAAAATCCATTTACGCAAGCCCGCAAACGCGACGGCCGCATTGTGCCTTTTGACGATGCGAGAATAATAAGCGCGGTAACGCGAGCCCTCAACGCCACCGGCGAGGGCAACGGACAAGACGCCGAGAAAATCACCGATCAAGTCATAAGCGATCTCGCCAAAAAATTTCCGAAGGAACACATTCCATCCATTGAAGAGATACAGGACGTGGTGGAAACCCAGCTTATCATGATGGACTTCGCGAAGACAGCGAAGGCCTACATTATTTACCGAAAAAATCGCTCCGAGATCAGGGAAAAAAGCAAAGAAGTTCCCGAGAGGATTCGCGAATTGGCCGCCGAGAGCAAAAAATATTTCCGCAACGAGCTTGCCGAGTTTATTTATTACCGAAGCTACTCCCGCTGGATCGAGGAAGAAAACCGCCGCGAGACATGGATTGAAACGGTTGACCGTTATGTGAACTTCATGAAGGAAAGGCTCGGAAGCAAACTCTCCGACGACGAATACGCGGAGATCCGCAACGCTATCTTGAAGCAGGAAGCCATGCCTTCAATGCGTCTAATGTGGAGCGCGGGCATTGCCGTGAAGGCGACGAATGTTTCCGCCTTCAACTGTTCCTTCATCGCGCCGACCAAACTCAAGGATTTTGCGGAAATCATGTATCTTTCCATGTGCGGCACCGGAGTCGGATTCTCGGTAGAAAGCCAAACGACGCAAAAACTTCCGCAGATCAAAAAACAAAACGGAAACGGTCAAAACAAAAAATGGCCGGTGCATGTGATTGAAGACAGCAAACAAGGATGGTGCGAAGCGTTTACCGCGGGGCTCGAAACGTGGTTCGGCGGTAAAGACATTACATTTGATTATTCCAAACTGCGTCCGGCTGGAGCGCGCCTCAAAACAATGGGCGGAAGAAGCTCGGGACCCGAACCATTGCGCCGACTTTTGGACTTTTCCCGGAAAAAGATTTTTTCAAGGCAGGGCCGGCGGCTCTCCAGTTTAGACGCTCACGACATCATCTGCAAAATCGGAGAGATCGTTGTGGCGGGGGGCGTCCGCAGGAGCGCCTTGATTTCGCTCTCCGACCTGGACGACCACGAAATGAGAGCCGCCAAAACCGGGCAATTTTACATCACGGAACCGCAGCGCTCCATAGCCAACAATTCCGCGGCTTATAACGAAAAGCCGTCTGCCGCGCAATTCCTTGAGGAATGGCTGGCCCTGGCCAAAAGCGGCACGGGCGAAAGGGGCATTTTCAACCGTGGGAGCGTCATCAAGCAAATTCCCGACCGGAGACGGAAGGTTTTCGCCAAGGATTGGCAGACCTGCGGCGTAAATCCGTGCGGTGAAATTATCCTAAAAAGCAAAGAATTCTGCAATTTATCGGAGGTCGTCGCCCGCGAGGAGGACACGGAAGAAACCCTCCTCAAGAAAATCCGCGTCGCCGCGATCTTGGGAACCTACCAGTCAATGTTCACCGACTTCCTTTTCCTGTCCAAAGAATGGAAAAATAACTGCGACGAGGAACGGCTTTTGGGCGTGTCCATCACCGGCCAGTGGGACTGTCCGGCCGTACGCAACGCGTCAACGCTCGCGAAACTTCGCGCAACGGCAATTGAAACCAATAAAATTTATGCGGGAAAATTCGGCATCAACCAATCCACCGCCGCCACCTGCGTAAAGCCGTCCGGAACCGTCTCGCAACTGGTTGATTCCGCCTCCGGGCTTCACACGCGGCACGCGCCGTATTACATCCGCCGCGTGCGCATCAGCGCCTCGGATCCTCTCTTTCAAATGCTCAAAGATCAGAAAGTTCCCTACTTCCCGGAAGTCGGCCAGTCCGCCAGCGCGGCGAATACTTTCGTCTTTGAATTCCCGGTAAAAGCGCCCGAAGGAGCGATCAAGCGAAACGACATGAGCGCGATTGAGCAGCTTGAGTACTGGAAAATGGTCAAAATCAATTACACCGAACACAATCCATCCGTAACCATCTCCGTTGGCGACAACGAATGGCTGGAGGTTGCCAACTGGCTGTATGACAACTGGGATATCCTGGGAGGACTCTCGTTTTTGCCGCGCACGGATTACGCCTACATTTTGGCCCCCTATGAAGAAATCAGCAAAGAGCGCTACGAAGAGATGATGAATAAATTCCCGAAAGTTGATTTCTCCCAAATCATAATTTACGAAAAAGAGGACGCGACTGAGGGTGCGAAAGAGCCGGCCTGCATGGGCGGTGTCTGCGAGATAAACGAAACGCTCGGGGTGCCGCAGTAAAATCTCCGTCCATATTTTTTCCTTTCCGCATCCCGACTCCTGAAGTCGGGTTCGTGTCGCCTCTTGACAAACAATACGAGGCCCCTCTATTATGTAAGGAGCAAATTTACCTTGACGGAGGTGCGTTATGGACGCGTCTGATCTGCGGCTTTTGAGAGAAGATGTCATAAACGAGAAAAGCGCGTTGCTTACCTCTTTAGTAGAAAACTCAGAACAAGAAATCGGAAAAATAACCGGCGAAATAGAGGCACTTGAAAAGCGGCGCGGCCGTCTTCAGAATACCGTAGACATAAGAAAGCGTACGCTGGTTATGTTGGCGAAAGCAAAAGTTGTCGCTCGCGGCATACCGGAGCCGACCCGCTCCCTACGCGAGGAAATCATCCGCAAGACAGCAGAATCCGGCAAGGACATGCTGATAAGCCAAAAAATCGCCCTTGAAGCGGAGATTGCAAGACTGCAAGAGGAAATCAAAAAAATTTGCACGCATCCTTTTGTCGTCTCATACGACGGCTACTGCGGAAGCCGCAGCCGTGGCTACGAAGATTGCCGCTATGGCAAGCGCGTCTGCCTGGTCTGCGCCTTCACTGAAACATCCAAATCAACCGACAGAGACAATTACCAAACACTCACCGAAGGAAGCGAGCGCGTCGTGACACGAGAACGCGAAGTATTCCCTGAGAAAAGAGGCGTTACGATTCCGTGGATGCCGGAAGAGAAACTTTTACTCACGTTTCTTGACGAGCATGTCTTACATCTTCTGAAGGAACAAGAAGCGTAGCGACGAAAAGAAAAGAAGCAATAAACCGCTCCCCGACCAAGGTCGGGGAGCTTTATTTTTTTCCGGCTTTTATCTTACAACCGCTTTTTCCCCATCCCACCTGAACTTCCGAGAAAAAATCACGACGCGCGCGGACTTCCGCGCCGCAAGAAGCCAATCCTCAATCTTTTGCCCCCGAAGAAAAAGCCGGCCGGCCAAAATGTCGCGCGTGGCCTGTGGAATCAAGACCTCCGAAGCAAAATTGTTTTCGTCTAAGCCATAGATGGCGGCAGCAGCTCTGGAAAGATTGGCGTCGTCCCTGAATTTGCTTAACTTGTTTTCAAGCAAATATTGGAGGTCGCCGCCAACCTCGCGCGCCGCTCCTTCCTTGATCAAACTTTCGTCTATCAGTTGATTCATCACGGCCAGCTCCAAATCCATCGGATTAAGCTCACCGCCCTGAACAGCTGGCCCATAGGTTTTGAGCAGATTTTGGTAATAAAGAGACGCCGCCGAATAATCAAGCGCGAATCTATTCGCGCTTATGAGTTCGCCGTCAACAAGCGCGGCCGGATAGTGGCCCCGCGAAACCAGAAACGCAGCCGCCAATCCCGCGGCAACGATGAACGCGAAGATGATGTAGATTTTGTAGCGACGGATTTCGTGTTTCATGTTTTCCGCCGAAGGCGGATCCTCCTCCGGAGGACACGTTTCATGTTTCACGGCTTCGTTGACGACTGACTGCGCGGCACTATAATAATCAGCTTCTCGTCCGGGGACTTATAGTTGAAGCGCGCGCGCAATTCTTTCTCAAGGTTCGCCGGATTCAAATAATAATTCAGCTCTGCTTGAAATTTGCCGTTATCCGCCTTTGCCTTGTCAAGTCGCGCCTGCAATTCCAAAAAATCATTGCGCGCCTGCCGCTCGCGTCCCGAAAAAGAATAAATTTGCATGCCCAAAAGCAGGAGGAGTCCCAATAAAATTATGGCGAAGATCAATTTCATCCCGTTAGAAATAGGACGCGGACGAGGAGGCCTCGCACCCTGCGCCATTGATTAATATATTCTGACTTTCCAATAAAAACATAATTTATGCAAGCGTCCGCGATTTCTAACGGGATTCATTGATATACATTCAGCATAGCCGACGGACAATCGCGCCGCAAGCGGCGGGGCATCCACAAAATGTTATCCTTCGACTCGCTTCGCTCGCTCAGGATATTTTTCACTTTGCCATTTATCCCGCCCGTCCAGCCTTCGCAGCCGAAGTTGCTCTCGCCTCGCAGAAGCCTTCGGCGTAGCGCGGGTCGGCGGAGCAGGCCAAGCGGGCGGGTATTCTGGATGTGAAAAATAAAACGGCCCCGACGCGAATGTGTCGGGGCTCGCAAGGGCAAACCCAGCCGCTGGCCTATTTCTTCAGCTTGCTGAGGAGACAAGTATGACCGGCGGACACCCAGACCTTCCCGCCTTTGTATCGGAAGGTCAAAATGCCCCTGCCAATGCCGAACCGGTCAAGCCGTCCTTTCCGCACTTCCACGGGCACCTTTTGGCTTCCGCGGGACAAGAGCTTACATCCTCGGAGGACAATGGGGTCGCCGATGGCGATATCAACAACGTCCCCGACCCTTACGGTGTTCGGAATAAGGGGGTACCAAAAACAACATAGACCATCAAATTTTCTTGACGGAGCCGGAAGTTTCACTTCCGACACACACACCGAATCACCTAGACGCCAAAGGGCCTTCCTCATACGGCCGTCAAGGCCGTAGTAAAACAGCTCCCGTTTCGTTTTCTTCACAGAAAACCTCCTTTCTCGGCAGTCAAAACCCGCCAAACAACTGAAACCATGCTACCACGGAAGCAAGTTTTTCATCAAGTAGCGGCGGCGTAAGGTTACTTCTTCAAAATCTCCCTGAAAACTTCGGGCGACAAGCGACTTTGGCAATTCGTCCCCCACCGTAGAGCGGAGGATTTCTGGTGCGTGGGTAGAAATGCGTGGGTAGAAAAAGGAACTATTTTTGTTCTGATTATGTTCTGATCCCGGCGAAGGGTGCTATGCTATAGCATAGCACCGGAGGTGGCGGTGGTAGAAGCACACGCAGGGGTATGGTGATTTACAATACGGGCGGCATTAGACAATAATTCCGGGCTGGGATAAGATTTAAACAGCAACAATTCAAGTGGAGGATTGGCATGAAGGGTGAAAAAGATAAGCGGAAAGAAAGAAAATTGAAAGAATTAGCCCGTGCCCTAGCCAAGGCCGTAAAAAATCTCCCGCCCAAACAAAAACAAATCTCCGGCGGCATTTTAGAAATGGGGTCTAGTGAATGCTGCAACGCCCCGCTTGAGCCGAAAGAAAGCGAGACAGGACTAACGGCTCTGATTTGTTCAAAGTGTGGAAACATGTCGAAACGCCAAACCTTCTAGAACGTTCAAGCCCGCCGGTCAAAATCTCCGGCGGCTTTTTTATCCCACTTCGCAGAAGACCGCGGGTGTCAGCCCGCGGATGAATCCCCAACCTATACATAGGTGTGGGGATGAATGCGAATGGGATACCCCGCGTAGCTCCGCAGGAGCAAAGTGGGGTGTCTTCTGCTTCGCGGGATTCCGCTCGGCCTACGGCCGCGTCCTGACGGATACCATGAGCGCAAAGCCCGTGGAGCTTCATTGTTACCGTATTACTTCTTCAATATCTCCCGAAACACCTCCGGGCTTAGTCGCACCCGCGCCATTCCTTTCAATTTTTCCTTGCCGCGCTGCTGTTTTTTCCAAAGTTTCATTTTGCGCGACCTGTCGCCGCCGTAAAGATAGCCGGTTACGTCCTTGCGCATCGCTGGAATCGTTTCGCGGGCGACGATCCTCCCCTGCGCCCTCGCCTGGAGCGCCTGGCTGAACTGCTGTTTGGGCAACAGTTCCTTCAGCCGCTCAACCGTGCTGCGCGCTTCCCGCTCAACGTCTTTTTTCGCCACGATGCGCGTCAAGGCCGCCACCACCTCCCCAACTATCAAAATTTCCATTCTCTCCACTTCTGCCTCGTCCTCGCCGTCAAGTTCATAACCAAAAGAAGCATACCCCGAGGAAACGGATTTCAGTTTGTCGTCAAAATCGCGGATAAGTTCGGCGAGCGGCATGCGCGCGATTATCAAAAGATTATCGCCCATATTCTTTATTTCTTTCACCTCAAAATCAAAAACATTTTTAAGGTTCACCACCGGACTCAAATACGCTTGCGGAACGAGTATCTCCAGTTTTATCATCGGCTGCCAGACCACATCCGGATTATCCGGAAAATCGTGCGCTTCTTTCACGATTCTCTCCGCGCCGCGTTCTTTTACACGATAAGCAATAGAAGGAAAACTGGTGATGAATTTGAGGCTGAATTCTCGCTCAAGGCGGCTTGCCGTAATCTCAAAATGAAGCTGGCCGAGAAAGCCAACCCTGAATCCGCGGCCCAGGGCTTCGTTCGCGTCCGGCTCGAAACTCAAGGCGGCGTCGGTAAGCCGCAAGCGCTCCAGTCCTTTTTTCAGCTCTTCGAATTTCGTGGCGCCGTCGGGATAAAAAGAAATAAACACAACGGGCGTCGGCTCTTTATATCCCGGCAAGGCCAAAACCGCCGATAAACGCTGATTTCCACGCTGATTTTCGCTGATATATCCGCGTTTATCCGCGTCTGATCTGCGCGCATCTGCGGTAACGATGGTGTCGCCTACCCGAACGAGATTTGGTTCTTTGAGTCCTGTTGCGATATAGCCGATTTCTCCAGCCGACATTTTGGGATGCGGCTTCAGCTCCGGAGCGAAAAAACCGATTTCTTTAATCTTGTATTTTGCTCCGCTTGCGATAAGCGAAACTTCCTCGCCGTTCTTGAATTCGCCTCCGAACACGCGCACGAAAGCGAGTATGCCCTTGTAATCGTCGTAGAGCGAGTCAAATATCAGGGCGCGAGACGCGCCATGCGCAGATGAACGCTGATTTATACGCGGATTTACGCTGATATTTGGCGGAGGCACTTTTTTTACAACCTCTTCGAGCAACTCTCTAACGCCATGGCCGGTTTTCGCGGAAACCCTGAAAATTTCTTCTTCTGGAACCTCCAACAATTCAGCCACGGACCGAACAATTTTTTCTTCCCTATTATCCGCGTTCATCCGCGTACCATCAGCGTCAATCCGCGCGCGAAGCAGATCAATTTTATTCACGGCGCCGATGATCTTGAGTCCCGCCTTCCGCGCCGCGCGCAAATTGGAAAGCGTCTGCGCCTGGACTCCCTTCGCGCCGTCAACCAAAAGTATCGCGCCCTCAACGGCGGCGAGAGCGCGCGAAACCTCATACGCAAAGTCAGAATGTCCCGGTGTATCAATCAGGTTGAGCACGTATTGCTCAACCTGCGCGGATTCTCGCGGATCGAGACGCGGATTCTCGCGGATAGTCGGGCGAGCACTATCGTATATAATTCTTTCTACCTCCAGTTTTTTACCTCCAAAATTTACAAGAAGCGCTAATTTATAGTTTGATCCTTTTAAATAATTCCAGGCTTGTTTTTTCTGTAAAGCAGCGATGACCGGCAAGGCCTTAACCTCTATGAGAACTTTTTCCTCAAGGACAAAGTCCGGGCGATAAACGCCGATGTTTCGATCGTCGTATATGACCTCAATTGATTTTTCTCTCTCAAAACGAAGATCAGATTTCACAAACTCTGATTCAAGAGCTTTCTTATACACATTTTCTTTCTGGCCCGGGCCTAGTACGTTGTACACATTAAAAAAACAGCCGCGAATCTTATAGGTGAGGTCTTCATAGATGAGCCCGCTTTCTTTATCCGCGTTAATCCGCGTAGAAATCTGCGTTAATCCGCGGTCCGCATGATAAATCATGCGGACAGGGGCCATTTTTATCGTAATCCCCCGCTCGCGCTCCAATTCCATTTTGTCCAAATACTGCGGCTGCATGTTGCGCGCCTCAACCGTGCCCGTAATCTCCAAAAACCGGTCTGCCAAAGTGGACTTGCCGGAATCAATATGGGCGATAATTACAAAGTTCCTTATGTTGCTTTTATCCATATGTGCGAAGTTTACAAAAAAATAATGCCGTTCACAAGGAACGGCACTTAAATAATTCTCTATAGCCATAGTCACAATATTTTCTTTTGTCTCTTTTCGAACTGTCTTTGAAAAGTTCCGCCTCTCGGTAATCCGCAGCGTTCCTGCTGGCCACGAAAAGCAGCCTCAATTCTCTCGTGTGGAAATTATCGTAGCCCACACCACATCTAACAACAATCGGCTTGTCGCTTGGTATGACGGCGATAATTGCACCCGACTGATTATAGGTGCGATAACCCGAAGATGGACGCAAAATATCCACCATACTGCCTATGCAATAGCCGCTCAAAGCGAGTTTGAATTTCTTGTATCCCCACCAGTAGAAGAAACCGGCGAGAGAAACCAGAAAACCGGCAATTGCGTCTTTCTTTTCAACTAACGACGCGCGGCACGATTCCCGAAATCTGCCGAACCTGACCGCAAAAACATCAAGCAATAGCCGCAATCCTTTCATGTTTTCCTCCTAAATTGTGCTATTTGATTATTAGCATGGTCGCGCTCTCGCGTCAATCAGTCTTTCCGAGCGTCAAGTTCGCAATAAAAAACAGCGCCGTTAACAAGGAACGGCGCGCTTGATGAATAAAAATTAAATGTCGGGCGGGAAACAGGACGAGATCAAAAATTTGTAAACACGGAATTTGAAACTGTTTTTCAGTTTTCTCTGGTAGGACTTAGCTTCCGCATAATCCGCAGCATTCTTGCTGGCCACAAACAGCGGCCGGAGTTCTCCTACGCGGCAATAGCGATCGGAACGACCAAAACCGTATCTCATAACGATCGGACAGTCGGAAAAAGGTCTAATGGCTAGAATGAGACGAGGGAGCGGATCATCCCGATACTCTACCATGGCACCCACGCAATATCCCCTCAAAACGAGCTCGAACCTTTTATAGCCCCACCAGTAACAGAAACCGGCGAGTGAAGCTAAAAAGCCGACAACTTTTTTTCGCGCGTCCGGCGATTTACACAATTCCACGAATTTGCCGGATCTAAATA
>Ga0315291_10007339_pt1 | contig 13640 bp, 11 predicted proteins | sample YL17G12_20_MG_FD_203070 | JGI IMG/M metagenome (GOLD analysis project Ga0315291, IMG submission 203070) | Sediment microbial communities from Yellowstone Lake, YNP, Wyoming, USA - YL17G12_20 | ecosystem: Environmental > Aquatic > Freshwater > Lake > Sediment | place: USA: Wyoming | collected...
GAACCACTGCGCGGGATGCCCCCTGATTTTCTCCTCGATGATCTTGGTGTACCTGGCCGTGTTCTCCAGCAGGTCTCGGTCTCGGTCATCGGTCTGGATCAGCGGGACTGGCGGCTCGACCACCACGGTATGGGTGTCATCGTGGTTGCGCCAGCCGAATGTGGGCAGGACCGAGGCCCTCGTGCGCAGGGCGAAGGCAGCGGCGCCAGACGCGGTGGAGGCGAGGCGGCCGAAGAAGTCCACGAAGAGCCCCTCGTCGCCCGCGTTCTGGTCGAGCAAGATGCCTACCAGCTCGTTGCGACGAAGCGCGGCGAGAGAGCCCCGGACCGCCACCTCCTGGTGGAGGACCCGCATCCCCGCGACCTCCCGGGTGCCCCGAATGTAGCCAGTGAGATCCCTGTCGCGTTGGGCGCGGGCGATGACGTTCAGCGGGTAGCCCGTGACCGCGATGCGCGCGCCGACCATCTCCCAGTTCCCCAGATGGCCAGTGAGCAGGATCGCGCCTTTCCCTTCTGCCAGGGCCGCCTCGACATGCTCGGCCCCTCGGAGCTCAACCAGGCGCCGGATATCTTCAGTGGTCAGCGATGGCATCCTGATGAACTCCATCAGGCACTTGCCCAGGTGGCGATAGCACGCGGCCGCGATCGCGCGCAGCTCGCCTTCTGTCCTCTCCCTCCCGAACGCGAGCCGGAGGTTCGTCATCACGATGCGGTGATGGCGGGGTGAGATGCGCCTGATGAGGGTCCCGATCGCACTCCCGAGCCGGTAGCCGGCGCGCTCAGGCATGTGCCGATAGCGCCGAGCCATCCAGAGCAGGAGCGCGTTCCCGACCCGCGTCTGCATCTTCCGATGCCAGGCATAGAGAGCCGAGTGTCCATCCGGGCTGTAGATGCTGCTCATACCTTGATCTTCCCGCTGAGCAGGCAGGTCAGCTCGTCCGCCAGGGCCGGGTTGCCTGGCCTCCCGGCGAGCTCCACCTCCAACACCCAGATCGGGCTGGTGAGCGCCCGTCGGGGCATCCGCACCGCGTCCTTCTCCGTCGTCACTATGCATTCCGCGTCTGCCGCCTGGGCCGACAGCGCCTCTCCCAACTCGTCCGCCCGATAGCAGTAGTGGTCCGGGAACCGGACGCGCGCAGCCACTTCCGCGCCCAGCCGCTCCAGGCTCCGCTCGAAGGCCCCGGGGTTCCCGAGGCCGGATAGCGCGCAGACTCTCCGGCCGCTCAGGGCCTCCGGATCCATCTCCTCGCCGCCGACCAGCTCCCGCAGCCGCACGGGCCGGTGGACTGCTTCCCAGACCCGCGCCTGGGGCGCCAGCCTGGCGACCCGCTCCCGCACAGCCTCGAGGTCGGTTCTCCTCACGAGGTCAGAATGGCTGATCCAGACGCCATGGGCCCGCGCCAGATGCGAGGGCGGCTCTCGGAGCAGGCCGCGGGGAACCAGGAAATCATACCCGAACGGCACCAGCGCGTCCACCAGCACCAGGTCCAGGTCTCGCCTCAGCCGCTGGTACTGGAACCCATCGTCCAGCACCACTGCGTCGGCCCCCAGCCGTTCGAGAGCCAGCGCGCCGGTCCGCCGACGATCCCTCCCCACCAGCACGAGCGCCTCGGGCAGGGATGCTGAGACCATATAGGGCTCATCGCCGGCCATCTCCACCGGCAGCAGAGGGCCGGCTCCCTCGCTGACGATCAGGGCCTTCTTCTCTCCTGCCCCGCGGTAGCCTCGGCTGAGGTAGGCGACGCGGCGGCCCCGGTCCAGCAGGCAACGGGCAATGGCTATCGCGGCCGTCGTCTTGCCGGTTCCACCCACAGTCAGGTTGCCGACGCTGATGACCGGGACTGGCAGCCGCGTCCGCCTGGCGATCCCCACGTGGTACGCGGCCAGATGCACGCTCAGGGCGAGCCCATATCCCACTGAGAGCGCCCACAACGCAGTGCCGGCCAGCCCCTCCAACGGCCCCCGCGCCTCACCACGAGCTATCCTCTTCCAGGCATCGGCGGCCAGAGGCCTCACCGGTCTTCCTTCGGGCCGAGCAGACCTCGGGCGGCCGCCGCGCAGCGCTGGCTTGCACCCCGCTGGCGCTGTATCAACCGCACACCCCGCTCCGCCACGGCCTCCCTGAGCTGGGGGTCTCGGGTGATTCGCAGGAAGCGCTCGGCCAACTCGCCGGAGTCCGCCACCTGGAATCCGACTCCAGCTTGGAGGACCAGCTCGGCCATGTCGGCGCAGTTCTCGGTGTGCCGCCCGAACAGGACGGGCCGGCCTGCGGCCACCGGCTCCAGCAGGTTATGGCCCCCAACAGGCACGAGCGTTCCGCCGACGAAGCCCGCGGCGGCGACCCCGTAGGCCGCCTGGAGTTCGCCCATGGTGTCGAGCACCACCACCGCCTCGGGCGGGCGGGGCGCGGGCTCGCTCCTTCTCATCACCGGGAACCCCCGCTGTGCGACCAGCGCCGAGACCGCCGGGACGCGCTGGAGATGGCGTGGGGCGAGCAGGAGCCGGGCGCACGGCGCTTCGGCGCGGATCCGGTCGAAGGCTGCGAGCACGGCTTCGTCTTCGCCGGGATGGGTGCTTCCGGCCACCAACCACTGCTCGTCGGGCCCGACGCAGAGATCGCGCGCGAGGCCGGCCTCGGCCTGCCAGTCGCGCTCGGCCATGTTGTCCACCTTGGTGTTCCCGGCCACGCAGATCTGACCTGGATCCCCGCCCAGCCGCGCCAGCCGTCGCGCGTCCTCCTCCGACTGCACGCACAGCAGATCCGGGAGGCGGTAGAGCCATCTCACGAATGGGCCCGCCCACCTGGCCCGACGTAGCATCCGATCCGACACCCGTCCGTTCACGACAAGCACCCGCACCCCCAGCAGTCGGCTCAGGCCGAGGAGGTTCGGCCACAGCTCCTTCTCGGTGATGACCAGAAGGTCCGGCCTGACGCGGAGTAGCGCTCGGCCCATGCAGGCGGGACCGTCCAACGGCAGGTAGAAGAACGCGTTCGCGGCCCGGCAGGTTCGCTCTGCCATCGCCATGCCGGCGGCCGTGACCGTGGACAGCGCGATCTGGGCCTGGGGGAAACCAGAGCGAAGTGCCGCCAGCACAGGCCTCGCCGCCGCCACCTCTCCGGCTGAGACCGCGTGAAGCCAGACGCGGGGCCGGCCCGGGCCCAAGCGGGGGACGAACCCAAGCCTGTGGCGCCAGGAGCCCATCGACCTGCCGCGGGCCAGGCCTCGCCAGAGCAGCCAGGCGGCGACCAGGGGGCTGGCGACCAACAGGACAAGGTTGTAGATCACGAGCCGCGCAGGCAGGCGCCAGCCATCCCGGCGTTCTCGGCTCCCCAGCTTGGCCGCAGGCGACTCTGCGCTCATGGGCGGGTCTCTGCTCCCTGCGCTGGGGCCTGAAGTTGGGCCTCGTGGAGGCGGCGGTAGGCGCCCCCACGGCGGAGCAACTCCTCGTGGCTGCCGTCCTCGACGATCCTGCCCTCCGACAGGACCAGGATGCGGTCGGCCCGCTTGATGGTAGAGAGCCGGTGGGCGATGATCAGGGTGGTGCGCCCCTCCATCAGGCGCTCCAGAGCGCTCTGCACGAGGGCCTCTGACTCGGCATCGAGGGCGCTGGTGGCCTCGTCGAGGATAAGCACACGCGGGTCACGGAGTATGGCGCGTGCGATCGCGATCCGCTGGCGCTGGCCCCCCGACAGCTTGGCCCCGCGCTCACCGATGCTGGTATCATAGCCCTCCGGGAAGGAGCGGACGAAGTCGTCGGCATTGGCCGCCCTGGCCGCGGCCTGGATCCTCTCCATGCCGGCCTCCGGCTGTCCATAGGCTATGTTGTCCGCGACCGAGCCGCCGAAGAGTATCGGCTCTTGGGGCACGATCCCGATCTGGGACCGGAGCGACCGCAAGGTCACCTTCGACACGTCGGTGCCGTCGATCTCGATGCGGCCTTCGGTGGGGTCGTAGAAGCGTGGGATCAGGCTCACGAGCGTCGTCTTCCCCGCGCCACTGGCACCTACGAGCGCGACGACTTGCCCCGGGGCTATGGTCACCTCCACCCCTCGGAGGACGGGCTCATCCTCACGGTACCAGAACGCGACTCCGCGGAACGCGATGCTCCCTTCGACTCGCGGCAGCCCTGCTGCATCAGGGGCTTCGGGCACCTCCTCATGCGTGTCCAGGACCTCGAAAATGCGATCGCCGGCCGCCGCGCCATGCTGGGCTGACAGCCAGATCTTGCCCAGCAGGCCGAGCTTGCTGCCCAGGCTCTGGGCCGCGTACGCGAAGGCAACCAGAGTGGGCAGGCTGAGGGGCCCCTTGATCGCGAGGTAGCCCGCGACGCAGATCAGGGCAAGCATGCCCACTGACCCTACGAACTCCACCAGAGGCGCCAGCAGCGAGAGCGCGGCCGCCACCCGCAGGTTGACCTGGTAGTTGCTGTCGTTGATCTCGCGGAACCGGCGCGCCTCCCGCTCCTCCATCCCGAAGAGCTGAACGGTCTCGATTCCGCTCAGCCGTTCCTGCAGGAACGAGTTGAGGCGGCCCAGACGGCGCTGGGTCTCCCGCGCCAGCAGGCGCAGCTTCTCGCCTCCCCGGGCGATCAGGAGCGAGATCAGGGGCACACAGGCGAGGGCGAACAGCGTCAGCCGCCATTCCAGGGAGGCCATCAGGGCCAGCGCCACCGCCACAGTCATGGGCCCCCGCGCGGCGTCCACGAGGTCGGCGCCCAGCATGCGCTGGAGGACGATCACGTCATTACTCACGCGGGAGAGCAGGTCTCCGGTCTGGCGTGCGCGATAGAAGGCTAGCGATTGGCGCAGAAGGTGCTCGTAGAGCTGTCGCCGCAGGCTGCGGATGCACCCTTGCGCGAAGCGCTGGAAGAGGTAGCCCCGACCGAAGGCGAATACGGTTCTCAGCAGCCAAGCCAAGAGCATGGCGGCCGCGAAGACCAGCAGGCTCTCGACCTGGGCCCGAGGGGTATCCGTGCGCACCCATCGCAGCCGTTGGATCCAGTCGACCCGTGATGCCCCGGGGCCCATGGCTGTCCCGGCCGCCGTGGGGGAGACTGCCAGCAGCATGAGTGCGAGCAGAACCGGGATGGCCGCGCTCTCGATCGCGGTCTCACCTAGCAGCGAGCTCAGTCCGCCCCAGAGGGACCAGCGCTCGCCCCGCGCTTGGGCGAGCAGCCTCCGCAAGACCCGGAGCGCATCGGCGCCCCCGGCCGGCCTCTCAACCCCTTGGCCCACGTCCCTGCCCTCCCCGGTCGATCAGCTCCAGCAGTAGCTGTGCGGTTCGCTGGGAGGCGCTCGGCGGCCCGAGCGTTGCCTTCACCAGTGCGAGGTCGGAGCGCGCCCGCTCGCGGTGACCATCCTCCGAGAGCAGACCGCTCAACTCCTGTACGATCGCCTCGGGGCTTGCCGCCGATCCCAGAAGCTCGCGGACCACCTGGCGACACGCGATGATGTTCGGCATCGCGGCAAAACGCTGGCCGCCGATCAGCCCGCGCACCAGGCGATACTGCAGCGTCGTCGCCCGGCTGGCCCGGTATACCACCACCATTGGGACTCCGAGGCAGGTGAACTCCAGGGTGGCGGTTCCCGAGCAGACGGCCGCGGCCTCCGCGAGTTGCAGCGCTCCATAGTCCATTCCCGCCAGCGGCACGACTGTCACTCCGGCGCGCCCGAACAGCCCCGTCACCTCCTCTTGCGCCAGCGAGGGCGCGATGGGCACCAGGAACTGCACCCCCGGAAACCGACTGCCCAGCCGCGCGGCCGCCTCCGCCAGTGTCGGCAAGAGGTAGTGGATCTCCTGCTGTCTGCTTCCCGGGGCCAGCGCCACTACGGGGCGGTTCCGATCGAGGTCGTAACGGCTCCACGCCTCATCGCGGGTAAGCTCCGGCCGCGCCGCCTCCACCACGGGATGCCCTACCCACTCCACCCGCGCTCGCCCTCCGGCCAGGAGATCCCGGGACCACGAGAACGGGGTTGCGATCACATCCACGAGATCACGGACCTCCACGGAGCGGGGCCGCTGGCGCCAGGAGCCGGGCGGGAGGTAGTAGAGTGTGGGGATATGGCGGCCTTGCGCCCAGCGGGCAAGCCCAATGTTGCCCGCGCCGAAGTCTATGAGCACAAGGGCCGAGGGCGGCGCGCTGGCCAGGAGGCCGCGCAACATCCGCAACGCGCGCCAGACCCGAGGGATCTTAGGGATAGCCTCGAAGACGCCAATCGCGCCCCAGGTCGAGCTGTCGGCAAGCAGCTCGACGCCTGCCGCCGCCATTCGCTGCCCCCCGACTCCGCGGAGCACGATGTCGGGGCGAGCCCGCCCCAGCACACCGGCCAACCGCGCCCCCGCCCAGTCCCCCGAGGCCTCGCCTGCCACCATGACAACCGAGAGCGCCTGGCTCGGTGTCCCCCCACTTGGCGCCTCGCCCCGATCGCCTGTCGGGCGCGGCTGGTGGTCCATCGCTAGCTGGCGACTTCCTGCTGTCGCCCCACGCGCCCGTTGCGCACCCGGTAGAGGAAGTCCACGAGGTAGCTAACCTCCGGATACCTTCCCAGCTCTTCGCTCACTTGCTCCAGCGCGTGGGGCAGCTCCAGCCGGGAGCGGTAGATCAGGCGGAAGGCGCGTTGGATCGCCTGTCTGGTGTCGGCTCCGATCCCGGCACGCCGGAGCCCGATGATGTTGGGCCCGATCACCCGTGCTGGCTTGCCGTCCACCAGGCTGAAAGGGGGGACGTCCTGACTCAGCTTGGAGTAGCCGCTGACCATCGCCATCTTGCCCACGCGGACCCGCTGGTGCGATCCCACCATGCCTCCGATGACGACCTTGTCCTCCAGGATGACGTGGCCGCTCATCCCGGAGAGAGTCGCTATCATCACATCGTTCCCGATCTGGCAGTTGTGGCCGATGTGGGTCATCGCCATCAGCATGTTGTCGTTGCCGACGACGGTGGCACCGCCCTCGCCGCTGGCGCGGTGGATCGTGACGTGCTCGCGGATGATGTTGCGATCGCCGATAGCCACCCGCGTCGGCTCGCCCTGATAGCGCAGGTCCTGGGGTGGCGCGCCGATGGCCGCACCGAAGTGCAGGTGGCACGCGGAGCCAACCGTGGCATGCTCCACCAGCACGTGCGCGTCGACGATGGTGCCCGGCCCGAGCACCGAGCCGTGGCGGATGACGGAATAGGGGCCCACCTCCGCGTCCTCAGCAAGCTCGCAGTCGGGCTCGACGATGGCAGTGGGGTGGATGCGGGGCACCTCAGGCCTCCTCGGGTCGGCCAGTCTCCAGAGTCTGGGGCCCCTGGTCCCGGCGCAGCGCAAAGAGATACTCGCCCTCCGCCACCACCTGCCCATCCACCTTCCCCACGACCGCTACGCGGCCGACGTCGCCCTTGGTCTTGGTGATGGTGACCTCGGTGACGAGCTGATCACCGGGGACCACGGGTCGCCGGAACCGCATCTTGTCTATGCCGGCGAAGAAGGCGAGCTTGCCCTCGTTGGCGGTGCTGGCCAGCAGCAGGATGCCCCCCACCTGCGCCATCGCCTCCACGATCAGCACGCCGGGCATGATCGGGTTCCCGGGGAAGTGCCCGTTGAAAAACGCCTCATTGATGGTCACATTCTTGATGCCGACAGCCCGCTTGCCCGGCTCCAACTCCAGCACCCGATCCACCAGCAAGAACGGGTACCGGTGCTGGAGAACCGACTGGATCTGGTTGATGTCCATCATCCTCGTCTCTCCTCGCCACGGAGGCGGGCCCGGGTCTAGCTCTGGCGACAACCCAGGCCGGCCTCACCGACCAGCGCCTTCCGAAGCGCCCTGGCCAGCGCGACGTTGCCCCCGTGGCTGGGCCGCACTGCCACGACCTGGGCCTTCACTCGTCGGCCGCACAGCGCCAGATCGCCTATCAGGTCGAGCGCCTTGTGGCGCACCACCTCGTCCGGGAAGCGCAGCGGCCCCGAGTATCCGGTCTGCCCCACGGCGAAAGCGTTCTCGGCGCCTCCGCCCCGCGCCATCCCCGAGGCCCGCAGGCTCTCGAGTTCCCACTCGAAGGCGAAGGTCCGAGCCGGGGCCAGCTCCTCCGTGTACCGGCGACCCGTCAGGGCAAGCCACAGGCCCTGGCGGCCGACGGCGGTCCCCGGGAAGTTCACTCCCACCGCCACCAGGAGGCGGCGCGCCGGCCACGCCATCGCCCACGACTCCCCTTCGCCCGTCCAGACAGGACCCGGGAGGGCGCCGGCGGGCCGCGGCCTTCCCAGCCCCCTGCGGCCGGCGCGGCGGATGAGTGACACCCATTCCCTGGCACTGCCGTCGCAAGCCGGCACCTCAGGGCCCGCTACGACCGCCCTCACGTTGTCCACACCGAGGGCATAGAGCGCGCTCAGGAGGTGCTCGACGCTCTGCACCCGCCCCGCCCCGAGCCCCAGTGTGGTCGCCCGGTTAGTGGCCACCACGTGGTCTGCGAGGGCCGGGATCTCGACTCCAGACTCGGACACAAAGATGATGCCCGCGTCGGGGTCGGCGGGCAACAGGGTGAGAGTGCTGCTCGCCCCGGTATGCAATCCAATCCCTTGCCTTGCGACCGGGCGAGCGATAGTTGTCTGTTCCGCGCCGCGCGGCGCCTCCGGTCCCAAACTGCCCATCTCCGGCGGACATGCGAGGTGCGCCAGGCCGCCTCAGCGCGGCCCAACGCCGGCCGCGTGATTGCGGCGCATTATAGCATGGGGACCATGGGGTGTAAAGGAACGGGCGCCTGGCGCTCCGGCGCTGACTGAAGGGGCTTCCGAGGAGGTGGCTCGACGGCCCGGCCAGCGGGGCCGAATCTGCAGCACGGCGCTTGCCTTCGCGGCCTGGCTCTGGTATCATCTACTGCTATCATCGCCTGACGGACACGCAGCAACAGCTGCCCCAAGCGTCGCGGTCAGGGGTCGGGCCGCTCCGAACCGAAGGGGCGCCGCGCCGGCCTCTGCCTTGTTGACAAGCGCGACTCTTTCTGGTAGCCTTTACACTTGTCGTCTCCGGCGAGGCCGCGCTAGATGGGGGCGGCCGGCGGAGAAGCGCGTCCGCGCGTCGGGCGCGAGCTAGAGGGCGCAAGATGCCGACCATCAGCCAACTTGTGAGGAAAGGCCGCAAGCAGAAGGCCGCGCGAGCCACGCCGACGGTGCGGTGGGCCCTGGGCTGGCACTTCAACGCCATGCAACGGCGGTACCGGCGCGCTCCGGGCCCCCTGAAGCGAGGCGTGTGCACCCAGGTCAGAACGCGTAGCCCCAGGAAGCCCAACTCGGCCCTGCGGAAGGTGGCGCGGGTCCGCCTCAGCAACCGCATCGAGGTGTGGGCCTACATTCCGGGAGAGGGGCACAACCTCCAGGAGCACTCCGTAGTGCTCGTGCGAGGGGGCAGGGTCAAGGACCTGCCGGGGGTGCGGTACCACATCGTGCGGGGAGTGCTGGACGCGGCCGGAGTGGCCGACCGTAAGCAAGGGCGCTCGCGCTACGGCGCCAAGGCTCAGAAGCAGTAGCCTTCCGACCCGGGTCGGGCGAGGCGAGGCCAGGTCCGACGCGGGGATCCAGCCGCTGACGAGAGCAGAGGGAGCAGAGCAAGTCATGCCGAGGAAAGGACCGGTGGCAGTGCGAGTCCCGCCGCCGGACGTCGTCTACGGTAGTCGGCTGGTGTCCCGGCTAGTCAACCAGATTATGCGCCGGGGCAAGAAGAGCGTGGCCGAGCAGATCGTCTACGGGGCGCTTGCCGAGGTGAACCGGCGGACGGGCAAGGATCCCCTGGAGCTGTTTGAGCAGGCCCTGCGGAACGTGATGCCCGAGCTGGAGGTAAAGCCTCGGAGAGTGGGAGGCGCCACCTACCAGGTGCCCATGGAGGTGCGCCCGACACGGCGCCTGGCGCTGGCCCTCAAGTGGATGGTGCAGAGCGCCCGGGCGCGAACCGCCCGGTCGATGGAGGAGAAGCTGGCGGCGGAGCTGATGGACGCCGCTGCCGGGCAAGGAGCTTCGGCAAAAAAGCGAGAGGATACCCACAGGATGGCGGAAGCCAACCGGGCCTTCGCTCATTATAGGTGGTAGCTCGGAAGCGCCCCCGAAGTCGGCCGAAGGCCGACCGAGGTGGGTGGCAGGGAGCCGTAGGCCGTCGCTGGCCGGGGTTGCCCTGCGCAGACTGCGAAAGGGTGCTCCGGGACGGGCAGCTGCAGAGCCTCTGCCGGCTTCCGAGCCGCTGCCGCAAGCAGACGATGACCTATGGCGCGCGAGTTTTCGCTCGACAAGACGCGTAATATTGGCATTGCCGCGCACATCGATGCCGGCAAGACCACCACCACAGAGCGGGTCCTGTTCTACACAGGCCGGGTCCACCGCATGGGGGAGGTGGACGAAGGCGCGGCCACCATGGACTGGATGGCCCAGGAACAGGAGCGCGGCATCACCATCACCGCGGCCGCTACCACCTGCTTCTGGGCCGACCACCGCATCAACATCATCGACACCCCGGGGCACGTAGACTTCACGGTCGAGGTCGAACGGTCCCTTCGGGTTCTCGATGGGGTCGTGGCGCTCTTCTGCGGCGTCGCTGGGGTGCAGCCCCAATCAGAGACGGTTTGGCGGCAGGCCGACAAGTACGGCGTGCCGCGCATCGCGTATGTCAACAAGATGGACCGCACGGGAGCCGACTTCCACCGGGTGATACACGCCATGCGGGAGCGGCTAGGTTGCCGCGCGGTGGCGATCCAGCTCCCCCTGGGCCAAGAGGCCGAGTTCCGGGGCGTGGTGGACCTGATCAGAATGAAGGCCGTCGTCTACCTCGACGAGCAGGGCCGGGAGTTCCGGGAGGAGGAGATTCCCGACGGAATGCTCCCTCTGGCGCGACGGTTCCGCGAGGCGATGGTGGAGGCAGCGGCCGAGACCGATGAGGAGTTGATGCGCAAGTACCTGTCGGGCGAAGAGCTGGCAGAAGACGAGGTCCGCGTCGGGCTGCGGCGGGGGACGATCCGCTACCGGATGGTGCCCGTCCTGTGCGGCGCCTCCTACCGCAATAAGGGCGTCCAGCCCCTGCTCGACGCGGTGGTGTCCTACCTGCCGTCTCCTCTGGACGTGCCGCCGGTGCAAGGCGTCCACCCGACGACCGGAGAGGTGGTGGCCAGGCGGCCGGCCGACGACGAGTCGCTCTCTGCCCTCGCCTTCAAGGTGGCTACGGACAGGAACGTGGGCCAGCTCGTCTACCTCCGCATCTACTCGGGCCGCCTCACCAGGGGTGCCACAGTCTACAACTCGGCGAAGCAGACCTCCCAGCGGATAGGCCGCCTCCTGCGCATGCACGCCAACCGGCGCGAGCATCTACAGGAGGCGTTCGCGGGCGATATCATCGCCGCCGTGGGCCTGGACAAGACCTCCACCGGGGACACCCTCTGCGATGAGCACGTGCTCGTGCTACTGGAGAACATCCAGTTCCCCCAGCCGGTGATCGCCGTGGCGCTCGAGCCTCAGAACCGGGCCGAAGAGGTGAAGCTGATGGAGGCGCTGGCAGCCCTCTCGGCCGAGGACCCCACCTTCCAGTTCCACACGGATCAGGAGAGTGGCCAGATCATCGTGTCGGGGATGGGCGAACTCCACCTGGAGATCGTCATCGACCGGCTCCGGCGGGAGTTCCAGGTGCAAGCGCACTCGGGCCGGCCCCAGGTGGCGTACCGAGAGACGATTCGAGCTCCTGCCACGGCGGAGGGCAGCTACATCCGTCAGACCGGCGGGCGGGGGCAGTTCGGCCGCGTGATCCTCGAAGTATCCCCCGGCGGGGGGGGCACCGGACTCGTCTTTGAGGACCGGACCAGAGGCGGGGCGATACCCAGAGAGTTCATCCCAGCGGTCGAAGCGGGCGTCCGAGAGGGGTGCGAGAGCGGGGTCCTCGGGGGCTACCCGGTGGTGGACATCGCGGTCCGGCTGGTGGGAGGAGGCGCGCATGAGGTGGATTCGTCGGAGATGGCCTTCAAGATCGCGGCCGGGGAGGCGCTGCGGACTGCGCTCCGGAACGCATCGCCGGTCCTGCTGGAGCCGATCATGAGCATGGAGGTGGTGTGCCCCGAGGAGCGAATGGGCGACGTGCTCAGCGACCTGAACGCCCGCCGCTCCCATGTCACGGGGATCGCCGCCACCCCCGGGGGCACCGAGACCATCAGCGCCAACACGCCTCTGGCTGCCACCTTCAGCTATGCCACCGTGCTGCGCAACCTGACCCAGGGGCGAGGCACCTATACCATGGAGCCTGCCTGCTACGCGCAGGTGCCTGAGAGCATCGCCCGCGAGGTGGTTCCGGGCGAGCCCGCCGCCAGGGTGGCCTGACAGAACACACCCAACAGGGAGCAACAGAGATGGGCAAGGCGAAGTTTGAGCGGACGAAGCCGCATGTAAACGTGGGGACGATCGGGCACGTAGATCACGGGAAGACGACGCTGACGTCGGCGATGACCAAGACGTTGGCGAATGCGGGATTGGCGCGGGCGTTGGAGTACGAGCAGATCGACTCGGCGCCGGAGGAGAAGGAGCGGGGGCTGACGATCCAGATCTTCCATGCGGAGTATGAGACAGAGAAGCGCCACTATGCGCACATAGACTGCCCGGGGCATGCGGACTACATCAAGAACATGATCACGGGGGCGGCGCAGATGGACGGGGCGATTCTGGTGGTATCGGCGGCGGACGGGCCGATGCCGCAGACGCGGGAGCACATTCTTTTGGCCCGCCAGGTGAACGTACCCTCGGTCGTGGTGTTTCTGAACAAGGTAGACATGCTGGACGACCCGGAGTTGCTGGAGCTGGTGGAGATGGAGGTGCGGGATCTGCTGAGCCGGTACGAGTTTCCTGGGGAGGAGATACCGGTGGTGTCGGGGAGTGCGACCAAGATACTGGAGTGCGGGTGTGGGAAGCGGGAGTGCGAGTGGTGTGGGGCGGTGTGGAAGCTTTTGGATGCGGTGGACGAGTACATCCCGACGCCGGAGCGGCCGGTGGACCAGCCGTTTCTGCTGGCGATCGAGGACGTGTTTTCGATCACGGGCCGGGGGACGGTGGTGACGGGGAGAGTGGAGCGGGGGCTGGTGAAGGTGGGGGAGGAGGTGGAGATCGTGGGGCTGCACGCGGAGTCGCGCAAGACGGTGGCGACTGGGGTGGAGATGTTCCGGAAGCTGCTGGACCAGGGGCAGGCAGGGGACAACATTGGGGTGCTGCTGCGGGGGATAGAGCGCAAGGAGGTAGAGCGGGGGCAGGTGCTGGCGAAGCCTGGGACGATCACGCCGCACACGAAGTTCGAGAGCGAGGTATACGTGCTGAGTGCGGCGGAAGGGGGCCGGCACAAGGCATTCTTCTCGGGGTACCGGCCGCAGTTCTACTTTCGGACGACGGACGTGACGGGTGTGATCACGCTGCCGGAGGGGCGGGAGATGGTGATGCCCGGGGACAACGTGACCATGCAGGTGGAGTTGATCCAGCCGATTGCGATGGAAGAGGGGCTGCGGTTTGCGATTCGGGAGGGGGGCCGCACCGTGGGCGCCGGCGTCGTCGCCAAGATCGTGCAGTAGCCGAGAAGCACTTCGAGGCCGAACCGAGGCGCGGCCCTCGCCGGCCGCGCCTCGTCCTCTGCGGGGACCGGTGCCGTGGCG
>Ga0315291_10007341_pt1 | contig 13638 bp, 14 predicted proteins | sample YL17G12_20_MG_FD_203070 | JGI IMG/M metagenome (GOLD analysis project Ga0315291, IMG submission 203070) | Sediment microbial communities from Yellowstone Lake, YNP, Wyoming, USA - YL17G12_20 | ecosystem: Environmental > Aquatic > Freshwater > Lake > Sediment | place: USA: Wyoming | collected...
GAAAGTTGTTCTTGAACAGTTGAAGGTGTTAATCCGGCACCAACAATTAAAGGATGTTCACCCATAATACTTTTAAACTCTTTTATTTTCTCAGTAGGAGTTTGTTTTCCAGTACCTTCGCCGGTAACAACAATAGCTTCGGCGCGTTTCATACCGAGTTCAACATCATCTTTTAAAACAGCTCCTTTTGTTGGCTGATAATACTTTGGCCAAACTCCACCTAAAACAACAATGTTTGGATATTTGTTTTTAACTTCTAAATAATGTTTTTCATCAATAGATGTGGTTCTATTATAAGTTCCGGCAACATAATCAAGTTGAATAAATTTTGCATTAAATTCATTTGCCATTTCAAAAGCTTGTTCAAATGCATTAGGAAGAATATTTAAACCAACAATCATATTGGTTTTTAAATTACTCAAAACATTTCTCATATCTCCTGTTGAACCGTGATAATTTTCAACAACAATTCCATCCACACCTTCTTCTTCAAGAATTTCTATTTCATCCATAGCCCTCTTTAAGACATCATCTCCAGCGAGATGAATCATTGCTAATATTGGCTTTTTCTTAAAGTCCATCGTGTGTGTATATTAAATCTGTTCTTAAAACGTATTTTATTCCTTCAATTAATTCTTCTCCTGAATGCAGTAATGAATGATTGAACATTAGCATCTTTCCTTCTTCTGGTTTTATAATAATTGGCTTATCAAGCATTCTGTCACAAATATTTGTTTCTCCACCAGTACCGGCATTGTTTAAATAAATCAAAACAGTTACCAAAGAAACTCCGCCTTCCTCAACTACATTCCCATCTCTGTGTTTTTTAAACTTTTGAGTTGGTTGGTATCTATAAAATCGAAAGTTTCCTGACAATCTCACAAAATCCTTTTGCTCTATAATTCCACCGGGTTTAATAATTGGCAACCTCATAGGAACATGAGGTCGAATAAGATTTTCTAACTCCAACCTTAAATCTTCATTTCTTAATAAGCATCGCGAATTATCTCGATACTCCTTATTCATTTGAGCACCGGTAGCATATGAAATATCTGCCTCATCATATCCAGCAGCTTCAGATAACGTTATCAATTCTTGACAGCGCTCTTTTGTTAAAAAATTATGTTGTACTATATAATCCACGATAAATCAAAGTTAAGAAATATTTATAACACTTTTCATAATTACCATCATCTTTATAATGTTTAAATCCATCAAAACAGCTTTGAATTGAGTAATAACGCAAATCTTCTAGTTCTAGCTTGGAAATGTATTTAAATCTTTCGCTTTCTAATATGTTTGAAACTAATTGATATATACACCAATAAGCATTCGCATTTAACTTTCCTACTTGTTGAGAATTTTTTATAGAATGATATAATTTTGATTTATGGTTATTTCCTATTTTTTCAAATAAAACTTCTCTATAATAAATATGTGACTCATTATTCACGATATTCTTTATGTCTCTTGTTTTCAATTTTAATATTTACACTTTCAATATCTTTTATTTCTCCACTGAATCCCGTGCTATGAATATCACTTTCGAAAGCTATTTTTGTTAATGGTTGAATAGTTCCCATTTCTGTATAACCATAATGAACTTGGGTACAATTATGAAGTACTGCTTTTTGTATGTATTTATAATTCCAACTATCTCTTTTATATTTAATTTCAACACAAAAACCAAACTCTAATCCCTCACTCTCAATATTTTGTTCTTTACGATTATTAACTTTTTCACCTAAATAAAACAATTTCATCCTATGAGAACGAAACCCTTTCTTCTCAAAAAAAACAATTCTATCTTCATCATTTTTAATGAATGGCATAAATTAATCTTTATAAGGGTCTTCTTCTCTTTCGTTCTCTCCGGCCATAGCTACGCCAATAGGCTTTAAACGATGTAATACCTTAATAGTTTCACCTTGATATGATAAAACTTCTTCAAGATTCTTATAAACACCCGGAGCTTCGTCTGGGCCGGCACCGCGAAGTTCAATTTTATGTTCCTTCATATCGTTTTTAACAACATCAAAGTCAATTAAACCTTTTTCGATTCTAACCGGTCTTTTACGACCATCTTCACCTTTCATCCATTTTTGTTTACCTGCAGCTTGAGTTCTTGAAAGAATACGACCAGCACCGTGAACAGTTGAATAAAGACCTTTTTTAGAAAGTTCAGAATCAACACCTTCAATAATAACTGACATATCCATCATATTAGCTCCGATAAAACCTAATTGACCAGGCATAGCCGGAGTACATCCTTTACGGACTACCCAGTATTTTTCTCCAAAATGTTCTTCCAACCAAGCAAAGTTATGATGATTGTGAACTTCAAATGTTTTTTTGGCTCCTAATATCTCTAAAACCTTGTTTACAGCAGTTTCTCTGCCGGCATAGGCATATTCACCTGCTAAATGCATAGCGTTGATGTAATCCTGTCCTAATTGAGAATTAATATCAAATAAGGTCGGCTTAGAATCCATAGAGCCTTCAGAAACCTTTCCATCGAATTCTTTTCCTTGTGCTAACGCAAGAAATCCACTGGCTGTCTTATGACCAAATCCGCGTGAACCAAAATGAACACCAACCCACACAAAACCATTTTCATCTTCAAAGATATCCACAAAATGGTTGCCTGACCCGATTGTTCCTAGTTGGGTTTTTGCTAATTGTAAAAGTTTTCTTTGAGGTTCAAATTCGGCCTTATCAATTTTATCAAATAAAGGATGGTCAACCGGTTCGTTGTTTGGACGACCAACTCCAAATGAAATACGTTGCATTATTTCATCCATAACCTTTTTAATGTTTATATCAATCGATTTAATGTCAGTTCTCACCGCATAATTTCCGCAAGCAATATCAAATCCAACCCCAGAAGGAGAAATGTGATTTTTATAAGCAACACAACCACCTACTGGCATTGAATAGCCGTAGTGAGCGTCTGCAGTTAAAACTCCAATAGAATCTTCAATTAAACAATTTTCTAATTGCAAAATAGCTTTCTCGTCTATAATTTCTTTACCGAATACGGTCAGATTATTTTCTTTAGTTTCCATTTCTCAAAGGTATTAATGTAATAAATTTCTTACGATTTGCTTTTTTAATTGTAATCATATTAAAACCATTTTTATAAACAGCTTTTTTTATTTGATGTAACATCGTTTCTTCTGTGAAGTTACCAAGAAATTTCCTTTCATCAAAATCTATTGTTATAACATCATCAAATGGAAGTACGTGAGTAATTCCAAGTATTTTATTAAGGTCTTTAGTTAAGTTTTTAATTTCCATTTTTTAATAAATTAATTCTTGGGCACTTGTATTTTCATATCCAAAAATACGTTTAAATCTTTCAATATCTTCCGGTTTACCAGTTGCCTTATTTAAATTATCAGAAAGTTTAACCAAACCTTGACCATTAGCTTCAACAGCCTTCATTACAATTGATAGAGTTTTGTAACCCACGTCATTTGTAAGGTCAGTTCCCCACCCAGCAGATACTCCAATATTTTTATGAAACTTTTCTGTAAGTTCGATAATTTTTTCAGTAGTAAGACCATCGCTCGGAACAAACATTTTTAAATTGGAATCAATTCCGTGAGATGAATAAAAATTAATTTCATTTTTTGCAAATTCTTCTGGTGAGCCAGAATCTTGTCTCATACCAAACCACTTCTTTGCACGTTCTTCTCCAAAATCTTCAAAGAATGCTTTAGTTCCAAATGTGTCAGTTAAAGCTATTGATAATTTTTCTCCATACAATTCAAACCACATATCAAGAATTTTCATTTGAGAAGAACGAATGTCAGCATCTGTATCACCAAATAACCTTGACCCAATCATTAGCATTTCGTGTGCATGAGTCCCAATTGGTTTTAATCCCAATTCTTTTGCCAACAAAACATTTGATGTTCCTATGAGTTGTTCTGGCAATTCATTTTTCAATCTTTCAGTAACGTGCTTTTGCCACTCAAAAGAAAGTCTGCGTCTAGTACCAAACTCACTAAATCTAACGTGAGGATAATTCTTAAGCTTTTCTATTTTGGCAGTTAATCTTTCATCGCCGATTGTTTGATGGTCTTTTCCAGTCAAATAATCAAGGTCTTTGAAGAATATAAAATTTGTAGCGCTAAGAACCATTGTTTCCCAAAATATAGCAGTCTTCCAAGGGCCTTCTGTTTCAATTTCTAATTCATCTTCAGCTGATTTGGAGACTTTAATTTCAGGCAATTCAATTAATGCTAAAAATCTTAAAAATTCTTCCGGGAACATACCGAGAGAGTGCAAATATTCTAATTCGTCTTCTTGGTATTTATAAGAAGCTTTTATTCTATCCAATTCATACCAAACAGCACGTTCAGTATGAGCAAGACTAATACCTTTAGTTCTGTTTTTAAATTTATATTTGACAATCACATTTGGAAAATACTTCCAAACAAAATATGCCATTGTGTACTTGTAAAAATCCACATCGAGCGGTGACTTAACTGATAAATTTCTCATTGAATTCATATTAACTTATTTTTTCAAAATTACGACAATACTTAATGTCAGTCCATTTTGCTGTTGTTTGAATTTTTAATTTTCTATTTTGGATGAACCTAAATGTGTTTGAAATATCTTTTTCAACAAGAACCTCTCTTGTTGGAGTAACATATTTTTCAGTTTCCAAATAAACTCTCGGATAATAATGTCCACCAGCACTAGAAGCTATCCATATTTTTCCATTATGAAAAACAAGAGCAGTGTTACTGTGATTTTTATCTTTACTCCACTCAATAGGTTTGTCAGTTGTTTTGTATTTATGACCATTGTACTCCCACTCAAAATGTCTAGAAATAAAAAATGAATTCTCAATTTGTTTCCAAGCATTCACTTGAATTGATTTATAAGATTGTACTTCTCCGATATGAGCATTGTATTCCAAATAAGAAACTTCATTGTTCTGTATTTTTGTAATACGTCTTAAATCGTAATTAATCTTATAATAACAATTGTCATTTTTTTTATATAAAACTACCTTTTTCAATTAAGCTGATTCGTTCTTCAAAAACTCTTTTTCGCCGGCAGTTAAACCATCCATACCAACTCTGCCAATTTTATCAAGAATATCATCAAGATTGTACTCAATCTTCTGAGGTTTGATTTGATTAACTCCATTTGGACCGACATTAAATCCAACAAAACTACCTTCACCAGTTTTAAATAATTCATTAAGATTCTCCTGAGTTTCTCGAGCTCTTTCTTCTGGAGTAAGCTTTGAAAGTCTGTCTTGTTCTTTATTTTTTTCTTCTAAACCTTTCACAGAAAGTTCAGAATATTTTTGAATAAACAATCTTGGCTTATCCGGGAATATATGATATCTTTTCAAACGACCAACAGAAACAACAAGACTTAAACCAATAACTGACTCAAGTTGTTCAGCCAAAATCTCTTGTGTGCTTTTTTGTTTTTCTTCTTTTTTAGGACCAAAAACATCTCCAACCATTTCATCAAAAGACATACCCCTAACTGATACGCCATAAGAGTAAAACCATTCAAAATTTTCAATACCTTTTTCTTTATCTTTTGACTTAGCGTTTTTTACTTTATCAATCATCAAATCAACTAGTTCTGGATGATTTGCTCTAACTTCTTCGAATGTTATTTTTATTTCCATTAGTTCAGGTTTTGTTATTTAAACGTTTTTTTAGTGTTTTTGTTACAATATTACAAAGATAATAAAATAATTACAAAAAAACGTTTTTCTTTAACTATTTACAAATACAGACAATTATTATAGATTTATAATATGAAAACAAGAAGAATAACAACAAAGATGGTATCTTTTACCATTAAAAATGAGACGATTGATAGATTAGAACAATTCTCTAAGAAAAAATCTATAAACAAATCTGGTTTTATAGACCGATTAATAAATGAAGAAATAGACCGAGAAGAAAATGGAAAAAGAAAATAACGAAAATAAATTTTATGTTTATGCTTATCTTGACCCAAGAAAGCCAGGAAAATATATCTATGGAGAATATTCATTTTATTATGAGCCATTTTATATTGGAAAGGGATTTGGAAACAGAAAGAATGTTCATTTAAATGAAAACAAAAACAATACCACCAATAGATATAAATTCAATAAAATACAAAAAATAATAAGAGAAATAAATGAAAATCCAATTATCATTTTAATTGAGTTTAATTTAACTGAAAAACAATCATTCATATTAGAAACTAAATACATACAAACAATTGGTAGACTTGATTTTAAAGTAGGTCCATTAACTAATTTAACAAATGGTGGAGACGGACCATCAGGACAAATACATTCCGAAGAAACCAGAAATAAAATTAGTAAATCAAAAATAGGAGAAAAAAATCCTATGTTTGGAAAAACACCGTCAGATAAAACAAAACAAAAAATGTCTGACAATAGCTATATGAAAAAACTTTCCAACGAAGAAAGAAAGGAGTGGGGAAAAAAATATTCAGGTGAAAATAATTCAAATTATGGTAACCATCTTTCTGATGATGTTAAGAAAAAAATAAGTATAGCTAACTCCGGCAAAAATAGTGCAAATTATGGAAAAAAATTCTCAACAGAAAAGAGAAAAAAAGATAGTGAAGCTAAAATTGGAGAAAAAAATCCTATGTTTGGTAAAAAAGGAGCGTTATCACCAAACATAAAAACATTTAAAGTAACAAATCCATATGGAGAAATTTTTTACACAACAAATGGATTAACAGAATTTTGTTCAAAAAATAATTTATCCATAAAAAATATGTCTGCCGTAGCTCGTGGAAAAAGAAATCACCACAAAGGATGGATGTGTGAACTAATAGAATCGCCATCAAATAAAAAATAATTATTCCATAATCATAAAGTATAATGATTCTTGAGCGCGACTTATAGCTACATAATGTATATTTTTTGATTCATAATCATTTTCATCATCTGGGTCATATGAAAATGAACTAATATATTCTTTTGGAATTTCTATATTGTTTTCTTTAAGTATTTCGGGCGAAACAGAATTAACAACAACACAAACTGGAAATTCAAGTCCTTTACTACGATGTATTGTTTTAATATGTGATTGTTGATTTTGATTTGATTTAATAAATTCAATTACAGCATCTGCTGTTCCAAAATGAGGTAAAAGTTCTCTTATTTTATTTTTAGTACTAACCCTTTCTTTTGCTTTCATCAAATCTTCTATTTCAGAAGCTTTTAAATAATTCTCATATCGAATTGGAATTTTTAAAATCATCAATCTTTTTTCAATTTCTTTTATAACTGAATTGGTTCTTACTAAAACAGCTACATATGGATTTTCTTTTAAAATATCAATCAAATTATTAAATAAAATAATTTTTCTATGAACAATCCCATTTTGTTTGTGAAATGAAGTAGCTTGAAGAGATGAATGTTTATTGGAATTTTCTACAATCAATTTTGCGCTTCTAAAATTCATTGATAAATTCATTTCAACAGTTTGTCTTCTACGTTTTAACATAGCCTCAACAACATCACAATTAGCACCAGAGTAACCATAAATACTTTGATTCCTGTCTCCCATTAAATAATAATACTTTGCATTTAAATTTAATAATATTTGCATCATAATTGAACTAACATCTTGATATTCATCAATAAAAATATATTCATATTGATTCCTAAACATCTTAAGCCACTTATCTTCTTTTAATGCATCTCTAACCTGAATAAGCATGTCTGAAAAATCAATCGATTTTGTTTCTTTAGCAAATCGTTGGTATTCTTTTAAGTAATCCGGCATTTTACATTTTATCCCATCTGCAGTTTGAAGTTTAAATGCTGAAATTTCGGAACTCAAATATTCAGCAGTATCATATAATTTTTCAACTTCAAAATAAAATTGTTGAGAGTCTTTTTGAGGAGAACCATATTTTGGTTTATGAGTTTCTTTAAACCAATCTATAAAATCATAGAACGTAGATATCTTTCTCATCTTTTTCATTCTGGCCAAAATGTGAGTACAGAAAGAATGTATAGTTGTTATTTTTATGTCCTCGTTGTTAATTCTTTTTTTAAGCTCCTGTACTGCAGCTACTGTAAATGAAAAATAAACTATTTTAGAAGGGTCAACACCATTAGCTAACATAAATTTTAAACGCTCAACCGCGCTGAATGTTTTTCCTGACCCAGCTGTGGCGCTAAGAATAACTGAATTAGATGACTTTATTGGATATTCAATAAAATTTAACTGCTCTTCAGTTTTGCCAGGTATTGCAGATGTTTGAATTTCTTCTGAGCTCATTATATCGCGTGTGATACTGGATTTGTGTTTATTTTTGAAATCATTATGTTAAGCTCTGGAAAACGTTCTTTAATAAGATTATAAATAACAATAGAAGCGTGTATTTCTGATTCATAATGTCCTATGTCAGCCAAAACAATATCTCTTTCATCAAAGAAATTATGATAAGTTAAATCTGATGTTATGAATAAATCAGCACCTTGTCTCTTGGCTTCGTTGGTCATAAAAAATCCAGCGCCTGTGCAAATAGCAACTGTTTTTATTGGTTTATTCACAATTACACTACTGTGTTTTATTGAACCTCTTAAATTAAGATTTTGTTTTGTTTTACAAAGAAAATCTATTATAAAATCAGACCCTTCAATTATCCCTATGGCTCCAGAGCCTCCATTTAAATAATTTAAATCCTTTGGTTTTATAAGTGGTTTAATTTCAGTAAGACCTATTTTTTTTGCAATATATTCATTTATACTTCCACAAAATCTATTATCTAAAGATGTATGAGCTGCATAAATTGCAATATCATTCTTAATTGCAGAAATAACTATTTTTTCATTTAAATTATTCCCAGCTAAAGTTTTTAAACCTTTGAAGATAGTTGGATGATGTGCAATTATTAAATTACAATTTTTTTCTATTGCTTCTTGAATTACAAATTCATCAATATCCAAAGTAGTTAAAACTCCGGTAATTTCACTTTCTGAATCGCCTACAATTAAACCACAATTATCATAACTTTCTTGATATTGTTTAGGCGCAATTTCGTAATCTAATGCATTTACTAATTCTTTAATTTTCATCTTATTTTTTTTTATTTGTTTTTTCTATTACTGTTTTTCTTGTTTCTTTTTTATTTTTCTCTGAAAAAACTGCATTAAGAATCTTCATATCTCTTTCTTTCGCTTTTCTAGAAGCAGCGAGAGTGTCACTTATTTCTTTTTTTCTCAAAATTTCTTTTAGGTATAAAAAATCATTTTCTGTAATTTTTACTTTTATAGAATTAAAGGTTAGATAAAAAACATCCTCAATATCTATAAGCGCCATCTTACAATCTCCTTCAAATCTTATTAATTGTGCTCTGTCACTTTGTACAGAATAAAACTGTAAGCCTTTGTAATAAAATCCTTTGGCATAAATTTCTTTTACATCCCCTCCAGGAAGTTCGCTTTCAAACAATTCTATTAATGCTTTCTTACTAACCATATTATGAATAAATAAATTTTGATATACCAGCTTCAGGGTTGGATAATATTTCAGGGTCAGTAATACCATCTTTAGTTTTTTTAACCTCTATAATATTATCAACATAATCCCTAACCTCACTTTTGTGTGTTACAATTAATAAATTTTTATATTTCGATTTTAAATAATTAAACATTGTGTTTAACTCAACAAGCTTTCTATTATCTAATGTATCAAATCCTTCATCAATTACCTTTAGAGAAGGTTTAATCAACGAACTAACAAAATGTAATGCATCACTAATAGCAGTGCTAGTAATGAACTTTAAAGACCCAGAACCCATATTTAAAGGAAGTGTGTCTGTTTTGTTTTCGCTAAAATAAAACACCTCTTTAACATCACCATTTGGCTTAATATACATTTCAACCTTAAAGGAAACCATCGATTTCAATAAGTTGTTTATTTTATGATTTATTATAGGTAACTTCTTGCGTATGATAATAGCAGGAATACCATCACGACCAACAGCTTGAATATATACCGAATACTTTTTATATATTCTGTCAGTATCTCTTATTGCATTAAGCTTATCAGTTAAGTTTTCAATATTATTTTTCCAAGCACCTATGTTTCCGGAAGATTCTTTTATTTTAGAATCAGCTTGAAGATTTACAACTTTATAAGTTTTTATCTCTTCCGTTTTTTCTTTAACACTTTCATTTATTGCTTCGTTCTCAATAATTAAGGTTTTGTTGTTTTCTAAATTAACTATTTGTTCTTCCAGTTGAAGTATTTCTTTACCTTTTAAATCAATAGAGTTTTTTATGGTGTTTAAAATAACAGTTTCTGAATCAACTTTATTGTTATGTAATACAATTTCTTGTTTCTTGGCATATTTTTCAAGAGTCTCAATAAAGCCTTGTAATTTAATTATTTCCTTTTCTTTTATACCAATTGAATCTTTGGCGCTTTTAATAAGGCCGGCCTCAACATCTATATTAGAATTGTGCTTTACTATTTCTTCTTTTTGAGAAGATAATTCAAGGTCGTTTTTTAATGATGAAATATTTTTATGTCTGGTTTGAATACTCATTTTTAAAGAAGCCAATCTTGTTGCTTTCTTTTCATGAGTAGCGTTGTGTTCTATATTAGATTTTATATTAGCTAATTCTTGTTGCGCACCTCTCAATGCATTACTTCCTCTTTCAATATCACCTTTAAGCTTTTTTTCTAAAGTTGGATTAGGCTCATGAGAAACATGATTACACGTTGGGCATTTTTCGCCTTTAGCAATCTTTATCTTATCTTCAAGTCCAGAAATAGCTAATCTAAAATTTGCTATGTTTGTTTCAACCTTTTCTTGTTCATCCGGTTTAATAATTTTAACATCATTTACTTTAATCCATTCTTCAATTTTTACATACTCCTCTTTTTCAGAAGCGAATGTTTGTTTTTCTAAATTTAATTCTTTTTCAGTCTTATCTTTATCGAGATTTTTTAAATTTTCTTGCAGTTCTTTTTTAAAGTTTATTTCAATCCACTCTTCTTTTGATTTTAAAACTGATTTTTCGGCTTCTATAATTGTTTTTGTTTTTTCAATATTAGATTTCAAAACATCAATATTTTTCTCCTTTATAGAATCAACCTCTAAAGATTTTAAATCATCAGATAATTCCTTTTTATAATTTTCTTTAATCCACAATTCTTTTTCATCTAAAACAGATGTTTCTTTCTGTATATTAGATTTTATGATAGAGATATTTGTTTTTATTTTCTCAACATCAGTTTCTTTTGGAACTTCTATCTTATGGAGCTTTTTTGTTAAATCAATTATATCCTTATTTAAATCATCAATGATTTTATTATTATCTTCTTTTTCCTTTTGAACTTCCCCTAATAAAACATTCTCCTCTGTAGTTTTTTTGGCAAAATCAGCAATTTGAGTTTCTAACTCTGCCGGGTCTCCTAAGAATTTCTGTTTAGATTTTATTGTTTTAAAAATATCATTGGCGTGGTCATATTTATCGCGATAAATCTCTAAGCCCAAGAATTTGTTTATTAAATCGTTTTTTGGTTGCTGACTTAAACTTAAATAATCTTCGCCATTTACCTGCATAGAACAAACCATAAAATCCTCATAAGTGCCAATATAATCAACAATAAGTTTCTTTTTTTCTTTCTTCTCAGTTGCAGCTTCATCAGATTCTACTGATACCCACTTCATTTCTTCTTCTCCGGTTAATTCATCCACAACATTAGAATATTTTTTATATTCAATGTTATAACTAACTTCTGGGGTTCCATCTTTTTTCTTTTTTACAGTAGCAGCTCTGTAGGCGTAATATTTAGTCCCGGCAATAGTGAATTGTATCTTTCCCCACCCTTTATTGTTTCCGGTGTACATATTTACAACCTTCGAGTTTTCTAAATCTCCAGGCATTTTACCATATGCAATCCAACAAAATACTTTCATTATGTTTGATTTACCATTGTAGTTTTCTCCGAAAATACCGGTGATACCATTTAGTTTATCAAAATCAAAATAAGTAGACTCAATTGGAAAAGAAAGTAAATTACTTACTTCCATACTATTAAACTCAATACGTTTACCTTGAGTTGGGCTTTGTCTTAAATTTAATTTCTTATCAATTTCTCTGCTTAACTCAATAACATCTTCAACGTTATCGTAATTATTTTGCTCAAGAAATTCAACAAGTAATTTTTCAGCACTTTCAGAATTGTTAACATCAATTTCTGTAGAGTCAGGATTTTCTAAATCACCAACTTCTTTTTCTATAGATTGGAAATCAGCACTTACCAATTCACATCCATATCTGTCCTTTACAAATTTTTCAATCTGACTCAGTTTTTCTACTGAATAATTTTCTTTATCATCGTGAATTATGATTTCAACTTTTGTTTTCTTTTTATTTAAAGAAAACTTAAGTTCTTGAACTCGGTCTTCCCAAATTTCACCTTTATAAATGTTAAGCCTACAATAACCGTAATCATTTTGTATAAACCTTCTGGTGTGTTCACAGGTGTTTAAATCCCAAACCAAAAAACCCTTCTCTGTTGATTCTCCAAAGTTTTGTTGTATTAATGAACCGGCATAAGCGATTCTATCAATTCCATCTCTTTCAAATGCTTGATATTCATGTATATCTCCAAGCATTACAATGTCAAAATTAGCAAATGTTGAAAGCTTGGTTAAATCATCACCTTTCATTTCATAACCATTATCGCCAAGACATCCATAAATCGGCCCATGAAATAAGCCAATATATTTCTTACCTTTTTTCTTTTTATCTAAAGTAAGTATTTGACTATCCCAACAAGAGTAAACACCATAAATTAAATCTGTATCTACATCATAAAAACCGGTATCCTTATAAAAATATATACCGTTACCACTTTCTTGGGCTGGCGGTAGTGGGTTTTCTTTTGTTAAAATATAACCATTTTGAAGCAGTTGAACAACCGGCTCAATGGCATTACCTTGGGCCAACGATTGCATATTTAGGTCATGATTACCCAAAATAACGTCCACAGGAGCTATTTCGGACAATCTACGTAATAATTCACCGGCAATTTCAATAGCTGCTGGAGAGAGGTTTATTTTTATATGAAAAAGGTCACCGGTGAACACAATTCTACGCGGAGCGAGTGCTTTAACGTCAGCAATAGTTCTTTCTAACAGAACTGTTCTATACTCTTCAAATCTACTTCCAAATCTTATGTGAATATCACTAATGTGAACTAATTGATTTTTGCTCATTACTGTCAGTTATGTTTAAAACACAAATTTAGTAATTTTATTTGGAAAAAAGTGAGAAATTACAAATAATTTATAACAATTTTATTGTTAATAGAATCCTTATAGGCTTTTGCTTTAAAAATTAACCTAGATAATTTCCAAAGGATTTTGCTGTCAGTTTTCGTTGATTCGTTAGGGTGATTAAAAACACCTATAAAAGCTACAGTGTTTCTATCTACCGTAGTCCATTCGGTACATGGTAATAATTTTGGAATTCCAAACTTATTTAATTTTAAATAACAATTTTCATCTTTAAACATATGAATTTCGACTCCATTGATATACATAAAAAGTCCCTCTTTATCTTCGGTGAATTTCTCAAAAAGCACACTTCTAACT
>Ga0315291_10007349_pt1 | contig 13626 bp, 15 predicted proteins | sample YL17G12_20_MG_FD_203070 | JGI IMG/M metagenome (GOLD analysis project Ga0315291, IMG submission 203070) | Sediment microbial communities from Yellowstone Lake, YNP, Wyoming, USA - YL17G12_20 | ecosystem: Environmental > Aquatic > Freshwater > Lake > Sediment | place: USA: Wyoming | collected...
CACCTTAGCTTTAACAATCTGGGGCGATTTGGACATTTCTTTAATCAATGAAATGCCAAAAAATCGAAAATCCATTATCACTAAATTGGCGGCGCCAATCAATCGGCAAAAAGCTTATGATTTTGTCCGCCGACAAATCAAGCTCGGCAGGCAAGCTTTTGTCGTCTGTCCTCTCATCGAGGATTCGCCGAAATTAGAGGTCAAAAGCGTTACCCAAGAATATGAAAAATTAAAAAAGCGGATTTTTCCGGATTTAAAAATTCAAATGCTTCACGGAAAAATGAAGGCCAAAGAAAAAGAAGAAATTATGAGAAATTTCAATGATGGCACAATTGACGTTTTGGTTTCCACTTCCGTAATTGAAGTCGGAATTGACATCCCCAATGCCACAATTATGCTGATTGAGGGCGCCGACCGCTTTGGTTTGGCCCAAATTTATCAGTTTAGAGGCAGGGTGGGACGCGGCCAGCACCAATCTTACTGCCTGCTTTTCACCGAATCCGCAACAAAGAGCGTTCAAGAAAGATTGGGAGCAATCGTGAAGGCAAAAAATTCTTTTGAGCTGGCAGAACGCGACCTTCAAATTCGGGGACCCGGAGAATTCCTTGGGACGCGGCAGTCGGGCATTCCCGATTATTTAATGAATGCTTTAAAAAATTTGGAATTGGTGCAATTGGCCCGCGATGAAGCCAAAAAAATATTGGAAAAAGATCCAAATTTGAATAGTCACCTCTTGATTAAAAATCGTCTGGTCGAATTTGGCCAAACAACTAAAATTTTAAATTAATTTTCTCCAGTTTCGCTGCGGTGTTTCGGCGTCACCCAAAAACCCATATATTTTCCCAGCATCAAACGTGTTTGAGAGATTAAAGCTGGAATGGCGCCAAAAATAATGGTGGCCAAGGGAACTAAAATCCACTGCAAAATCATCCAGATGTATTTGCGCGATTTATATTTTGGCGGCCGCGGCGGAAGAAGCTTGAGGGTATAAAATGCCGAACCAACCAAGCCCACCATTGCCAAAGTCATAATTGACTTGGTCAGATAAGGCAGATTATACGAGAGAATGGTTCGATTAAAACTTCCGCCCCCCAGCCAAACCGGAAGCCAGCCCAGCAGAAAAATCAATAAGGCATTAGTCGCCCACGACCAAAACGATTCCCAAATATTAAAGCAATGGTAAATTTTTTTTCTTAAAGCCATGGCTCTGTTTTTAAGGCAGCCGAAAGTAAAATAAGGAACATTTTCCACTCCCCAACTCCAACGCACCTGCTGCTTAAAAACATTGACTATTGTCTGCCAAAAACTTTCAGCCAGATTAGCGTCCATCGAAACCGGATAATACAAAGGGATGTTTTGATAACGGCCGTCATAAAATAATAGCGATTTCCAAAAAATCCGAGAATCTTCGGAAACATTTTTTTCCGGCCAAAAATCCATTTCTGAAATTGCCTTAAAACTCATCGAATGCGATGAAAAAGTTGACATTCTTTCCGGCCTGGCCTGCTGAATTGAATGCCAAAAGGTTGCGCCCATCGCAATTACTCGAGAAATCGCCGGAGCGTCCCAAATATTATTATTGTAAATCGGAATCGGTTGAAAACTGGAATGAAACGGCTCGGGGCAGGTTAGATAGTGGCAAGTGAGACAGGCAAAATAATATGGATAAACCTGGGTATCAATATCAAAAGAGGAAACAATGATGTTTTCATAAGGAATTTGAAGCTCATCAATCACGTCTTTGGCTTTTTTGGCCGCCCAAGTTTCATTTGACCCCTTTCCGGCAATCTCGCCGACAATATTCGCCGGATGAGTGATAACCAAAAAGCGGAAAAACTTATCGCCAAATTCTTCCTTAATTTTTTGAGCAATTTCTTGACCGCTTTCTCCGGCTCTTTCTTCGGAAGCCAAGACAACAATAAATTTATCTAAAGGATAGTGGGATTTGGCCAAAGCTTGAAATGTCGGCCGAACCACCCTCATTTTTTCTTTGTAAACCGGGAAGATTATCAAATGATGGATATCTCGCCAGCTGGCAATTTTCAATTTATCATTTTCATTAGGAAGCTGTTCTAATTTTTCTATCCAATCAATCTTCAAATTGCGCTTCATTTTGCTAAATGTCGCTTGCTGGTGAAAGGATAAAAATATGGTTTTTAGCAGCCAATAAAGGTCAAAAACAATGATGAAAAAGGCTATCCAAACCGGTTTTTTCCAAGAAAAAAATATGACCAACAAAATCGTTAGCCAACTTAAAGCTCCCGGCATGATCTCAAGAAAACGGAAAAGCCGGCGCTCGCTAATTTTCTTTAAATCGCTCGCCTTGCCAATTTTAAGATAATATTGTTCTTGGCTTAACATTGATTGGTGCCCTCGAGAGGAATCGAACCTCTATCTCAAGCTTCGGAGGCCTGCATCTTATCCATTGGACTACGAGGGCTAAAAATTTCATTTAATTTATCATTTTTGCCCACTAAATTCAAATGGAAATTTTAAAAACAAAGAACCAGCGCCTAACGGACAGCTGATTCTAGTAGTTTAAAATACGGTCTTTCTTTGTGACCGGTCAAATCCATCACCGCTTTAACGCCGATGGGCATCGTCAAGGGCGTATTAGTCAGGCCGAAATCAACATTGGCTAAAACCGGAATGGGGTAATCTGCAAAAAGCCGCTTCAAGATCTGATAAAAAGTAAAACCTTTGGGCGTCTTCCATTTTTTGGTATCCGCATCTCTGGAGCCGATAGCGATATTTACAAATTTGCCGAAAATAATGCCTTGAACCAAGTGACCGCCTAAAATATCGGCATTAATCAAGCGGGCCAGGGAATTTTCTACGTCTTCGGAATAATCATCGTGCTCTTCAAAAAATAAAATGCTCTGGGTGAGGTCGGGACAATAAGAAGTACCCAAAAGGTTAACGAAACTTAGGAGATTGCCGCCAAGCAACCGGCCGGTAATCCGACCCGGCTTTAAGATTCTCCAATTAGTGCGCGGATAAAAATGGATGCCGCTGTTTTGAACAATCCGCGAAAAAGAATTAACGGTATACGGCGTGGAACGTTTAAAGAAGTGCTCGATGGAAAAACCGTGGAAAGTGACGAGACCAGTTTTGGCAAAAATAGCGTTTAAAAGAGTGGTGCCGTCCGAAAAGCCGAGGATAACTTTGGGATTTTTTCTAATCAAATTGTAATCCAAAAACGGCAAAACTTTGTTGGCTAAAAACCCGCCGCCGGACATAAAAATTCCTTTGACCTCTTTGTTGCTAAAAGCTTCCATTAAATCAGCGTTGCGCTGTTCTGCTGTCCCGGCCTCATACATGCCAAAAACCGCATTAACATACTTGGATAATTTCACTTCAAAATCCAAGTTATTTAAGGTTTTTACTCCCCGGTTGAAATTGCGCAAACTGCTGATGGGCTGCGACGGCGAAACAACCATCACCGCATCTCCATTTTTAAGTTTTTTCGGCCTAATGATTCTCATATATGTCTTCTATCATAGCCATTTTGGAAATTATTGCAAATCCAATTTTCAATTGTCAAAGAACCGTCGGGCCCCGTCCAGATCTACTTATTTTTAATACTGCCATTAATTATTGGGGGCTGACATTGGAATGGCGCTTGAGTGGACCCAGGGAGAATTGAACTCCCGCCTGCGCAATGCGAATGCGCCGTTATGCCACTTAACTATGGGCCCGATGTTATCATCATACGATTTTTTAAAAAATTTTGCAAAAATAAAAACTTTACTTTTTTTAATTTATTTTTTAAAATCGGATAGGTGGCTTAAAAATTTGATTGGATAAGGAGGACAACCATGACTTCTTTGTGTATTATCGAGCCGAAGCACACTAATAGTCGTGAACGGATGGATCCCTGTGACACCGTGGTTGAATCAGAAACATGGCTTTTGCCCATTACCACCTTAGAAGGCTATAACCACATCGGTTCTAACACCCTCGTCCAAGGAACGCGCTTGGAAGAAAGCCAAATCGGAGATAACTGCAACATCCGCAATTCAGAGGTTGTTGAAAGTAAAATCGGCAACTACGTCACCATAAAAGGCGCCGACATCAAACACTCCAACATCAAAAACCGTGTTTCCATCGGACCTGGCGCGGAAATTAAAAGAGCCGCCATTGAATCTAATGTCGCCATCCCCCATCTCTGCCATTTGGCTGATTGCACTATCCGCGAGGGAAGCAACATTGCCTTTGGGGTCTGCATCTGCAATTTTGATGGTTTTACCAAAAACCCTGTGACCATCGGCAAAAATTGCTTTATTGGCACAGGTGTTTATCTCATCAGCCCCTGCCAAATCGGCGATGAATCTTATATCGCAGCCAGAATCACTTTGCCAGCCAATACCAACATCCCGCCTCACTCCCTAATAGTCGGCTCCGACCGAAACTTTGTCGTCAAGCCCAACAGGTCTTTTTCTTTGGGGAAGCACGTGTGGGTTACCACCAAAAAACCCACCGAACCCCAACTCATCAAAGAAATTATCGAAAACCTCTTTATCTATAAGGAAGCGGCCACTAAAGCCGGGCCGCCGCTTGTCCCCAACTCTTCGCGTGAGTGGTTAACTTTGCCCAATGAAAAAATTAACCACTATCAACCCCTTGATTTACTGAAGGACACTTTCACTTACGAGAATTTGGAGGGCGCGGCTGCCTTAAAAAAACTGCTGGAACAAGAAATCAAGTCCCTGTCTACGGAGACAGGGACTTTCTGTTTTAATTACCAAAGATTCCTTTAAGATTTGACAGACGATTATTTCGGGAATAATATAAATTACAAATATGGCGGAAAAATTGTTTAACAGCTCTTTCGGCTTGAAATTGAACTTAACCGGCGTGGTAAAGGAGATTTTTGATTTTATCAAAATAGCGCCCAATCATCGTTATAGAGTGGTGATTGGCACTGATTCCACAAATAATTCTGATGATTCGGATTTTGTCACCGCTATCGTGATTTTGCGCGTCGGCAATGGCGGCCGTTATTTCTGGCGGCACATCAAACAAGACCGCTTCAAAACCCTGCGAGAACGAATTTATGAAGAAATGTATTTGTCTTTAGAAATTGGCCAGCAGCTTTTAAAAATTCTTCAGGAAAAGAAACTGCCGCATTTTGATTTGGAAATCCATGTTGACATCGGCACGGGTGGCGAAACCAAAAACTTGATTAATGAAGTGGTTGGCGTCATTCGCGGCTCGGGTTTTGTCGTCAAAACCAAACCCGAAAGCTTCGGCGCTTCATCAGTGGCCGACCGTCATCTTTAATTATGTTGGATAAATTAGTTCTTGATATTGAAACCAGCGATACTATTGATGAGGTGGGCGGGAAACAAAACCTCCACCGCTTGCACATTTCAATGATAGGCGTCTATTCTTATAACCGCGCCGATTTTTTCGCTTTTGAAGAAAAAGAATTTCCTCTTTTTGAAAAATTATTAAAAGAAAGCGGCGCTCTTATCGGCTTTTCCCTGAATTATTTTGACATTCCGGTTTTAAAAGGCCGTTTCCCTCATAATTTCTCGCGATTAAAAGTGATTGATATTTTGGAAGAAGTGGAACGCCAGCGCGGCCACAAAATTGGCCTGGGCCAATTGGCCCAGGCCAATATAGGCGCGGGGAAAACCGGCTCTGGTCTGGAAGCGATTGAGTTATATCGCGAAGGAAAAATCGAAGAATTGAAAAATTATTGTCTCAACGACGTCAAAATCACCAAAGACCTTTATGAGCTGGCGAAAAACCAGGGACATCTCATTATTCCTTCGCATTATTCCACGCCGGTAAAAATTAACATCGTTTGGCCGGACTTGGATGAATATTTGGAAGCTTTGGAAAAAATCCAAAAGCAAACTCCGGAGCAAGTTTCTTTATTCTAAATTCTAAAAAATAGTAACGCGGCGACAGCCTCGACCTTGCGTCGAGGCTGTTTTTATAATTAAAATTTTATCCCTTGCTTTTATTTCTGGTTTTTATATAATCAATTCATACCGTGGTGGTATGAATTGAAAGAAGAAATAGCACAATGATGGCGCATAGTTAAAGTTAAGAATGTGCGCTCAATGATCTGCGTTAAATAATATATGCCAAACAATATAAAAATTTCCGAAAAAACCCATATTGCCGTTAGATTACTGAGTCGTCTCGCCGATGAGAAAACCAAAAAACCGAAGAGTTTGGGCGAGATTGCCATTGAAGAAGGCGTTTCTTTTTATTTCTTGCAAAAAATCAGCCGACTTTTGACGAAAAACAAACTCATCGCCGCAACCAGAGGCAGCCAAGGCGGATACAAATTAACCAAACCCGCCTCAAAAATTTCATTAAAAGAAATTTGCGAAGCGATAGAAGGGCCTCTTTCCTTGATTGATTGCGCCAATTACAAATGCTGCGCCAACACTGGCTGCGCCTCAAAAAAACTTTGGGCCGATTTAAATAGAAAAATAGAAAAAACTTTCGGCCAGGTAAAATTAAGCGACATCTTATGAAAAGAATCTATTTAGACAATGCGGCCACCACGCCAGTAAGACCAGAGGTTAAAAAAATAATGGATGAATTCCAATCCAAATATTTCGGCAATCCGTCAGCGATTTATTTTGAAGGCCGGCAGGCAAAAACCGCTTTGGAAAACGGCCGAAATTCCATTGCCAAAACCCTCGGCGCCAAACCGCAAGAAATTATTTTTACCAACGGTGGAACGGAATCAATTAATCTAGCGCTTCTCGGCATTAGCCGGCGATACAAAAAACTATTTAAAAAACCCCGCCTAATCACCTCCGAAATTGAACATCCGGCAGTTCTTGAGGCGATGAAACAATTGACGAAAGAAGGATTTGAAATTATTTACTTGCCGGTTGATAAATTCGGCGTGGTAAAAACCGACGAATTAAAAAATTCCTTGAGCCACCAAACCATTTTAGTTTCCATAATGTACGCCAACAACGAAATCGGAACTATCCAGCCAATAATTAAAATCACCAAGATTATCAAAGATAAGAAATTTTCAATTGCCAATGCCCAATTTCCGATTTTCCACACCGACGCCTGCCAAGCAGCCGGATTTTTGGAAATTCAGCCGAAAAAATTGGGTGTTGATTTAATGAGTTTAAACGCCAGTAAAATTTATGGGCCCAAAGCCAGCGGTTTGCTTTATGTAAAAAGCGGCATTCAATTACAGCCTTTGATTTTCGGCGGCGGCCAGGAAAAGAATTTGCGTTCTGGCACAGAAAATGTGGCTTCTTGGCTTGGTTTAGCCAAGGCTCTGGAATTAGCCCAAAAAGAAAAGGGGGCTGAAAATAAAAGGTTGGTTCCGTTGCGGAATTATTTGATTAAAAATATATTAAAAATTTCCAAAACCTTTCTAAGTGGCCATCCCGAAAATCGCCTGCCAAACAATGTCAATGTCACTATTTTGGATGTCGAGGGCGAAGCAATGGTTTTGCAATTGGATAAATACGGCATCAGCGCCTCCACTGGTTCGGCCTGCCACTCAAAAATCCTCCAACCATCGCATGTTTTAAAAGCCATTGGCTTAAAACCTGAGGTTATTCACGGCAGCTTGCGCTTAACGCTCGGCCGGACCACTACAAAAAAAGATGTTGCTTATTTAATAAAAATTTTAAAAGAAGTGGTTGAAAAATTAAGAAAACTTTCCGCTGTTTCGCTATAATTGCTTCCAAATCCACATTTTATAACTTAATTCATACTGTGGCGGTATGAATTAAGGGAAAAAATAATTAAAGGACTAAAAAACGGAGGGGGCAAAAACTGCAATAATAAATTATAAAACTATGATAAAGATTAAAAAAACAAAGCGCGAAAAGAGCTTTGATATTATCGGAAAAAACAAAGTGCCGTGGATTTACAGCGACATAGTGCGCGAGCATTTTTTCAATCCGAAAAATTTCCTGAAGCCGTCGGAAGAAAAAAACTTCAAATACAACGCCTACGGCGAAGCGGGCTCGGTGGTTTGCGGCGATTTGATGAAATTCTGGCTGTGGATTGATCCGAAAACCGAAAAAATTAAAAAAGCCAAGTGGCGGACTTTCGGCTGCGGTTCAGCCATCGCTTCCACTTCAATGCTTTCGGTAATGATTACTGAAAAAGGGGGGATGCCTTTGGACAAAGTCCGAAAAATTAAACCGCAGGACATTATGAAACGCTTGGGCGGCTTGCCAATTATTAAAATACACTGCTCGGTTTTGGGTGATGAGGCTTTAAAAGCGGCAATTAAAGATTATGGGCGTCAAAAAAATAAAAATAGACAAAAATAAATGCATCGGTTGCGGAACTTGCGCGGCGCTGGCGCCGGAGGTTTTTGAATTGGATGAAAATAACAAAGCGCGGGTGAAAAATCCGAAAACCAACGCCACAGAAACTTTGCAATTAGCAGCTGATTCCTGCCCAACCCAAGCCATAGAAATTGAATGGGAATAAAATAAAGGTCCCGGCTGACTGCAGAGTCACCGAGACCTTCCTCTAAGGGTTTATTAAGGTAATAAGTCTAATCAGATCGCGATTTTCAGAAAAACTGCTAGCCGACAGCGGTCGGTTTTGATCTTGGGCCAATACGCTTGGCTGGCGTCGTCACCGTGATAAATGCCGCTGGTTTTGGGCATGAGCGATTGCTCGGGAAATTTCCCGTACCAGCCCTCGACGCCGAACCTCAAATTGTCCATCGCTTTCAGTTCGGCAATGGCGCCGGCCAGAAAAGCGAATTTCCTGCTCTTGGTCATGATGTTCACGGTGGAATCATCGGAGCACTTCAGTGTTTCGTCAAACGGGTAATAGAGCTCGGACTTGAACTCGGCTTTAAAGTTGCTCACCAAATCTTGGTAAGCGACGCCCAAGACCGGAGCCAGGGAGACCCGTCCCGCGCTGAAATAATAGCGGAGGGAGAGGTCGAACTCGTTGACGTCAACGTTGAATCGGTAGCGGTTGCTGATGAGAGAGCGGTCCAGTTGCATGAAGTAGACGTGGGTGGGGCCATCGCAGTATAAGCCCTTGTACTTCACTTCACGGAAATTCATCAAGCTCCGGGATTCCTCGATATCGGCTGTCATCTTCCTAGTGTAGAAATCGACGCCGACCCAGAGGCCTTTGAAAAGCCGGACTTCCGCCCCGATTGTTGGCCACTGCCGTTCGGACACGACGAAAATCGTCCGCTTGTTGAAAAGCTCCACGCTACTCCCGCAACGGTAAGGAAAATCCTTCCTGCCGGTGTAGAAAAATCCGTATTCGTGACCGTTACACCAGCGGAGAAAGCCGGAGCCGAGATAATTCTCGAAATCCCGCTCTTCGTTGAGTTCCTGGAATCCTTCGCCGCCGAACCAGCCCAGTTCGTTGCCGTAAAAGACGTAACCCAGCTTGACCTTGACGTTGGCTTGCCACTTGGGATTGGACGCTGGAACCGGCTGGACAATCACCGGAGTTACTGGAGCTTTCGGGATGACTGGTTCGGGTTCGGGAATCTTGATAACCGGCGGATTCGGCTTTTCAGGCTCCTTGGGTTTCTCGAGAATGGCTGCAACGGCCAAAAGGCAGATTTTGCCGCATCGCTGGGGTAAGATAAATTCGTAGATTTTACCTTGCGACGCGATCTTGAAACCGAAAGCCAGAAAAGGACCTTCGCCGGCCCACTCGACGTTCTGGAGGACCCGCCGTTCTCCCTGCTTATCCTTGAAAAGCATGAAGATAATCGGCTGGCCCGGCTGGATTAAGCGCTCGTAAAAAGCGACTTTTCCCAGCTGTTCGCCGAGGTCGAGGAAAACGTCGTCGCTCTTCTCCCTGTCGTAAAGATAGAAGGCCCGGCCGACAGCTTCGAGTTCGTTTTTCACCACCTGCCGTGCGGTATCGGCGTCCTTGACGAAGCCGTAAAGCGGCAACCGACCCAGCTCGCGGATCTTGATGGTTTGGGAGAAAAGACCGAAGACCAAAAAAAGCACAGACACCATACAGACAAACAGTTTTTTCATGATGCACCTCCTAAAAAGATTGTTTATTTGCTGGCATTATTCTAACAAAAATTAAATTTTTGTCAAATGATTGCCTAAAAAATTAATTAAAACAAAAACCGCCTTTCGGCGGCTCTTTTTTGCCGATTTTTCGAATCTGGCTAAGGTTTTATTTTCTTTCCGAGAAAATCCTTAAAATATTTTTTATTAAATTCCCAAAAATTTAAAGGCACTGGTACCTTGCCGTTACCGTCTGGTGTGTCAATCACGTAAGTCGGCCAAGCCAGGCCCGAAAGATTTTTTCTTAATTTTGTCGCAATCGCTAATTCTTTTTCAAAATCAACCCGAAAATGCTCAATGCTCGCCACCGGAGCACAACGATAAAGATAATACGGCTTGACTCCGATTTCAATCAAGCGGCTGAATAATTTTTCCAAAATTTCGTAGGAGTCATTGACTCCTTTTAAAAAAACACTCTGACCGAATAAAATCGCTCCGGCTTTTCGAAGTCGATGACACGTTTCGATGGTTTCTTCGGTCAATTCATCGGGATGCTCAAAATGGATGCCAACATAAACCGGCTGCTTTATTTTTTTAATAGCCGCCAGAATATCTTTGGTCACCAATTTCGGTTGAGAAACCGGAGCACGCGTGCCGATGCGGATAATTTTAATCTGCGCTAAGCGACCAAAAGTTTTAAGGGCGTATTTTAAAGTTTTGGGAACTGTCAAGGGGTCGCCGCCGGAAAAAATTACTTCGTTAATTTCCGGATTTTTAAGAAGATAAGCCAACATCTTTTGGATGTCGGCCTTGGTAATGACGCCTTTTTTAATTTCGGAAACTTTTCTCCGACGAGTGCAAAAACGGCAATAAGAGGCACAAGACAAAGTCAAAAGAATCAAAACGCGACTACGATATTTATGAATCAAACCTTTGGTTTTCTCGTATTTTTCTTCCAAAAGCGGGTCTTCGCAATTAAAGGATTTTAATCCAGCACCTTTTTGATGAAGTTCTAAATTCGAGAAGTAGAATTGATTCTTAACAGCCGGACTTTGTTTCGCTAATTTTTTGAGATGATCAGAAATTTTGACGGCTAACATTTCTTCTTTAGTTTTTGGTCAATTCGTTTTCTTATCTTTAATATAACAAAATATAAATCTTAAACAAGTGTGGATAACTCTTTTTGGGCCGAGTTCGGATTAAAAATTAACTATTTCGCCCGGTTGGATGTTGTTACTTTTCACAAAACCGGCATTTACTTCCAAAACATATTGGGCTGCTACTTGGGAGCGATAAGTCGGACAGCCATTCTCCTGGCACGGCTCAAAATTTTCCTTGATTTCCACGATTTTTTTATCAGTTGAGATGAAAAGTAAATCCAGGGGAATTTTTGTGTTTTTCATCCAGAAAGTTCGCTGCAATTCATCTGAAAAAACAAACAGCATGCCGCTGTTCGGCGCCAAAGATTTACGGAACATTAAACCTTTGGCTTGCGCCACAATATTTTCCGCCAATTCCACCTCTACTTTCAAATTGCGGCTAGGAAATTCCACAAATGATTTTTTATTTTTCCCGCCAAAAACAAAAATTCCCAGCGCCACCAGTGCTACAGCTAAAATTATAAAAATTATTTGCATCGGTTTTAATCTGGACATTAGAAAGGTTTTGAATGGTCGGGCTGCCGGGATTTGAACCCGGACTAAATCCTCCCAAAGGACTCGTGCTGGCCATTACACTACAGCCCGAAGTGCCGGCGCCCTCGGAGGGAATCGAACCCCCATATCCGGCTTAGAAGTCCGGAGTTCTATCCATTGAACTACGAGGGCAGAAATTTCTTTTACATTTTACTATAAATGAAGAATTAAGCAAGCAGCGCCAAAACTTGTGTTTTTCCTATTTTTTTATTATTCTAATTAAGATTTGGCCCTGTCGTCTAGTGGTTAGGACAACGCCCCTTCACGGCGTAAACACCGGTTCAACTCCGGTCAGGGCTACTTTTTATTTTGTGCTTAACAAATCTCGTACCTCATATTAGCTTTAATGGGATTTTGATTTATTTAAAAAACGGGTTAAATTTAAATTATGCGAAATTTTATTATCCTAGGCATCGAGACTAGCTGCGATGAAACCGCAGTCAGTATCCTGGAATTTAAAAAGGGCTGTTTTAGAATTTTATCCAACTTGGTTTCCTCGCAAGTGAAAGTCCACGCGCCATTCGGCGGCGTGGTGCCATCTTTGGCTAAAAGAGAACACCAGAAAAACCTGATTCCGGTACTGAAAATGGCTTTAAAAGAAGCGTGGCTGCTGAAAACTCCCGCCTTCGCTAAAGCTACGGCGGGCAGGCAAAACTCAAAACTCAAAACTATTAAGCAAATTTTGGAACGCGATGAAATTTTGCTGAAAAAACTCATTCCTTTTCTCAAAAAATACCAGAAACCCGGAATTGACCTTATTGCCGTTACTTATGGCCCCGGCTTGGCACCAGCTTTGTGGCCAGGCATTAATTTAGCCCGAGCATTGAGTCATTATTGGCAAATTCCTCTTTTGCCGATAAATCACTTGGAGGGCCATATTTATGCCAATTGGCTTACGCCAATTGGCGCTGATGCCAAGTCCCAATCCGCCAGCTGGCGGACAAATTCCAAACATTTATTTCCTGCAATGGCTTTGATTGTTTCCGGCGGTCACACCCAATTGATTCTGATAAAAAATTGGGGGGATTATAAACTGATCGGTGAAACCCGCGACGACGCTGCTGGCGAATGTTTTGATAAAAGCGCTCGACTTTTAGGATTGGGCTATCCCGGAGGACCAGCCATTGCCGCAGAGGCAAATAAATTTTCAATTTCCAATTTCCAATTTCCAATAAAACTGCCTCGGCCGATGCTTAATTCCCAAGATTTTGACTTTTCTTTTTCCGGATTAAAAACCGCTGTTTTGTATCTTGTTGAAAAACTCAAAAAAGAAAAAAAGAATATCGAAAATTTGATTCCGGCTTTGGCCAATGAAATTCAAAACAGCATCAATGAAGTTTTAATTTCCAAAACAATTAAGGCCGCAAAAAAATATAAAGCCAAGTCAATAATACTGGGCGGTGGTGTGGCCGCAAACCAATCGCTTCTTAATCGCTTTTCCGAAACCATTAAAAAAGAATTAGCCAAAGTTCAATTTATTTTTCCCGAAAGAAAATTCAGCACTGACAACGCGGCAATGATCGCCTTAACCGCTTATTTTAATTTAAAGAATGGGGGAAGGAAGACAAACTGGAAAAATTTAGAAGCAGACGCAAATTTAAGATTAAAAGAAATTAAGTAGGAAATCTCAGCCCAGTGGCTGCGATTTTCTTTGAAATCACAAAAGTTTATTGCATTTTCTTTTTTCCATTTTTCTCTCTTTAAGAGATTGCTCCATTTAATTCATACTTCCACGGTATGAATTAAATTTTTATAAAAATTAAACAATAGATATCGTATAAAAAATTAAGAAAAATATTTCGGAAAATAAAAAACCGTTGTTCGCCCCAGAGGCGCGAACAACGGTTGACGGATTCAAAGAATCCAAGATTCAAAGCTCTGATGAGCTAGAAATCAAAGACTCCAAGAACCGTGTTGCTTGCGAACAGCGAGGAAACGGCAGTCGTCGTCCCAGGCGCCGACCCAGAAGC
>Ga0315291_10007354_pt1 | contig 13618 bp, 17 predicted proteins | sample YL17G12_20_MG_FD_203070 | JGI IMG/M metagenome (GOLD analysis project Ga0315291, IMG submission 203070) | Sediment microbial communities from Yellowstone Lake, YNP, Wyoming, USA - YL17G12_20 | ecosystem: Environmental > Aquatic > Freshwater > Lake > Sediment | place: USA: Wyoming | collected...
TATTTATTAACAATAAAAAGAGATAAAAAATGGGCAGTTGCATTGATTTGAGAAAATTTCAGGATCCTAAAATAATAGAAGATGCTTTTTCTAAAATAGTTTCAGGAGGAAAATATGGATACAAAACAGTTATTGAAAGAAAAGTCGAGCCTGTTAAATGTTCTTCTTGCAGCAAAGTTTTAGATGGCAATGAAAAATTCTGTCCTGAATGTGGAACTAAGACAAGTTTTCCTGAGAAAAAGCAGTGAAATTTTAGTCTTTTAAAAACCAAAAATTAATATTTTAAAAAATGGAAAGTTTTTTAAACCACTTTTTTTTATATTATTTATGAAATCTACACCCCAAAGACAAAGAGGAGAACCAAGAAAACCAGGACAATTAGAATCAAGACAACCAGTAGAAACAGGATTAACACCTGAACAACAAATTCTTGTTCTATCAAGACACCCAGACCCTGATGTGAGAGATAGTGTATCTGGAGCTTTTGTCAATTATTTAAGAAGAGGAAATAATGCAATCTCAATAAGAAGTCCTTATATAAGTCATCATGGAACTGTTGAGATACATCCAACAGACCATCAAACAAATAGAGAAATGAGCCGTGATTTATATCATTTCACTGGCCGTGGAAGTTAAATTTATCAATTTCTTTTCTTTTTTATTTTTCTTTTGTTTTATATATGTTATTAAATTATGGAGCTCTTTTTGAGCTATCATAAACTTCTCTAGGTATAAAAACAGGTTTAAATTGTATTACTCCTTTATATTCTTCTTCAATATAAACTTCATGCCTTTCAGGGTCTTTATCTGTTTCATTGGGCCTGCTTGTTCCTTTAATAACAGGGTAAAAAAGAATTGTTCTACCTTCTAAAGTTCCTTCTCTTCGCCTTCCTAACATAATTTCTTTATGCACCATTTTATCTTTCTAAAATAAACCCAGCCTTTATAAATTTTATTAAGGCGTAATAAATATACTAATAAATCTTTCTAATCAATAAATTTATTAATCTATTTTTTCTTGTTAAAATATGAAAGAGGCTATTGTTAATCTCCTAGCAAAAGAGCTGGCAAAATTAAAGCTTGATAAAAAAGAAATTGAAAGCTTAATTGAAATTCCTCCAGATAGCAAGCTTGGCGATTATGCTTTTCCATGTTTCAGGCTTGCAGGAATGCTTAAGAAAAATCCTCAAGAAATAGCAAATGATTTTGTAAAAAGTATTAATAAAAAACTGCCTAAAGAAATTTCAGGAATTAAGGCTACAGGCCCTTATATTAATTTTTTTCTAGATAAAAAAATTTTTGCTCATGAAATTTTAAGCAGGGCTTTAAATGATGAATTTGGGCAGGCAGGAAAGCCAGGAACAAAAGGAAAAATTCTCTTAGAACATACAAGTGTAAATCCAAATGCTGCTCCTCATGTCGGAAGAACAAGAAATTCAATTATAGGAGATTCAATAAAAAGAATTTTAGAATTTCAAGGCTATAATGTTGAAACTCATTATTATATCAATGATGTAAGCAAGCAGGTAGCAATGCTTGCTTTAAATTTTAGACCAAGAGATAATTTTGGTTCTCTTCTTAAAAGATATGTTGATATAAGCAAGAAAATAGAAAAAAATCCAAGACTAGAGAAAAAAACTTTTGAATTGCTGCACAAATTTGAGCACAAAGACAAGAAAACCCTTGCTTTATTCAAAAAAATAGTTGATACAGCTATTAAAGGACAAAAAGAAATTTTTTCTTCAATTGGAATTAATTTTGATTATTTTGATTATGAATCAAGATATCTAGAGCCTGCAAAACAAATATTAAAAGAACTTGAAAAAACAGGCAAGCTTTTCAAAGACAAGGAAAACAGGCTTGTTTTAAATCAATCTGGCACAAGTGTCCAAGGAAAAATGAAATTTCCTTATCTTGTTTTAACAAGAAGTGATGGCACAGGCTTGTATCCTTTAAGAGACCTAGCTTATACAATAGAAAAATGCAGGAAAGGAAAAAATATTCTTGTGCTAGGGGAAGATCAAAAGCTGTATTTTGAACAGCTAAAACAAGCCCTTATCTTATTAAAAAAGCCTTACCCAGAAGTTGTTCATTATTCTTTTGTCTTGATTAAAGATACAGAAGGAACAAAAAAAATGTCAACAAGAAGAGGTGAGGTTGTCTTATTAAAAGAATTTATAACAGAAGCAATAAAAAAAGCAGCAGAGGAAGTTAAAAAAAGAAAAACAAAAGGCGATGCAAAAAAAGTAGGAATAGGAGCTGTAAAATACTCAATGCTTAGAAATGAAAATGATAAAAACATAACTTTTGACTGGCAGCAGGCATTAAGCTTTGAAGGCGACTCAGGCCCTTATTTGCAATATTCTTATGCAAGAGCCTCTTCAATTTTAAAAAAAATTAATAAAAAATCAAAAAGCAAAGCAAAATCAAAAACCACAAAATTAAAAACAAATGAAATAAATGAGTCTGAATTTAAACTCATTAAAATAATTTCAGAATTTCCTGAAATTGTCAAGCAGGCTGAAAAAAATTTAAGTCCAAGCATAATAGCAAACTATTCATTTGAGCTCGCACAAATTTTCAATGAATTTTATCATTCCTGCCCTGTTATAAATGCAGATAATAAAGAACAACAAGTTTTCAGATTAAAACTTGTCGAGGCTTTTAGAAAAACAATAAAAAAAGCAGTATATTTATTAGGAATAGAAGTTATGGAAGAGATGTAAAAATTTTTTTGTTTTAATAAATTAAAGAGATATGTATTTTACCACGGGTCTGGGGTACGTTTATGATCCTTTACAAGTAAAATAAATTCCCCACCAATTCTTGCTTCATAAGCTTTAGCTAATTTCATAGCTATATCGACATAGTCTTTATCATATACAATTAATTGGTTAGAAGTTGTTACTCTAATTTGTTCCCCCAATGAATAGGTATTCCCAGTTCTTCTATTTAAAAGTAAACTATCTCCAGAAGCAGAATGGCCAATAACAAATTCTTCTTCAACTATTCTTTCTCTAGCTATTTCTTGTGTTACCTCTTCGAGCTTTCTTAGTTTTTGACCTATTTCTTTCAGATATGTACTTTCATCTATAACTTTTACCATGGGTTTGTGATATTATTGCTCTTTATAAATATTATTGTATTCTCTTGCAATTTAAGAAATCTCTTTTCCTGCTTGGAATTGATGTGCTTGAAGAGATGTAAACTATTAATTAAATTATTCTTCTCTTCTATTAAATTCTCTTTTGCCTGAGATTAATTCTATTATATTAATCCAATGATTTTGTTTACTCTTCAGGCTCAGAAGCTATAAAAGCCCACCATGGCTTTTTAACTTTCAAAACTTCTCCGTTTTCTGCATCAACTTCTGCGCTTACATGCATTTTTGCTCTAAATAATGCAAGAATTCTCGCATGCCTTTCTATCTGAATTTCATAAGCAGCTCTGTTCTCAGTTCTTATTCTGACTTCTTTAAGTTCTATACTACAATTATTTTCTGCACTGCATACTTTTATTCTAAGCCTTTCCAAAGCTTTTAATGCAGCAGCATCAGGCATAATTTTTATCTCAGATTTTTGTCCATTACTTAACTTTGCCTTTAACTTTGTTTTATTTCCTCCATCCTCTTGCTCTAATTCCATTGTTGTATTTGCCTGTATTTTTTCTATTGTTATTGTAATTACATTTCCGCTTCTTCCTGCTTCAATTGTTATTGTCTTTCCTGTTTCTGTTTTACATGAAACAACAGCTCCATGACATTCGCATCCTTCTGGACACTCTGACTCATTCCTTTTCTGCCATGGCACAAAACTTGCTGTTTTATTGCCTGTTGTCTTTGTTTTATTCACTATTGTTCCTCCATCTCCTGTCTGATTCTTAGTTTTGTTACCCTGTCCACTGTCACTTTGATTTCCATTGCCGCTCTGATTTCCATTGTTTCCGCCAGCATCTGCTATAGTCAATCCTACAAGTAATAAAGCAAAAAATAAAGACAAAACCCCTATTACAAGTACTTTTTTCATAATTAATACAATAAATAGATATTTAAAAAACTTGTTATAGCTAACTTGCTATTTAAAATATACTAATTTCTCCTGGATTTTTCATATGCTTCATACTTAACTCTAAGAATCTCTTTAAGGTAAAAAATAAACATGTCCTGAACCCCCTCTTTTTCTATAACTTTCCTATCTCTTGTTCTTAATATTGCTCCATCCCTTTTGATAATTTCTGCATAATCAACTATAAAATCATTGTTTTCATCTCTAAACATATATCTTTTTCCATTAACTTCAGCAACAAGAGTATTTTCAATTCCAATCCATCTTTCAAAAAATCTTACTCTTGTCTCTTTTATCTTTCCATTAAAATGATATTCAGGATTGTCTCCAAAATCAAAATAACCAATTGGAAGAGCTACAGCAAAAAGAGAAATTGTTCCCCACATTACAATTTCTTCAAATGACTTTGGAATTTTCTTTAATAATTTTCTTATCAATGGGTGTTTCATTTTACTAATCTTCCTAGAATCTTGATAAATAGTGTGCTTTAAAAACTCTCTGTCAGAACTATTTTTTCGGCATGAAAAAGATTTATATACTCTAAAATATATACTATTTTGATAAACATCAAAATAAACTTTTAACAAAAGTTTAATCAAAAGGAAATTTAAAAAAGAGGAAAAAAGGAGGTGTAAATTTTAAAATGTCAAGAAAAAGCGGACTTCAGAAGATAATCAATGTTGCAGTTTGGTTGACTGGAGTTATTGTTGCCTTAGCAGTAGGCTTTGCAATGCTTCCTGGAGGAGCATTGTCTGGGAATATTCCTTATATCCCAGAGATAATTACAACAATTGCAGCCTGGATTGTAATTATTGCAACAATAATTGGAGTGATAAGCGCAATCATAAAAGCACTCAGTTAAATTGGAGTGATAAGCGCAATCCTAAAAGCAATTAGTTAATTTTTTAAATCTTCTTCTTTTTATTTTTTTATGACAATAGTAGCACCTAGATTTTTTTATTTAGAAACATATGGCTGTTCTGCTAATCAGAATAATAGTGAAATTATCTCTGGCATATTGACAACTGCAGGCTTGTCAAGAGTCAGCAAGCCAGAGCTCGCAGACATTTCCATTATTAACACCTGCATTGTTAAAGCAAAAACAGAAGAAAAAATAAAACACAGAATAAAAGAGCTTGCAGAAAATAAAAAAGAAAAATACAAAATTATTGTGGCAGGATGCATGCCTGAAATTCCAGAATTAAGAAAACAGCTCCAGCAAAAAAACATCTATTTTCTCGGCACAAGAAATCTTAAGAAAATTTCAAGCCTTGTCAGAAGCATTTTTGAAAACAAGTATAATGAAGACAAATTTTTAATAGGCAATGAAATAAAGCTTAATCTGCCAAAAATTCCTGAAAACAAAATAATAGGTATAACCCAGATTTCAGAAGGTTGTTTAGGAGACTGCAATTATTGTATTGTTAAGCTTGCAAAAGGCAGGCTTACATCTTATCCTCAAGATATGATTATAGAATCAATCAAAAAGGACTTGCAGCAAGGATGCAAAGAAATCTGGCTTACAAGCCAGGACAATGCAAATTATGGCTTAGAAAAAGGAAAAAGAGAATTGCCAGAACTTTTAAATAAAATTTTAAAATTAAAAGGAAACTTTAAAATTCGTTTAGGAATGATGGATCCAAATAATGTTCTGCCCATCCTCGAAGAGTTAATTGAGCTATACAAGCATGAAAAAATGTTTAAATTTCTTCATCTGCCATTACAATCAGGAAGCAATAAAATTTTAAAAGAAATGAATAGGCAATATCAATAAGGATTTTGTTAAAATTATTGAGCAATTTAGAAAGAACATTGATAGAATAAACCTTTCTACTGATATAATTATTGGCTATCCAGGAGAAACAGAACAGGATTTTCAGGAGACATTAAACATAATAGAAGAAATCAAGCCAGATATAATTAATACAAGCAAATTCACTCCAAGAAAAAGAACAAAAGCTGCAGATTTAAAAAAAATAGACACAAAAATAATAAAACAAAGAATAAAAAAATTAAGAGCTTTGCATTTAAACATAATGATGGAAAATAAGAAAAAAATGCTTGCTTGGCAGGGAAAAGTTTTAATTGATAAACAAGGTTTCAAGCTTGCAGATGGCAAACAGCAATCATTTCTTGCAAGAAATGATTTTTATGACTTAATTGTTGTTAAAACAGATATTAATAAAAATCTGCTTGGAAAAACAATTAATATAAAAATAAACAAAATCATGCCCCATTACATGTTTGGAGAAATAATTAAATAATATGTCAGATAATTAATAAATAATCATAAAAATAACAAATACAATATAATTAATAAATAATATAAAAGTAAAGAAACATCGATTAAATAAAAGCAACAATGGATGCAAATCACATAAAATTATACATTATTAATTATAAAAAATAAAAATTAAACATCAAGCAATTAATTAAACACATTTAAAAGATAGTAATATATTATTAATTTCTAATTTATTCTAATAATATATTCCAAAATAAAAATTAATATAAAAAATTAAAAATCCCTTAGTTTTCTTGGCTTCCTCTTCTTATTTATTTTGAGCCTGCTTTGTTGAACTTCTGCCATGACATATCAAACATGCTTTCTAAGGCATGTGCAAAAAAAGGCGTATTTATCCACACACCAGAGTCATAGTTTGGATGTACTTTGTCATCATCAAGAAGCATAAACATCACCTGTTTCCCGTCGATTATTGAAAATCTTGCTCTTATATCTTTCATATTTTTTACCTCTGCCACTTTGCTTAATTCCTTGATAACTTTTTCATTTTCTGATGTAAATGGTGCAGCTATTCTTATTTTGACTCCTCTTTTTTTGGCTTTTTCAAGAGAAGGCATTAAAGCTTCAAGTTTTCTGTTAATCCCCTGAGCAGTTGTGGCTATTACTATGTTCTTTTCTGCATTTCTTACCATCATGTCAAGATGATTATACATATTGCTTCTGCCTTTTAAACTTCCTGACAATTCACTTGGCTCAATATATTTTATTCCATTGCTGAACAAGCCATTTAACTCTCCTAAAACTTCATCTCCTTTTAACTCATCAAGTCTCTTGCTTTTTTCTCTTGCAGAAACAACTAAATTTTTCTTGGCTCTTTCAATAACTTCTTCTGGCTTTAGTGCAACAAATTTGATTGGCTTTCCAAGTTTCATTACAATGAAGCCTTTTTTCTCTAAACTTTCTAAGATATCATAAGCCCTGCTTCTTGGAACATCACTTATTGTACTCAACTCACCTGCAGTTGAAATTCCTCTAGAAAGCAAAGCAGTCCAAACTTTGACTTCATATAAATTTAAGTCAAAGATTTTTCTCAGCCGACTCAAAAACTCCTCTTTAACAATCATTTTATTTAAGATAACTAAAAAAAGGTTATATTTAAATCTTTTCTTTTATATGGTTATCTTAGAATAGTAAATTTTATTTACCAACTGAAAGTAAAATAAAAACAATTAGGTTTTATTAAACAAAATTTTTATGATTTTATCTTTAATTTTATCCTCGATAAAATGTTTATATTTCCCTGCTTTTCCTCTTTCAGCCAAGCTTAAAATATCAATCCTTGCAGCATTTGTTTTCTGCTTAATGAATTTTTTTTGTCCTTTTAGAATTTCTATAAGATTTTTGTCTGTTACAAGTAGTAATTTAATCCTATTTTTCTTTACAAGCCCTGCTTTTTTTCTCAAATCCTGAATTTTTCTTACGACTTCTCTTGCATATCCTTCTTCTTCCAATTCAGCAGTCATTATTGTATCAAGCTCAACTTTAATTTCTTTTTCTTTACCTTTTTCTTTTTTATTAATATTTATTTTTATTTCTTTAATGTTTAATTGTCTTTTAATAATATCAATTAATTTATTATTGATTATTTTATCAGAAAAAATAATTGCTTTTGATAAAGGCCATTTTAATCCTATTTTAGCCTTGTCTCTTTCAGCCAAGCCAAGCTCAATTATTTTTAATGCACTTGCAAAATCGCTTTCAAGCTTTTTATTAATTTTTCTGGCATCATATTTTGGCCATGATGATAAATGCACAGACTTTTTATTAAATTTATTAAATTCCTGGTAAATTACATCTGTTATATTTGGCGCATATGGAGCAAGCAATCTTGAAACATTATCAAGAATCAAGCTGCAGACTTTTGTTACATTTTTATCTTCTCTATCACGCACAATTTTAATATAAGTTCTTGAAAATTCCTCTGTTACAAAATCAATTATAGGATTTAATGCCTTGTCTATATAATAATTCTCTAAATTTTCAGTTGCATTTTTTATTATTGTATTAAGCCTAGAAAGGATCCATTTATCCTCTATTTTTTCCTCTGGCTTTTTATTATTGTCAAGCTGTTTGTAATATTGTAAAGTGTTCCATAATATATTCAAAAAAGGCAATGTATCTTGCTTGACAAGATTTATTCCAAATCTCTTGCTAGAGCCAATATCTGTAATGCAAAACTGCAGTCTTGTTGCATCAACTCCAATTTCATTTAAAACCTCATCATGATTTAGCATATTCCCCTTGGTTTTTGACATTTTCTCGCCGTTCTCGTCTACAATATGCCCTGCGCAAATTACATTTTTATATGCAATCTTGCCAAATAAAATTGTTGCTAAAACATGCAAAGTATAAAACCATCCTCTTGTTTGATCAATTGCCTCTGAAATAAAATCATAAGGAAATCTTTTTTCAAATTCTTTTTTATTTTCAAATGGATAATGAAACTGCGCAAATAATGCAGAGCCTGAATCATACCAGCAGTCAATAACCTCAGGGACTCTTTTCATTTCTTTTCCGCATTTGCATTTTAATTTAACATTATCAATCCAGGGCTTGTGTAAATCAATTTCACTATCTTTCAATTTTCTTACTGATTCTTTTTTCAATTCAGCTATACTGCCGATTATTTTTTCATTTCCGCATTCGCATCTCCATATAGGAAGAGGCGTGCCCCAGAATTTTTTTCTTGATAATGCCCAATCTTTTACATTTTCAAGCCACTCGCCAAATCTTCCCTCTTTAATATATTTTGGCACCCAATTTATTTTTTTATTTAATTCAATTAACTTTTTTTTATAAGCTGTAACTTTAACAAACCATGATTTAATTGCATAATACATTAAAGGAGAGGAGCAGCGCCAGCAAAATGGATAATCATGCTCATATTTTAGAATTTTGAAAATTTTTCCTTCATCTTCTAATCTCGCGAGAATTTTTGGGTCAGCATCTTTTATAAACATTCCTTGATAATCAGGAACTTCTGAAGTAAACTTGCCCTCTTCTGTTATTGGCTGGACAAATGGCAGTTTTTCTTTTTTGCATGCATCATAATCAACTTCTCCAAATGCAGGAGCCATATGAACTAAGCCTGTTCCCTCATCTACTGAGACAAAATCACCTCCAATAATTACAAAAGCTCCTTCTTTTTCTTTAAAATAAGGAAGCAAAGGATAATATTTTTTTCCAATTAATTCTTTGCCTTTAATCGTCTTAATTATCCTCGCTTCTGAGAAAAAATTCTTGACAAGCTCTTTAGCAAGAATATAAACATCTTTGTTTTCTTTACTATCAGATTTGACATAAGCATAATCAAGTTTAGGATTTACAGCAATTGCCAAGTTTGACGGTAGCGTCCATGGAGTCGTGGTCCACACTAATAAATGTTCATTAGTCTTATCTTTTAATTTAAATTTAACAACAAGACTTTCCTCGCTTATTTTTTCATAGCCAAGTGCAACTTCATGGCTTGATAATGGTGTCTGACATCGAGGACAAAAAGGCACAACCTTAAAATCCTCATATAATAATTTTTTATCATAAAGTTTTTTCAGGCTCCACCAGACACTTTCAATATATTCATTATTCAAAGTAACATAAGCATTTTCCAAATCAACCCAATATCCAAGTTTTTCAGTTGATTTCTCCCAGTCTTTTATATAAGAAAAAACACTTTCTTTGCATTCTTTAATGAATTTTGCCTCGCCAAATTTTAAAATTTCTTTCTTGCTGTTCAAGCCGAGCTTTTTTTCAATCTGCACTTCAACAGGCAGTCCATGGCAGTCCCATCCAGCTTTTCTTGGAACATTAAATCCTTGCATGTATCTGAATTTGTTAATAATATCTTTATAAGTCCTGACTTCAAGATGATGCAAGCCAGGAGGGGCATTTGCAGTCGGCGGACCTTCTAAAAAACTAAATAATTTTTTCCTTTTCCTATCCTCGCTCACAGCTTTTTTAATCTCTTTCTTGCTGGCGCGTTTTCCAGCTTCTTTCTCAATTTCTTTAAAGTCATACATCTTATTATATGTCTAATTTAGTTTTTAAATTTAATTTAATTAACTATGGTTTATCTTTTCTACAAGATCCTCTCCAAACATCACTTTTCTATAATCTGGATAAAAAGATTTAACACATCTGTAAGCTTCTTGAAATTCTGCAGTTTCCTGCATTGCTCTTCTTTCTTCTCCTTTTAATTCCAGATATTTTCTTAAAACATCAGCACACGCATCGCTATAAAGCTGTCCTTTTCTTACCTTGATGCCGTTTGTATAGGCAGTATTTGTATCTCTAACTGACATTTTAAATCCTGCAAGCCAGAAAATCAGCCCGCACTTTTATATAATGATAATAATGGCTATGATTGAAGAAATGCATATCTCAAATAAATTTTTCAAAGCCATAAATTAAATAGAAAAATGGGATTTTTAAATCTTTTCTCAAAGACTTTTTAAATAACCTGCCTTTATAATGGCTGGGCTTTTAAAACCACAGATGAAACCACAGATTCTATCTCATCTCTCAATTTTGCTGCAGTTTCATAATCTTCTCTACCGACAGCATCCATCATGTCCAAATATAAAGGTCGAACCTCTTCATGACAATGAGGAAATTCACTTGCAAAATATAATTTATCTCTTAAGTTAGGTAGACTCTCAAAGTCTCTGATAAGCATTTGGGGGAGTTTCAAATTCATGTTTTGAGTAGCCTCCTTTATTATTTTCATATATTCTTCTGCATTTGTTAAAAAATTCCAGGCATGCTCCAACTCTTCAGCATATGCAGGACTTTCAGGACTACCCATACAGGCAATACTAAAACCCTTTTCTGCTTTACCATGTGCCTTTCTATATTTTGAAATTAAATATTCTAGATCTAATCTTGATTCTTCTGCCATGCTAACAACAAAAATACATAGATATTTAAATCTTTCTGTATGTAACTACTTAATAATAACTCCTATTCCTGTTTTTATGATTATCAAATTCTCTCAAGTCTTTTCAAAACTTCTTCCTCAACAAAATGAAGTTTTCCAAGAACAATAATACAGAAAGGATGTTTAATCTTTCCATTTTTTTCATTAAGCTTTTTTAATTCATTAATATTATTATAAAAAATCCTGCTATCTTTACATCCAAGCCTGCTGCAAATAATCAGTTTATTAATTTTAATTTTATTTCTGCTTGCTTCCTCAAGCTGCGCAAGGGCTTTTTCAAAGCTCAAGCCAGGATTTACTAAAAGCAATGTATGCGCATTTATTTTTTCATTTTCCTTGACAATATCAATAAAGCTTTCAGGCTTATAACTAGCCTGCCATTCAGGAATGCTTGTTGTTCTGCCGAATTTATAAGGCTGTAATCCGCTTTCAGCAATTGCATCAAACACAGATGCCGAATGAATTATCCTATACTCTACTCCTTGCTTAACACAATCATTTATTAAAGAAAGATGTGTTGTTGCAGACAAAGGCGAGCCATAAATCAATAAAGCTATATTTTCATCTTTTGCCTCATTAATCAATCTATCACTCTCTACATTCTCACGATTAAGTCTTATTATCTTTTTCTTTATTATTTTATTGATTTTCCCAATTGAATAAGGAAAATCAACTGTATAACTTTCCAAGTAAATCTCCTGGCATTTTTTGGCTGCTTCCAAGCCCTCCAATGAAATGCCCTTTTCATTTAAGCCCAAGCCGATTAGATATAACATTTTTTAATAAATAAAAATAAGCTTTTATATCTTATCTTCTATTAAAAAATCAACCTGTTAGCAATTCCTGTAAATGGCTGATATCTTGTTAAAGTTCTTATTTTATCTTTTAATGGCATTTTTCTTTTAGGATTAAATAATTCATATCCTTCTGGGTTTTTTCTAGTTATTAATTGACTTATTATTTCTCCTGCTCTAAATGAAAAAGGCAAGCCACCACTATACATTCCAACATAATGGTCTTCCTGAATTTTTCCTGCAAGAGGCACCCCATCTACTGATACTGGCATAACTCCTGTCCAAAAATTTGAAAATTTAATTCTCCTTACTTCTGGAAATATATCTTCTATTTGTCTTTTTAATTCAGCTTCATCTTCTGGTAAACTATAATCTCCTTTTCTCACATCCTTCTGACTGACTAATTTATCACATCCTCCTACAAGTAATCTATCCTTTCCAACTGGCCTGAAATAAATATAACTTGGAAAGTCAGCATCCCATCCAATAATTTCTCCATTTTTCCATAATTTTCTAATCTGTCTTTTATTTAATGGCTCTGTCACACCTGCAGAAGATGCTAAAAGCATAACTCTGTCTCTAAACATCTTGTTATCAAGTGAAGGAGAAGAGTTAGTTAAAACAAGAGTTTGATAATCAATTGCTCCATTTTGAGTAAATGCTCTTTTTACTGCTGAATCAAATCTGTCAAGTCTTGTATCTTCATATATATGCGCTCCTTTTTGCTCTAATTTTCTTGCAAGTTCTTGAGTAAATGAAACAGGATCAATACAATATCCATTCTTGTTCCACATGCCTACTTCTGCATTAATCCCAAGATTATCTGCAAGCTTTTTTCTATGAAATAAATCAAAAGGAAAACCTGCTTCTTTTCTTGCTTTATACTCCTTAATCATATCTGGCACTTGTTCTTCTTTACGGGCAATATAAATACTTGGCAATTCTCTTAAATCACATTGTATATTTTCATCTTTAGCAGTTTTTAAAATTCCTTCTAAACCTTGCCTAACTTGTGTGTAAACTTCTGGATCCATATCACAAAAATCTTCTTCAATACTGTCAACTAAAAGTCCTGCTGAATTTCCAGTTGTTGAAAATCCAATTCTTCCATTATCAATTAAAATTATTCTATCTGCAGGATATTCTCTTGATAAAGAATAAGCTGTAGCTAATCCTGTTATACCTCCTCCGACAATTAAAACTCCTGCCCTTGAATCTCCATTCATAGACTGTCGTCTTGGAAATCTTTTTTCTGCTTGTTCAATAAAATATGGTTTGTTTTTAGAGTTCATTTTTTTCTTATTTAATCTTATTAAACAGGGTATCAAATAAGGTATATAAATCTTACTATTTTGTAACCCTTAATTAGTGATAAAATAAGCATATCTTACATGATTTTTAATCTCTATAAGTCTTTTTAAGCTTTTTCTTGAGCTTTTCTTATCAAGGTATAGCAAACCTTTTAAATAAAGGCTTTTTAATAAAAATGAGGTGATGGCAATAAGACACCTCAGAGCCTTAT
>Ga0315291_10007362_pt1 | contig 13612 bp, 5 predicted proteins | sample YL17G12_20_MG_FD_203070 | JGI IMG/M metagenome (GOLD analysis project Ga0315291, IMG submission 203070) | Sediment microbial communities from Yellowstone Lake, YNP, Wyoming, USA - YL17G12_20 | ecosystem: Environmental > Aquatic > Freshwater > Lake > Sediment | place: USA: Wyoming | collected...
TGTCTGCAAACGCTTCCGCGTCGCGCGCCGCTATCCATCTCTCAAGCAGTGCTCTGTCAGAATCAGGCATCTCCTGCTCCTAGGGAGGGCGTTAACACCTCCACGACTTTCTTCATTATATATATCGACGCCGAAACGAAAACTACCGAAAGAACTTTGGCACATTTCGATCCGGCTTCCGCGTGTCGCAACTCGCTTCCACAAGAGAGATCGCGGATAACCATCTATGTTGTCATTGAATTATGCCAGCCTGCGATGTACGGGATAAGGTGTTCTAGAAGCGCGAGTCAGCTTGAGGTTGCGCGCTAGACCAAAGACACAGGAGGCTAGCGCTATATCGTCGATGGCGTTTTGCTAGGGCTCCAGTGAAAAGTTAGCCTCCATGGTCTGACCTTCCCGCAAGGTTACGGTCTGAGACTCCTGGAGAAGGTCTGTTGCCTCACCACCGCTCAACCCGCAAAATGCTGTTACGCTATACGAACCCGGAGGTAGATCGCCAGTCATGTACCTGCCGCCATCGCCGCACAGTGAGTAGCCGACGCATTGGCTTTCGAGTAGGGCCAGATTGGAAAACGACACCAACTCGGTCACGCCGGATGATCGGACAAGGACCACAGGTACGGTGTACCCCTGTGGCCAGGACACCGTGCCAGTTACGGTTGCCGATCCTGCTAGTTCGAAATCGAGCCTCACGGTGCGACCTGCAGGCACTTGCACCGACCCGCTACCAACTGCCGCTCGATGTTCTGCCTCAGCTGTTGCCGTCACCGTGTACACGTCTGGTGTAAGACTTTCAAGCCGATAGAAGCCGCTCTCATTTGCCGACGTGCCCTGGACATGCCCCGGACGAGATACAGGAAATGCTTTGACGCTCGCGCCGATCACTATTGGCGCCCCATTTCGAGTCACGTAACCCTCGATACTCCCTGCCTGAGAGAGATAAAAGGTAACCCCAGTTGTCACTTTCCCGGGCTCGATCATGACGCCCCCCACCTCCTGTGGTAGATATCCGTCCGCTGTCGTGCGGAACGTCGCTACGCCAGGATTGATGCTTTCTAGGGCGAATTGACCAACGTCCAACCCCGCCGCCCTCTTCCAAGTCCTTGGGGGAGCCTCTCCGCCTTGACGAGGGATGAGGTTAACCATCTGGATGTCAAACCGCTCGAGAGGAGCGCGTGTTGTAGCATCCACGACGGCACCGGAAATCCCGCCTGTGCGTAGCATGACAACGTCTGCATTCGAGGTGCCCGCCACGACGTTCGTCAGCCGCGCCCCAACGTAATCATTGTGCCAGAAGCCTATATCAACTGCGCTCTCGGCGAGATCCTCCAAACGATAATGACCGGAGTCATCCGTTTTCGTCCCCCATGCCGCGCCCTGAGATGAACCTGTAACGCCTGCGTCTGCAACGGCGTTACCTTCGTCGTCGCGCGCGTATCCCTCGATACTCCCTTTGTCACCAGGTTTGACAATGAGCTCCAGATCCGTTAGAACCTCTCCTGCCTTAACCGTGATCGGTGGGTGTTCTGCCTTCTGAAAGGCGGTCAGAGTCGCGCTTGGGGTTTGTATTACGTGGAGAACGTATGTCCCCGGTGCCAGATCAGCGATCTCGAAGTTCCCCTTTGCGTCCGTCCCGCTGGAGATGTCCCCAGATATGGGTGAGGGTATGGTGTTCGCCGGGTGGGGCAAGTCATCTTTCCAACACACCGCTCGCACCGTAGCGCCGGCAACACGGTTGCCGTCCGTATCCACAACACGACCGGAGATTGATGCACCCTGCTCGAAGGCGGGTTCTTCGGGCTCGGGAGCTTTCGCGGTCCCCAGCATCTGTTCCTGTTTCACCGGTTCCTCGCGGGGTTTGCTCAAAGTCGGTCCAGGCAAGTTGGTTTCTGTCGGAGGTTGAATCGGTTTCGAGAGCTGCTTGTTTCCGACAACCCATATGCCAGCACCTCCTACCACGACAAGAGCGGTTATGATGACAGCCTTCTTCATTGCAAGCAGCCCTCCCAAAGCTACTACATTCGTCCCCGATATTGCTGCACCACTCCCTATCGCTCCGGCGGCACCTGCAATCGCTAACTTTCCGAGCGCCGTTGTGAGCGCGACAGGAGCGGCTTCCGCAGCGAGGTGTTTGGCGAGCAACGAACCCAACAGAGCAGTTGGCGCAACTACGCCGCGTCGTTTCAGAAACTTTTTGATCTGCTCGATACCTCTGTTCAGCCGATACTGAACGGTCGAATCTGAGATACCGAGAGTCCGAGCAATTGCTTCGTGGGTTTGACCCTCTAGAAACCGATACACAATCGGCTCGCGGAGTTTCTCCGGCAAAGCGGCTATTGCTTCGTCCACATGCGCTTGTATGTCATCCCAAGTCACGCTGGCACTCATATCCATTGTCTCCATGTAACGGGCTTCGCGCCGCTTCCTGCGACTCTCGGATTTCATTTGATCGAGAGAGCGCCGAACTGCTACACGATATAGCCATCCTGCCAGTGAGGGTGCTATAACTCTTCTAACCCTTGCCAACTCAATGAAGCATTCCTGTGCTACGTCTTCCGCCTCGGTCGCGTTTCGAGTGATGCGCTTACAAGTGCTGTAAACCAGTGCAGCATGGCGTGAAACGATGTCTGCAAACGCTTCCGCGTCGCGCGCCGCTATCCATCTCTCAAGCAGTGCTCTGTCAGAATCAGGCATCTCCTGCTCCTAGGGAGGGCGTTAACACCTCCACGACTTTCTTCATTATATATATCGCCGCCGAAAGCGGGAATTACCGAAAAAAGTTTGGCACACTTCGATCTGGCGTCAGCGTGTTCGAACGCCGACGCTTAGCGCAGCTCAATGATAGCCGGCTTCGAAAAAAAGGAACTAGCGCCATGATGTGGGCAGCAACGATGGCGGCGAGACGCGGCCGGTCAGTTCAACCCGCCGCCGCCGCCCCAAGTTCCCTTGGCTCCGTTCATGCACGCCTCCCTCGACACACTGTGCAGGCTCATTCTTCCAGGGAGAACTTCTGCGTCGCCTCGTCCATGGTCATCACAGCTTCACCTCTGATCGTACCGACATCCGTGATACTGCCGCCAGTGATCTTGACACCATCCAGAACAACGCGCTCAATCACCGCCGAACGCACGTACGCTATGGCTACCTTTGAGTAGATACCCTCAGGCAACGCGCTGAGCAAGACGAACTGGCCGCTCTCGTCTGTAACGGTGTTCTTGAGTTCCGAGATCGTGCCGTCGTCAAGCACGCCCGTGCACCCGATCATAATGTTCGCAGCCGGCGTCCCGTCCGAGCCTACTATGGTTCCCTCGATACCGCCCACAGACCTGCAAACGACCTGAACTTCGGGGATGGTTTCCCCAGGTCGGCCTGAGAACGGGTCGCTGGTCCCGACGACAACGTTGTCTCGATCCTGCCCCAGCACCCGATAAGTACGTCCCGGGCTAAGCCCCTCATAGATGGCGCGTCCGTCGGCGCCCGAAATCGGTCCCCCGCCCCATCGTCCGTTGCCCTGAAGGTCCCAAATCACTATCGAGATCCCTTCCAGCGGTGTGCCAGTCCTGTCAATGAACCTTACCGGTACAGTGATGGGCGCAGGAACTGTGAAGTTCAGCTCTTCTTCCGCACCCGGGCCAAGGTCTAATGTTGCGACTTCCTGAGGGCCCACGCTGCTGGTACGCGCGTATCGCCAGTCAATCCGGAATCTGCTTTTCTCCGCAACCCTGACCTCTAAGCTGTACGAACCATCCGGAGCCGTCATAGTGCCTATGGTGCTCGCGGGTTCAGCCGACGAGGCGCAGACCTCGAGCCCGTTCACCGGAAGACTGCTGGTCTTGTCAGTCACCCTTCCGTAAACGCGTGCCGGCTCAAGGGAACGGAGAACGAAATCAACGCCGGACGTTGTCTCTCCGGCTCTCACGCGCACGCCCTTCTTCGACGGAGCCCAGCCGGCGTCTTTGCCCTCCGTCGCCGCAGGAGCTGTCGCTGTCACCGCGTAGATGTAGTCCTCCCCAAGGCCCTCCGCAATATAGCCGCCACGCTGGTCTGTGTGAACCGTGACGGGTCGAATGCTTAAGGGCGGCAGGAAGGTCTTCTCTTGCGGATCTCTACTTCCCGGGTAAGCCTCGCCGGCGACTTCAACCTTGGCGCCCTCGACTGTGCCGCCGTCCTCCTTGGTGACCGTTCCGGAGATTGCGCCGCCGGAGCGCAGCACGAACAGCGCGTCGTCGGTTCCCGCCGGGACCGCAGGGAAGAAGCCCGTGGCGTAACCCTCCTTTACCACAGTGAAATCGCACAGCGCGTCCCAGGGTATGCCCATTCTAAAGTACCCCTCCCCGTCGGTGATGGCAAACACAAGCTTATCACCGCCGGGGAACCAAGCGCCGTCCTTAGACCTGCCACACCTTAGATTCACCGACGCTCCGGAGATCGGCTTTTTGCTTTCTGAAACGACCCAGCCCGCGATAAACAAACTCGCCTTGGGCAGCGTAAAGTCCACACCATCGCGTTTCGTCCCCCGCGCAACTTTCAAACCCGTCGTCCTCTGCATGACATAACCGTCACCCGACGCGTAGGCAGCGGCGTATCCGAACACATCTATCTTGCCTATCTCATACCTCCCGTCACCGGAGGTCTTAGCGTCGTATGCTGCTAGGACCATGCCTGGCTTGTCGCCGACGACCTCGAGATGGATAGAAGCTCCGCCGACTGGATAGCCGTGGTCGTCCATGACATAGCCGGACACAGACGCGCACAGGACGTCCTCTTCCTGCTTGTCGTCCCTCTGCTCGCCCTGGCTAACGCTTTTAACCACCAGATCTGCCACGTTCGCAAGTTTGGGCTCGTCCGTTAATGCACGTGCCGGCTGTACGGTCGCCGGCTTCTGTGGTAGTGACCTTTCCATACTCTTGGATGGCATGACATTCACCGGCGTGACACGCGGTTGTTCGTGTCTGGCGCTTTGATATACCTTGTACACTCCGCCTGTAGCAACCACTAATCCCACACAAATAGCAGCGACGATGCAGGTGGTCTTGTTAATTCCCATGGTGAGCGCCCCTCCCAAAGCTACTATATTCGTCGCCGATATTGCTGCACTACTGCCTACCGCTCCGGCGGCACCCGCAATCGCTAGTTTTCCGAGCGCAGTTGTGAGCGCAGCGGGCGCAGCTTCCGCAGCAAGATGTTTGGCGAGCAGCGAAGCCAACACAGCAGTTGGCGCAACCACACCACGCCGTTTCAAAAACTTGCGGATCGCTTCGATACCTTTGTTCAGCCGATACTGGACGGTGGAATCGGAGACACCGAGATGTTGGGCAATCGCGTTTTGCGTTTGACCTTCTAGGAATCGGTAAATGATAGGTTCGCGAAGTTTATCCGGTAAGGCGGCTACTGCTTCGTCAATATGCTTCTGTATGTCATTCCAAGTCGGTTCCGCGTTCATGGTGCTTTCCTCGACGAACCGCGTTTCACGTCGTCTTCGGCGTGTCCCCTCTCTGATTCGGTTTAAGGAGCGATGCACCGCCGCTGTATGCAGCCAGCCGCCCAGGGAATGCCTTAGCCTCATACGACCTTGAGCAAGTTCCATAAAGCACTCCTGAGCCACGTCCTCCGCCTCTGCTCTGTTTCCTAGGATTCTGGCGGATGTGCTATAGACCATAGCGGAATGACGCGCGACGATCTCAGCAAACGCGTCAGCGTCGCGGCCGACCAACCATCTCTTAAGAAGGAGCGCATCCGGCGCAGCCATGTTGACCCCTCCGAAACCATCCCTATCCAACCGCTTTGATCCTCATTCTACTATAAAGGCACCGCCGAGGTGAGAATCACCAAACCGAAAACGCGCCACTGCTTGGTGAGACGTGAAGACCCGGAGGAAGTGCAAGAGACTCGCGAGCGCGGAGGTGAGTGACATACTTCGAGATAATGACAGCGAGTTTTGCAGTGTTATTAATTACTAGCGCACCGGGCGGAATGCGCAGGATTCAGTGGACAGGAGACTCCCGCTTTGAAAACGGGTGGCTGCAGAGTTCGCGATCTCCTCTCAAGCGACTGTCTTCAGCGAATGATTTCAATATCCTGCTCAGTGACCTCTCCCGCGTTCGTTCTCAGTGCAAACGAACGCTCGAAGGACCGTCCCGCGGATGTCCGACCCGTGACCCGACCGTCGAGCGGACCAGCCGGGACACCTTCCAAGCGATAGGCTCCATGTTCATCGGTCGTAGCGCCAAAATAGTGCCGTGTGCCGCCGGCTCGCTCGAACCACACGGAGACTTGAGCGGACGCTGCCGGAACACCCTCAATGAGGACGGTTCCTTGGACCGTTGCGTCGTACCCACTCAGGAAATGGAAGTCAGCTCTTATGGTCTGCCCGGAAACAATGCTAACCCTTGACTCTAGCCAGCGTGACCCGGCGGTCACTGGTGCTTCTTGGGTGTCAAGGTAGCAATGGACTAGAGTGGCACCTGGCGTCAGCCCCGTCAGCGTATATGTGCCGTCGCTTTGCGTGGTTGAACTGAGTTGACCGCTTTTCCCGTCTGGGAAACGAGCCACCACGCTGCACTCCCGCGCACCTATAGGTTTGCCGTCGAGCGATACGGTACCCTGTAGGGTGCCGCCGTCGCGCAGCACGATGCGTACCGTGCTTGTGCCACCTCGAGATATATCCACTGCCGCCCATCCCGGAGAGCACCCGCGGTGATACGCTGACACAACGTCAATCTCGGGCGACACGCCAGCGATTTGGAACGTGCCGTCATTGCTCGACAGGGTTTCGCGCTTACCGGAATCGCCGATCCCGCCCTCAGCAACGAGTGGCGGCGGATAACCGAGGAAGACACGCGCTCCCGCGACCGGTTCACCGGTGCTGTTTACAACGGTACCCTTGACAGTTCCGCCACCGTCGAGTCGCACGATCACGTCTTTCACCACTTCACCCGGAGCCACGCCTGAAAGATGCACTCTCCCTAGTTCGAAGCCTTCCGCCTTCACAGCAACCGTTATGTCCCCAAAGCCTCGTTCAGTGCAAACGCTAAACCGTCCCTCTTCATCCTCGATGACGCTGTCAAAACGGAGCAGCCTATACCAGTTATCTTCCGAGGATCTCTCCTCAGGAGTGGGCCACGTCTCCACCGCAAACCGCGTTATCGGTGCCCCTGTGCCCGCATGCACCACTCGTCCCTCGATCAACGGAGCCGGCTGCAATACGAAGTCTTGCTCAGAGCCCGGAGTCACGCTATTGCGTTCTGCTCTCACGTAACCTTGCGCGGACGCTAACATCCTGACTCCATAGTCACCCTCAGGAAGTCCTTCAAAGACATATGAACCATCCTGCTTTGTCGAGGCTGCCATGATGACACGGCTATCTGGCTCGGTAGGAGATGGGTCCTTCCGCGCAGACACTTCTGCGTTAGAGATGGGTTCACCTGCAGCGCCCGTCACCGTGCCCCAGATGACCACACCGCCCCCAAACACCAGTCTTACGCCCCGTTTATGCTCGCTCTCTTGAAGTGTCACCCGATTCTGTTTGTCCCAATATGGATTGTCGTAATCCCGATAGCCCGATGGCTTGACGTACAACTCATATGTGCCGGACGTCAGCTCCGCGAGTCCGAAACTTCCGTCCGAACCCGTCGTTGTCCTCTCCCATCCGGGTCCGGCAGTGCCACGCAGACCCATGTCCGGTATCCTCTTCGCCGTCACCTGCGCATCCGGTAGTGGATCACCTCGCTGGTTGACGACGATACCCTCAATACTCGCATTTGTTTTTGAGAGGGTGAGCACGATGTTGTGCAGGCCCTCTCTGGGCAGGTCATAGTCCTCAGAAACGCACTCCAATCCCTGAGCTCCCGCATAAAACCGGACCTTCTCTGGCGAATTGCCCGCAGGGATGACGAATTCGAAGGTCGCGTCGGAGCCGGATAGAGTACTCGCACTTCCGCCTTTCACAGGTCGCCCTTCGCGCCAGCTTCCCCGTCGCCAGCCAGCCGTGACGCTGGCTCTCGCGACGGGCTGACCTAGGCTATCCACCGTGTGGCCGCTAACAGGTATCCTTGCAAGCGAGCTTTCAGCGCTCGTCAGCGCGGGTTCGAACTGGGCTACTTTCGGCTCTCCAACACGCTTGGGTCTCGCCACGTCTGCGATGAGAGGAGGTGCTATCGCGGAACGCGGCTCTACCGAGCTCCGGTGCTGCATCACTGCAAGTCCTGCTATTACACAACCAACCGCGATCCCACCTGCCACTATTTGCTTCGTCATAAGCGCTCCCCCTAAAGCTGCGATACCCGTCGCCGACGTTCCTACACTGCTGCCTACGGCGCCGGCAGCACCTGCAATCGCCAGCTTTCCGAGCGCGGTTGTGAGCGCAACGGGAGCGGCTTCCGCAGCAAGATGCTTGCCGAGCAACGAAGCTAATAGCGCTGTCGGAGCAACCACACCACGCCGTTTCAAGAACTTCCGGATTTGTTCGATACCTTTATTAAGCCGATACTGGACGGTCGAATCAGAGACACCCAGATGTTGAGCAATCGCGTTATGCGTTTGACCTTCGAGGAACCGGTAAATGATAGGCTCGCGGAGCTTATCTGGCAAAGCAGCTACTGCTTCATCAATGTGCTTCTGTATGTCATCCCAACTCGGCTCCGCGTTCATAGTCGTTTCCTCGACGAACCGTTCTTCACGGTGTTTTCGACTTCTTTCTGCCTTGATTCGGTTTAGCGATCGGTGGACGGCCGCCTTGTGCAGCCAGCCGCTCAGGGAGCATTTTATCGCTGTGCGTGCTCGTGCGAGTTCGACGAAGCATTCCTGCGCCACATCCTCGGCTTCCGTTCTATTGCTCAAGATCCTTACGCAGGTGGCGTAGACCATCGCAGAATGACGGGAGACTATTTCCGCGAACGCATCTGCATCGCGTCCGATTGTCCACTTTCTGAGGAGTAGTGCATCCGACGCAGCCATTTGGGACGCTCCGAACTATATTCGCCTCACTGGATCGAGTTCATTCTACTATAAAGGCAATGCCGAACGGGAAATTACCAAATCAAAATTGTGCGGGGGTGCATGACAGAACGCAGCCGCTGGAATTCCTGGGCTCCCGTCCTATGGGTGGAGACGAAGAAGAGTTAAAGACAAGAAGGTTCTCATAAGCGACGCCTTTGGGCGAACACGCTATAAGTGGCTACGTAACCAGCTATTCTACCGCCCGACCTCTGGAGTAAACCCAGATGGTTCCAGGCGAATGATCACGTCCATTACCGCTTCCCCAGCGGGCAGAACTTCGAGAGTAACGAAATTCGGGCTATAGCCGTTCGCCCACGCAGCTACCGTCACTCGGTCGGCGGAAGGCCTGAAAGTGAAGCGACCCTTGGGGTCATAGCGGGGGACGACGTCCGGTCGCACAAGCATGACACGATCAACGTTGTCAGAGGTTTGTGCAACGCTGAATTCCGCCAGCGGCACGTTCGTGCGTGCATCCACAACTTGTCCCTCAACCACAGATCTGTCTTTCATTACGAAATCCACGCTATCGCCGCCGGGCTGAACGTTTCCGCGAGACACACTCCGGTATCGTTCATGCGTGGCGGTTACACTATAGACGGAATCTGTGAGGCGGATAATCTCGTACCGCCCGTCCTCATCTGTATGGGTGTGGATTCGCCTTCCTTCTCGGGAGCACGCGGTGATTTCAGCTCCCCCCACAGGTTCCCCGTGATTATTGGTCACACGTCCGGAGATGCCTATGCCGCCCGGCGTCTCACAAACCAGCCGGATGTCCTTGGTCTGCTCGCCCGCGCGCAGTGTCACTTCCTGCATAGGCTCTTCGCCGGTCAGAGGAAAGGAGGGATCATATGCTACTACGGTGTAGACTCCCTCGGCGAGCGCCGGAATCTCAAAGCGACCGGCTTTATTAGTTGTAGAGCCCCATGCACTACCCCATCCGACGGCATCTGGATCCACGTTCACGTTATGGACTGCTACGCTGACATCCGAGACTGGTTCGCCCTCGGAGTCCACCACAATGCCCCCAATACTTGCTACGGGGTCCATAACAATAGTCACGTCTGTCACGTCATTATCGACCACTTCCAGCGGGCCGACGCCTTCAGCCCAGTAGCCCCTCGCCAGCGCTCTGAGCGTCAGGTCACGTGTCGGGGCAAGCACCACAAGTGTGAATCGGCCCTCAGCATCAGCAGAACTCTCAGGAGTTGAACTTGAGACTATCCGGGCGCCAGCCACGGCGGTGCCGTCCCTGGTGAATACACGCCCGCATACACGCAGACCCGCATCCAAGGGAAAGTCCACGTTGCGCGTCTCTTCTCCTGCCGCGACCTGCACGACGCGCATGGGTGGCATGTACCCCCACGGCAACTGCTTTTGACCTAGCCAATCCGCATCATTTCGCATGATTCGCCACGTTCCTCTATCCAGCGCCTCGATGCGATAGTATCCGTTGTCGCCCGTCTTGGTTCGGAATGTTGGCGTTTCTCCACGTGCCGGTGCGGCGAGTACCTGGACGCCGAAAAATCCTGTGCCAGACTTCGCGTCAAACACTCGCCCTGTAACTACGCCGCTCCGGGCTGGGACGATGGTCTCAGTCGGAGACGAGCGCCCTTCGGTAGTTTCAGATGCGGCGCCTCGATCCTGGGCTGCTCGGTGAGCCGCTAGCTGAAGCGGCTGCGGCGCAGCAGGAGTTGGTGCGATCGGATGCTCTCGCTGGCTCACCATCCATACACCAACGCCGCCAGCCAATATCACTGCCATAGCTACAATAACCTTCTTCACCATAAGCGCTCCCCCCAAAGCTGCGATGCCTGTCGCTGATGCCCCTACACCGCTACCTACCGCCCCAGTGACAGTCACAAGTGCAAGCTTGCCCAACGCAAGAGTGAGTGTCGCAGGCGCTGCTTCCGCTACAAGGTTGGAACCCAACAGCGAGACTAATAGCGCCGTTGGCGCAACAACGCCGCGTCGTTTGAGAAACCTCCGGATTTGTTCGATCCCCTTATTGAGCCGATACTGGACGGTTGAATCGGAGACGCCGAGATGTTGCGCAATCGCGCTCTGCGTCTGACCCTCCAGGAACCGGTAGATGATAGGTTCGCGAAGTTTGTCCGGCAAGGCGGCTACTGCTTCATCAATATGCTTCTGTATGTCACCCCAGCTTGGTTCCGCGTTCATAGTCGTTTCCTCGACGAAACGCGTTTCACGTCGTTTTCGACGAGTCTCCGCTCTGAGCAGGTCCAGAGACCGGCGAACAGCCACGGTATGCAGCCAGCCACCCAGGGAGGACTTTATGGTTGCGCGAGCTCGCGCGAGTTCCATGAAACATTCCTGTGCCGCGTCCTCGGCTTGAGAGGTATTTCGGAGGATTCTCAGACATGTCGCGTAGACCATGCCCGAATGACGCGAGACGACCTCTGCGAACGCTTCGGCGTCACGGTTTGCCATCCACTTGCGCAAAAGTAAGGCGTCCGACACAGCCATTTCGCATTCTCCCCGCCCGCATACATGCAGTCTTGACTTTATTCTACTATATATGTCGCCGCCGAGGTGAGAATCACCAAATCAAAATTCGGGACGGGTCTATGGAGAGGAACTGATGCCAGGGTTCCCACGGTGTTGGTCTCGCAGTTCGAGCAGAGGCGAAGAAGGGCGCACTCGTGTTCAGAAATCAAAATCCTTCTGGGTCACCCGCCCTTCCTCGATTTGGACGGTCGCTTCCTGAAATCCGGGAGCCCTTTGAATATTAGTCACCATCATGGTGTACGTACCTGTTGTCAGGGCTTTGAACTCATAGTACCCAGAGGCGTTCGTCTGGGCAAACCGAGGTCCTGCCCCGCGAATGCCTAGCTCGACGCGCGCGCCCGCAGACGGCAGTCCATTCGCGGTAATATTACCCGCGAGCACGCCTCCCAACCCTAGGCGGATTACAGTGCGCGTTTCTACGCCTTCACGCGCAGTAACGATAGCTCTCGTCGGGACGAAATCAGAATGCTCCACCATGACGGTATGACCTCCCGGAGCCAGATTTTTCAGTTCGAACGAGCCGTCAGAAGCCGAGACGGCTTTCAGGGCCATCCTCTCGAAACCAACTTCCTGGTCAAACATAGCGCGGATTGACACCTTAGCTCCTGCGATTGGACGGGAATCAGCCGCCGACATGATTATGCCCGTGACAGTGCCCCCAGGCGAGAGAGGGAACTCAAGCCCGCTTGTGACCTCACCGCTCTTCACTGTAATGCCGTCAATCTCCCGAGGAGCGTATCCGGAAGCTGATGCGATCACCCGGGCTATGCCGGGGGGAACGTTGTCATGGAGGAACTCACCTGACCCTGCGGTGAAGTCACGCCGAGGAATCTGTCCACCGAAGCCGCCGTCGGTATTGCGGATTAGGCCGCTAACGCTGAAACGACCTATCGGACTGCCTGTTGCAGCGTCCGTTACCACACCCCCAATGCCCCCCATCTGTGTCATTACGACGTCCGCGTTCACACTCCCCACGGGCACGCCTTTGAGTTGCGCAAACGCATAGGCGCCGGCGAAGAACGCAAGGCGCGCCGTTTCGCCTTCATGAAGACCCTCGACACGATAATGCCCTGAGGAATCCGTCTTCGTCTCAGCGTAGAAGCCCAAGGAATCATGCGCTTGCACCCATACGTCGGGGGATGCCCGCGCCAGAATGGTCGCGGGCGGTGCCTTCGATGGAGCCTCGCGGTCTGGCAGGAAAGATCACCTCGACGCCCGTGAGTTGCTCCCCGGCTGTCACGGTAACCCGGGGTGTTGGGCTGGGAACGCTAGCTCTGCAAACCGGATCAAACACCGAGAAAATATATGTCCCCGCCTCAAGATCCTCCATCATGAACCGACCTTCTGCGTCCGTGGTGGCAGAGCTTCCTGGCTGAGACCTGTCAGTTCCTCTCAATATGAGGCGGGCGTCAGGAACCCGCCGCCCGGTCGTGTCGAGCGCGCATCCGCTGATTGCCGCGCCAGGCTCAAGGACAAAATCAACTCCCGTCAATGCCCCTTTTCCGGGAACCAGCACATTCTCCTGGACCCTCGTGCCGTAACCTTTAGCTCCCACAGTTATACTATACACAGAGTTCGGTCTGATACGCGCAAGACGGTAATCGCCGCTTCCGTCAGATTCCGCACTATCAGTAGCGTCTATCCCCACGGCGTTGTACTCGGCATCCACTCGGGCACCCTCAATGCCGTTCGTAGCGGCATCCGTGACTCGACCCGATATTGACGTAGCTCCCTTTTCGAAGAAGAAGTTCGCCTCAGAGACACGCTGGTCTCGCGCAATCATGATCGTTTTGGTGGCGGAGGTATACACAAAGCCTCCAGGAGGTTCGCAGAAGACGAGATACTTTCCGGGGGGAAGCTCCTCTATAGCATAGCTTCCATCAGTCTGGGAGGTTGCGTCGTACCGTTTGGCGCCGTCCGCGATGATTCTGTCCGCGATGATCCTAGCCCCTGGTATCGGCTCAAGCCCTTCAAAGGTGCAGACCTTGCCGGAGATTGCAGGCGCTTGGCGATCAGCCGGAACTGGCGGTTGGGGCTCATTCTTGGACGCGGAAGTTGGGTCATCCGGGAGCTGTTCAGTGCGCGGTGC
>Ga0315291_10007363_pt1 | contig 13612 bp, 15 predicted proteins | sample YL17G12_20_MG_FD_203070 | JGI IMG/M metagenome (GOLD analysis project Ga0315291, IMG submission 203070) | Sediment microbial communities from Yellowstone Lake, YNP, Wyoming, USA - YL17G12_20 | ecosystem: Environmental > Aquatic > Freshwater > Lake > Sediment | place: USA: Wyoming | collected...
AACCCTCGAGCTCCCGGTAGTACTTGGGGCACACAGGTCCCGTACCACCCGGTCAAGACCCCCTACGAGAGCTACCGCATCAGCCAGTTGATGGTGCCGTGGATCAACTGGGAGAGCGACATCCTGCTGCCGTACGAGTCGTACAATCGAGACCGCTTCTACAACGAAGTACTCGGCATCTCCTATGACTCAGGGTTGCGGCCGCTGACCAAACCGGACCTGATGAAGTGCAGCATCGAGTCCGTATCGATGTCGAAGCTGGACGACTATCGACAGAAGTCCTTCAGCCAACCAGTGTTCGCTGGCATCGACTGGGGCTATGGGGAGCGTAGCTACACGGTCATCACACTGGCGACCTACTCGGATATGAAGTTTCGAGTCTTCTTCATGCACCGATTCACTGGTGAGGAATCAGACCCAGTCATCCAGCTCGAGCGCATCACCGAGCTCCTCACATACTTCAACGTCCGGATGGTTGGGTGTGACTGGGGCGCTGGCTTCGGGATGAATGATCCTCTGATCCGCAAGTTTGGCCGTAACCGTATCGCCATCTTCCAGTACATGGCCCGGAACAAGCGCAAGGTCGAGTGGGACAAGAACCTGGTTCGTTGGAAGGTCCACCGGACTGAGGTCATGAGTGCTATTTTCGTAGCTATCAAAAAACAGAAGCTAGAGTTTCCACGATGGGATGAGTTTGCCCAGCCGTTCGCGCAGGACATGCTCAACATCTACAGCGAGTACAACCACCAGCTTCGGATGATCCAGTACGACCACAACCCCGATAACCCGGACGATTCGTTTCAATCGTTGGTCTACTGTTTCCTCGGCAGCATGTTGATCCGGCCGCGCCCCGACATCATTGCACCGGCCAAGGAAGACGCACAGGGTCGGCCGCTCGGCACCTACAACGCAGGCTCTGGATATCAGGGCTAAGGGAATTGGCAGTCTTCCCATCGGTCACGTGGCCTCGAGTACCAACGTCTTCTCGGCCAGGTGGGTTGAGTGCTCCTTGCACTCAACGCAGAGGTACCTGTGCCGGTACCACTGTGCTGAGGGGTTGAGTATGTAAACCCCCCTGGCGGGAGTTTCACCATCGCACTCCCAGCAGACGACGTTACCGCGTCTCTCGGCCGCGATCTCTGAGTCACAGTCAGCACAGGCTCCGTAGCTGCAGTTGCAGTATGTCATGTTGTTACAGTCTCCTTCACTATTCTTATGCCCGAAAAGGAGGCTGAATTGACTATTCGGGGGGAAATGCGATGGACAAGATCTTGTAGTTGAGGCCGCCCTCTACCTCTCGGAACATACGGTTAGCTGGATGCGTGCCGTGTTGCCGACGAACGTAGAAGTAGGCGGCCTGTCGCATGAACCGGCGTCCCACCATCAGGTACTCGTAGGCTCGTTCGATTTCTGGACCTTGATGGTCAGGGCGCTCCTGAAACATCCGAGTAGCCAGCTTCAGTATCTTGGCCCAAGGCTCAGGGTCGGCGGTGTGTTCGGCGACCATGGCAAACTGCTCCTCACCCATCGCGTAGAACACCCGGCTCCAGTGGACGACGAATGAGATGTCGGAGAGCGGCAGTATCTTGGTGGTCAGGAGTATTTCGATCTCGGCGTACCTTTGAAGCACGTTGCTGGCATCGGTACTTAGGACGGGAACATCAAACCCGATGAACTCGGTGAGTCGGTCTAGCCGACGTTCTAGTGACAGTGTCTTAGCCTCCGCGATCTTGCCGGTCAGGGCAGCGCCTGCCAAGGAGACGCCTTGAGCCTGAATCTCTTGGAATGCCGTGATCTCGTCGATCGAAATCTTGACAAATCCGTCTAGCTTGACGGTTCGAAATACCCCCTGGGTGACACTGCGCTTTACAGTCCGCAGTGTGACACCCAGCTTTTCTGCGGTTTCCTTCAGGGTGAGGTGTCGCTCCATGTCGCGAGCTTCGCATAAATCCAGGCCATCAGGTATCGTGTGGGTATGAGTGACCTGCCCATCAGCCTGCAGTCGCAGCAGGCCTACGCCCGTCCCTTGTCCGGTGAAGAGCTGGAACTGCTGGGAAAGGCTGCGGCCGCGCTGTATTCGAGGTCAGGAACACCCTTGACCCAAGCGGTCGTCGAGACCGTCAAACATGCGGGACTTGGACCGGAGCAGGTCCGTCGGATTGCGGAGTTCGCCAACGTCGAGGCGTATCTGCAGGAGTTCCAGAAGTGTGGGAACGACCACCGGTACGTGCAGTTCCACGGTGGTCCAGCGGATGTTCCCTCGATCTTGAGGGACCTGAACGACGGCGGAGGCGGTACTGTCTTCGATCGAGGCCTCGCCGACTACAGCCACGCCCCGGTCAATGTGTCGAAGCTGGCATCCCGCAACATGGACCGGCTGGGTATGGAAGACCAGAAGCTGGCTTCGATGTTCCAGTCGGAAGATCAGGCCCTCCCCTACGCCGACCCCCTCGGTGAGGCCTACGCCCTTTACACCAAGCTGTCGTCTGCCCGTGAGCTCATCACCCATGAGATGGGTGAGGCCGAAAGCCACTACGCCGGCATTGTCGATGCCATCTTCACGACAGTCAAGCAGGCGGCGCTCGAGGGCGTTCCACTTGGCCATGTTGTGCAGGCCTGGGCCACCGTTACGGATGAACCCGAGTTCATCAAGGCGGCCTTCACGGTCTTGACCCCGATGCTCACAGACAGCCAGGTGTTTACGTCGCTCGATCAAATCGGCGAATCCCTGGAGAAAACAGCAGCTGGAGTGGTTGTCGATGAGACGCATCCGCTGGTCGGAGACTTCCGGCAGTACTGCGAGCTGATCGACAAGATCGCGTGTCTTCGAGCTGCTCGTGACGAAGTGACTGAATCGATGGACCATCTCGGTACATTCCTGCGGGGTGCGATCGAGAAGACGGCGGGTGAAAGCCACGGGGATGATGTGGTCAACGCGTTGGAGCGCGGTGCCGGAGCTCTTCGTTCGGGGTGGCAGGGTGCCAATCGACTGTCGGCCGCTGCATCCGAACCAGTTAGGAGGGTGACGACAGCGCTGGCTGGCCCTTTAGCTGGTAGCCTTGTGGGTGGTGCCGTCAAACACGCCCCCAAGATCGGCGTTGGTCTAGTCGGCGAGTCCGCGTATCAGCACGCCCGATACAGCCCGGCGTTCCAGGGTGCCAAGAACTTAGTCCTTTCGAGAATCCCGTACACCCATCCCTACATGGTGCGTCAGTACGGCATGCAGATGGGAGCAGGACCGTGACGACACCGATCGACCAGTACGAAGAGATGCGCAAGACCGCCGGGTTCACCGATGCTTTCGGCAAGGCCTTCAGTGGTGAAACACTCGGCAACGTCGCGGCGATTGGGGCCGGTACCGCCGCGATCGCAGGGGGCGGTATCGTTGCCAACAAGATCCGGATGGCCATCACAAAGAAGCGAGACTTCGATGCGATGCTGCACCACAGTCCAGACCTTGTGCACGCCCGTAACGCCAACCCCGAGCTTTTCGCCCAGCAGTACACGTCGCTCAGGAACGTGAGCCCGCAGTTTGCTCGCGATCCGCTGATCGCCGGTACCTACATGCGGAACATGTCGGAGTTCCCAGGCGCCGCCGGCACCACACTGGTCAACGCTGCAAAGGCCGAGGCACCTCAGCAGCCCGCGTGGATGCAGGCGTCGATCGGACGGTTCGGCAAAGGCCCGTCGAGGCCAGCTAAGCCCGCCGACGAAGCCCAGCCGTAACCAGCATGTTGAAGCTCAGCTTCTTCAAGGGCGAGGGGGAGACGGGCCCCACCGCCATTCCCTTGTTTGGCCCGGCTGACCGTGCCTTCGAGAAGACAGCGGCGCCATCGCTTCTGCCGGATGTTGCCCGTTACATCTCGAACCTGACGCCCAGACCGGATGCCCAGTACGTGCTGGTCAACGCCATGGGTGCGACCGAGTATTACGGAAGTAATGTCAACGGAGACAGTTTTCCCGAAGCTTCGCTGATTCACCGGCCCGACAGATGGACCGGTAATCCGCTGATCGATAGGATCGTGGGCAAGTCCTGGACCTACGGGTACCCCACCTTCTACAACGCCCATGTCTTCGCCCATCATCGCAACAAAGATGCGGCCCAGGCCTTTGGTGATGTAGAGCTCGCCGCATGGAACCCGCACATGAAGCGGGTCGAGCTCGTACTCCGAGTTGATCGAGACAAGTGTCAGCGCTTTGGTGGAACTGGTGTCTGGGACAAGCTGAAAGCGGGAAGCTACCCTGACGTTTCGATGGGAACTCGTGTTCCCTATGACACTTGTTCGGTCTGTTTAGATCGAGATCTGTACGCTCGAGCGATCCGCACATTCGATCCCAAGAAGCACGCGCATCCCGGCATCGCTGCCCTTGAGTTCCACAAGAAACTATTGCAGCAGAATGGTCACGGTATCCGTGGCCTATCCATCACCCGGAAGGACTACTGCGAACACGCCCGTACTGCGATGAACCGGATTCTTCCGGATGGTCGTAAGGTCTGGGTCGACAACGACTACCCCAAGTTCTTCGACATCTCATTCGTCTTCATCGGTGCCGACAAGACCGCCAAGACCATGCTGTTCATCTCATCGGGTGGTCAGCGATATCAGATGAAATCGTCGGCTGAGATGGCCGAGGATGTAGGCCTGAAGGAGTTGGCTGAGAAGACGGCCGAGCCTATGGTTAAGAGCGCATCTATCTCGGATGAGCTCTTGAAGAACGCGTTCCTCGGCAAGAAGGGCACGATCGACAAGAATACGATACCGAGCCAGTTCGGCGGTAAGGCCATCCCAGTGTTGGCGGGCCAGGAGGCTCAGATGCCCGCTGACCTATTGGACGGTATGAGTCGGCTGCCGTTGCCATCGGTCATGTCGACGATGGGGTCACTCGGTATGGTTCTGCAGCCACGAGAGTTCCAGAGGTTGATGTTGCTTCAGATCGGAAAGCGAGAGCTGGCCGATCAACTTGATGCTTCGGGCCAAGTGTTTGGCGGCAGTGAAGAATCAGAACCAACATCCCTAAGTCCCGATGGTTTCATGCCGGCGCTAGCTCGTCTGTTGGCAGGGCGTACGGATGAGCGCTCAGGATTTGGTCCGATACTTGAACGACGGATTATCATGATATCGACGAGACCTGTTGAGCCAGAGCATGCCCCTGGGGCGTTAAAGCTGAGCTCTTCCGTTTCCACCGACCTTCTCTGTAAGATTGGTGCCGCGTACAACGGGTACCGAGCCGCTCTCATGAACCTCTTCCCATACAGCCAATCCCTACTGAAAACAGCGGGACATCCTGTGCTCACGAAGTTGTCTGAACTTCCGCTCGCCGAGATACTTACACCGCTATCAATTCAGTATTTCAAGACCGCTCATTTGGGTCGGTTTGGGGTTCTGGATGGTGGGGTGCTACAACATTGATAGATATCGGTCCTATTGGACCGGCGTGCAGAAGAGAGAATCTCTTCAGAGACCACGTAAATCTCCAGACCAAGACGACTCAAAGGTAATCCACAACATGGACCTCGATCTCGCACGCATCTACGGAACCCCCGGACAGAAGACCGCCTCGGCCGCTCAGGAGGAACAGCTTGAGAAGCAGGCTGCCGCCGAGCTCTTCAGCAAGCTCGCCGCCGACAACGGTATCGATCTCTCGCAGCTCTCGGATGAACAGATCGGTGGACTCTGGGCCGAAACGTTCGGTGAGAAGCTCGCCGCCGATGACGAGGGTCCTGCGCACGAGAAGTCTGAGTCGAAGGACGAGGAAGAGGACGAAGACAAGAAGAAGAAGGCTTCGGCCGAACTCTCCAGTCTTCAGGACGAACAGCAGAAGCTTGCCTTCGCCGACCAGGCCGGTCGCGTCATGGCCCACGCCATGGTCAACGAGCTCAACAGCATCAACGAGAACATCGCCAAGGAAGCGGCGATGCCCGAGGGTCTTCGCAAGGGTCTGGAAGCAGCCGGTCGTCATGTCGGCAAGGCTGGCAACAAGGCTGGCAAGCACCTCGAAGGTGTTGGCAAGAAGATCGTTGGTGTTGTTGCCAAGGGCGGCGAGGGCGCGATGAACCCGACGACTGCCAAGCGTATCGGTGGCGGTGCCTATGGTGCTGGTGCAGTGGCGGCGGGTGGTGCTGGCGCAGCGATACATCATCGCAGCAAGAAAGAGTCTTCGGCTCTGGATGAGCTCGCCCTTCAGGAGGCCTTCAACAAGGCAGCGTCGGCCGGGTTCGATACGGACGAGGCAACGGACCGGCTCAACGCTGTGTTCACGCTTGGTCTCGGCGAGTCCGAGAAGGTGGCGTCGGCTCCGGCCGGCGACCTCAACGCCGCGGTGGACATCCGTTCGCTCGAGTATCTCGAGGCGGCGGGCTACCCGGTCACCTGGGCCTGACACCAGCATTGAGATTGAACGAAGAACGGCAAACAGGATGGGCGCGAATGTTCAAGCAAGCAGACTCGGTCGGATCGGCAGCGCCAGATCCATCGATCAGCAGCTCGGAGAACGCGTCCATCCCAAAGCCGGACGTCTCGAACAAGCCACCGGCCGGACAGACCGGACCACGGGGGCTTCAACCTCGCCAGACGTACTCGCGTGTGAACACGGGTACAGCACCGACACCGGATGCCGGGGCAGCCGCTCAGAAGAGCATGGCACCCACGGGTCTAGACTTTTTGCCCAAGCTCTCTGAGGCCAGGATGAACACCACCGTGACTCCCAGTCCTTCTATCAACGACATGGTCAAGGCCGCGATGGCCGGTGCCATCAATCGCGTCGACATCACCAACGAAGCGGTCCGTCAGTTCGGCGGGGTCGTCAAGACTGCGTCGGCTGAACCGATCAGCGACTCGTACCCAACCTCCCTGATCAACAAGCTGGCCGACGCCCTCGGCTATGTTGCCGATCAAATCGAGAAGGGTGCGGCCATCGAAATCTCGGGCGGAAGCTCCTCTGGTGTTGGTCCCGGCGCAGGTCCCGGCCATCTCCAGGTCCTGAAGGCTGAGCACGATGGCAAGGCGCCGCTGGCACCGGGCCAGTCGGGCGGCAGGGCTGCGTCGTCTGAGCCGATGGAGTCGGGCAAGCATGGTCCGGCCCCCACCAACGCGATGGGTACCAACGAGGACATGCATCACGGGTCTTGGCCCGCCGATGTCATGAACGGCAAGACCGCCGCGCTGGTTGCCTCCAACCTCGAGCGTCTCAGCAAGGTCGGCTTTTCTGTGACCGATGCGGGTCACAAGTTCGACGCCGCCCAGGCCAAGGCAGTCCAGACCAAGCACGAGGACACCAGAGCGGCTCGCGAGAGCTACGACAAGGAAAGTCCGGTTCTCGGTTCCATACTGGGACACCCTGCTAGGAACCTCGACGATCGTCTGAACGCACGGCATCACGCTTATGTTGCGCGTGAACATGCGGGCGGGTACAACGCATACAACCCGTTCGGTGGGATACTCACCAAGACGGATCGCGAGAAGAAGGCCGCCTATCAGGCGAAGCATGCGGGCAACATCGTCGATCAAGTGGCGCACCTGGCCCCGGCTCACGCGATCCAGGGACTCGCAGGACTTCCTCGCTCTACCCCCAACCTCGGGTCCAAGGCCATGGCCCTGGGCAAGAAGGTTCTCGGCAAGACCACGCTGGCCTCGGCCAACGCCCAGTACATTCGCGAGGTGTTCGGGCAGGTCAAGGCCGCGGAAGATGCACTGAACCCGGCCAAGATCCAGGCGGGTCGTACCGGTGGTCCCGTTGCCTCGGGCACCGCGTCGGGTGAAGCAGTTCCTTCACAGCCCAGTGATGTGTCGGCGCAGGAGCGCCTGATTGGCAGCAACCAGGCGGCCATCAACTACACCAAGCGTGATGCCAAGAGCGATCCACTCGCCGATGCCCGTAGGGTCTATGCCTCTCCGGTCATGAAGGACCCTGTTCTCAACCAGGTCTTCGAGAACTCTGGCAAGGCGGGGGTCAAGACCTCGGCCAACAACGATGCCATGAAGATCGCGGCGGCTCGCGCCATTCTTTCGAAGCTGGCGACCGAGTCGGTCAAGGCCAAGAAGAACAAGGAGTCGGCGATGGGTGGGGCCGCTGGGTCTCCGCCACCTCCCGGCGTTCCTTCACCGGCATTTACGCAGTAAGGGATGATCATGGAAAAGATCAGCAGCACTAAGGTCGCGCAAATTCTTCACGATGCTGAAGGTGCGCTTCGGTCTGTTACGGCGGAGCGTGATGCCGCTGTCGTGAAGCTCGCGTACCTTGAGCGTCGCCGAGATGCCGAGAAGGTTGCGAGCGCCATGCACGACAAGGGCGTCAACCTCGACAAGAGTTTCGGCGATCTCGCCGACGATCTCGAAAAGTCTGCAGAGGCAGGGGAGCTTCCCATCATCCAGCGCGCTGTGGATATGATGGCTCCTAACATGGGCCTCAACACCGCCACCCTAAACCACGACGATACAAAGGTCGCTTCGGGTGGTACCGATTTCGAGCGGTACATCTTCGGCGCCATCGGCTGACGCGAGACCTGTCAGGAGGAAACCCAAATGAGCACTGTCCAGAAAGTCAACTTCGAGCCCTACAGCAACCTGCTGCAGACTCAAACCCGAGACAAGGTCCTGGCCGACGGCACCCTCGTCAATCCCCTCAACTCGGTCGCACTGGTCGACGGCGAGTGGATGACGACGGATTCATCGGACAAGGCCATCAGAGCGACGACGATTGGCAGCGTTGGCAACGCCGCCACGCTCATGAGCTTCCCGCTCTTTGCCGAGCGCGGCCGCACTGACATCCAGGCTCGAGCAGAGCGTGGAGTCCCGCTGATCATGTTTGGGGAGTGGGAGGCTGACACCCGCATCTTCGACGCCAGCGTTACGATCGCCAGCGGAGCCCCCATCACGACGATGTGGCAGCCCCTCAAGGTCGCGACCATCACGATCGGTTCCCGCAACTACTCTGGCCTTGTTGGTCATGGTGGAGCCGCCGATACAGCACCGATCGCCGGCTATGTTTCGAGGCTGCCTGCCGCCAATGGTGGGAAGCTCCGCATGCATGGTGGCAAGGGAAGGCTCTGATCCCTACCGGGTGAAGAGAAAGGAACAAGAACATGAGCGCCCCCGCCGCAATGATGAACGAGCTTTTCACCCATCGGTTGAGCTCGAACGAAGGCAAAGAGAAACTCGCCGAGTACGGTGGGTCTTACGTCAGGGACCGCCTCCGCGAGGTGGCGTTCTGCCGAAAGATCATCCCGCCTCAGCAGGTGACCCGTGCCGACTGCCAGATCTCGGTGAACCACGACACGCTCGTCAAGATCGTGCATGTGGAGCCCAAGAGCCGGGCCATGGTCATGAGCTTTCGGGGTCAGCCGACCTCATCGTTCATCCGGGCATCCAGGGCGGAGGTCGGCTTCGTTACGATCTCGTCCGAGATGTACCAGAAGAACGAGCAGGAGCTCTTGGCCTACGACATGCCCATCACCAAGGTGATTGAGGAGAACGTCGTCAAGGACATCCAGGAGATCGAAGACCGCGAGTTCATCATCCACGCGGAGGCAGCGGTCCAGGCTCTTCAGACCGAGGCCAACGGTGCGGTGGCGACGTCGCTGTCCAGCATCACGGTGCAGGCCGGCACGACCATCGAGTACTCGATCATCAAGGGTGAGCTTGCCCGGAACTCGCTTACGGCCGATGCGGTGGTTCGTCCCCTGCAGCGTCCCGACATCGCGAACCTGGCCAAGCTGCTGAACACCCGTCGTCTGCGGACCGACATGTTCCTGATCACCGAGGGTGACTGGACGGACCTTCTGCAGTGGACGGTTGAGGACTTCGGCGATCGTCTCCAGAGCGAGACGACGGTCGACGGCTACAAGTACAACACCCTCCTCGGGTACCGGTACGTGCGGACCGTCAAGACGGATATCCTCCGTCCCGGCAACATCTACGCGTTCACGTCGCCGGACTTCCTTGGGAAGTTCTACGTCCTGAACAACCCGAAGTTCTACATCGACAAGATCGCGAACATGATCTCGTTCCAGTCCTGGGAGGACATTGGAATGGCTCTGATCAACATCGCGTCGATTGTGAAGCTCGAGCTCTACGCGGCGGATGCGAACCCGACGACCAACACTCAGGCGCTTCTGACGAACTTCGTCCCGAAGACTGAGGACCAGCTCGGTGCAGTCAACAACCGTGTCGATTCGGGCCTCAAGTTCCCGCAAGTCGTCACGTTCTGATCTGCTTCGGGGTTCTGAGAAGGGCGTCGGAGCCGGTTGGCCCGGCGCCCTTCTGCATAAAACGACCACAAGATTTGATAGGAGTACATCATGGGATCTGGACTTTTCTCGACGCAGCGTGCCCGCGTTCCCCACCTCACCACCGGTCAGAGCGGTATTGCGGGTGAACTCGCAGACCTTCGCAAGGACATCAGCACGGTGCTGAGCCCGATGACTGCCATGGCCATCGACGAGTACACCAATGCTGCAGCCGCTGGTGCTGCAGATCTCGAGGCAGCGGTTGCCACGACCGTGGCACCCAGGATCGTCACGACCTTCCTGGCCGGTGGTATCGCCAAGCTGGCGGCGTTCCCCCGCAACATCACCCTGACGACCGCCGGGGTTACCCCCGCGGATGCACCCGCCACCGCAGTGGTGACCGGCACCTACCGGGGTGCAGTCCAGACCGAGACCATCACGGTGGCCCAGACCGCTACGATCGCGACCGGCTTGAAGCCGTTCTCCACGATCACGCGAGTGGCCTACGCGGCCGCCGACGGCACCGCCGCCACCATCTCGATCGGAGTTGGTCTTGGTGTCGGTACCACGCAGATTCCGAAGAGCCGAGCTGGCCTGGTCTCGCCGGTTCGTGAGATTGCCATCGGTGTCGCCGTGACCACCGGTACCCTCACGGCCGTGGGTCTCTACACGCCGGCATCGGCAGCGGATGGTGCCAAGGACTACGCCATCTACTACGAGTACGACGCGACCGTCTGAGGTATCATGGCCGAGTACCTCATCCACTCAGGAGTCCGGAAGCGCCACACTGCCCTGAAGCGGCGCATGGCTCCGGTAAACGCCGCACTGGTCCAGCACATCGGAGGATTCATTATCCGACGTACCAGGCCGGTGCGGATCAGTGAGACCCAGCTCAACGCCCTCCTCCCTCAGCTCAAGGTTGCCGAGGCAGAGGGCCGACTGGAGCTCAGGACGCCGGCGGGTCAGCTCATCGACCTCAGCACCCTGCAGGTGGCGGCTGGAGAAGACATTGTGTCTCCTCCGTTGCCCAACTTCCTGCCGGACTCGGCGGCCAGGGATGTGCCGGCCGGTATGCCGGTACCGCTCTATCAGGAAGGGACCGGCATCATGCAGGAGGGGACACTACCAGAGCTGCTCTCTCGTTTCAGTGAGACAGACGGGACGGATGAGACCGAGCCCACAGAGACCACGGTCCCAGAGCCAGTCCCAACGGTCGTCAAGAACAAGGGGAAGCGGTCATGAGGGTTTGGTGCGTGACGGATAGGGAAACCGATCAGCTCCGCACCAGCGGTATGGTTGGGGTTGGGATCACGATCGGTAATACCCTGCTGAATCCGGGCGACCACATGGATGTGCCGCCTCACCTGATCGCTGAGCTCCAGTTGGGCTTTCGAAACGGCCTGCTCTCCATGGTAGAGCCGGCCGCCCTTGTGGTGCCGGTTGTTGACACGGTCAACATCGCGGTACCGGTTGTTGATAGTTCGCCGCTCGACCTCGTGGTCGGGACTGTCAATACCACCGATACGGCCGAGTCCGATAACAACGAGCAGCGCCGCCGGAGACGCTAGACGTGGCGCTCCAAGGCATCGAGGGGATGAGCCCGACGATGCGAGCGTTTGTCCAACAGGTACGGTTGTTCCTGCGGGACTTTGCTGCGCTCAACCGGTTGATTGCCGGCGAGGAATCATCCGAACGCATGATCGGGTGGGCCACGCTAGACGCGATCAGCCGGTTCAATGGAATCCCGCACTTCACCCAGCTGACCCTCGAGGACCTTGTCCAACGAGGCCAGACCCATCTGTTGACCCGCATGGCCACGGAGTCGCTGCTCGAGTCCGTGGGGTTGCTCCAGACACGCAACCACATCAATTACTCGAACGGCGGCATCAACGTGGGGGTCAACGATAAGACCCCCTTGATCATGAACTGGCTGCAGATGTTCAAGGCCACGACCGAGCAGCGGGTCTCTCAGGTCAAGGTTGCGATGAACATCGAGTACATCCTGGGGCCAAGTAACCGGGGGGTCGCCAGTGAATACTGGAGCGTGAATTCGACCTACCTGGCCTATTAGTCCTATTAAAACTAGGGCGGCTCCCACAACATCGAGTCACTGCCCATCGGGGCGATTACCCAGTAGACTGAGGCACCATGGCAACGTTGGTCGTACGAAAATTCGGTTCATACAACGACGCCAACCTGCTGCTGCGGGGTGACATCCTATCGGGGCCACTTGGTAATGCCGCTCCTGTGGTATCGCCTACGCTCCTGCTTGGTCTACATGGCAAGACCCTGATCTTTACAACCCCCGCCACCACCGTGACCTTCTCGGATTCGACTGGTGCGGGCTTGTCTGTGAGTGCGGTTGCCCTTCAGATCCAGACCGCCTTGACCGCTAGCCATGTGGTGTCGGCACAGGAGCGTCGGCTTCGAATCGAGAAGGCAACCCCAGGGGTCATCGTGTTGTCGGGCACCGGTACAGCCAACGCTCTACTGGGGTTCGGCAACACGACCACCACGACCGTCAAGTATGCGGCACCCGACGGCGTAGCACCCCGGTTCATCTCGATGGTGCAGGCTGATGGTCAGGCCTTTTTGGTTGTGACGGAGGAATGATGTTCGACCAACTTATCCCCAGGATTCCTCTGACCGAGGCCGCCGACTTCTTCTACCGCGTCAAGCACGCGGGTTGGGATGAGCCGCCGGACATGGCTGGTGCCCTCGAGGGGCAGTTCGCGGCACCGGTCGAGCAGGTGATCGCTCAGATCACGACCATCGTCACGATCAAGTTCCAGCTCATGGTCGCCTACTACACGTTCGCCGAATCCATGCGGGACCTGTCCCAGCATCCGATCGGGGAAGTGTTCCACGAACATGCGGGTCACGAGCTCGAGGCCGCCGAGTACTACCTGAAGCGCGCAGCGGTCCTGGGTGGTGCCATCCACCTGAATCCCATTGAGCCCCCGCCCGCCTCAACCGACCCCGTCCACATCACCCAGACGATGGTGAGGGCCGAACAAGAGGCCATCGCCGCTCAGCGACAACTTCGTCAGCTGGTCGGTGATGACAATCCCATGCGGATCGAGATCGAGGAGAAGATGGTGCAGGACCAGCACCACCTCGACGAGCTCTGGCAGATGCTGCCCAGTGAGCTCCATGGAGAAGTTGGTGGTGCCGAAGCCGCTGCAGGTCCAGCTGAAGCTGCTCCTGAAGCTGTGGAAGCGGCTCCGATGGCTGACTCAGCCGCCAAGATGGCGGCTGAGTATCAGCACATCACGCCCGAGATCGAAGCGAATCTGCGGGAGGTTGGGAAGTCCAGGGCCATCACTCAGCTGGCTTCGGAGGCTCATCGTGAGAAGGGTCGCCGTGGTGAGCGGTTCGGTGGTCTTG
>Ga0315291_10007365_pt1 | contig 13608 bp, 22 predicted proteins | sample YL17G12_20_MG_FD_203070 | JGI IMG/M metagenome (GOLD analysis project Ga0315291, IMG submission 203070) | Sediment microbial communities from Yellowstone Lake, YNP, Wyoming, USA - YL17G12_20 | ecosystem: Environmental > Aquatic > Freshwater > Lake > Sediment | place: USA: Wyoming | collected...
TCACATTAACCAAAGGTGTGTGGGTTATTGGCGCAGCGCAAGGTTTTCTTTGCACAGCGTCAACAACCATGAATTACATGAGTACCTATATAGCGACAACTCCTAATACAGGTGGTGGCGGTGCAAACGCTTGGGCTACCCAGGCGAGCGAGCGCGCCGAAATAAATTCTTTTGTGCAGACCCTTGCAGTGGCGCTCGGCAATGACGCTACTCAAGTTATCCCCGGTTATCCGATAGTCGTATCCGCTGCTACTCAAACATTTTATGCTGGCGGGTCAATTTACTTTTCTGGCGGAACAGGGGTTGAACATTACGGTTCTATTTACGCGGTTCGCAGATAACGACCTGGCTTCTACTAGGCGCACATGCTCAACCTCGCCCGCATCGCTGTGTTACTTTCTCAGGAGCCTAACAAGTCATGTCTAGGAGGGAGAATAAGAACACGGATCGAAACCGAACTCCGACTGTGATCCGTCAAGACGTCAGTCCCCTGACACTGTCTGATTCTCTGATTCTCTGTTTCGGCGCCTTCCTCTTTACGACGGTTATATTTTTAATCATCTATGCCATTTATTTGAGACTCAAGTAAGAATCACATTCGACGGAACCAAACAATGATAAGAGTATTCTTAATATTAATTGGAACCCTCGGATGTTCTTCGTTCAAGAATGATAACGAACCGAAGGATCCCCCTTGTCAGTCGGAAACTGTCGCGACTCAACTCGCCTTGTATCGGCCTCTGGTAACGAAGGGTCTTGACGATCACGGCCTCGCCGTTATGAAGGGATCCATCGGCGACTCCGCCCTATTCTCCTGTCTCGCCCGCGTCGGCGGCGCCGCGACATTCGACCCAGCGGTCTTGTTTACTGACGGTAAACCGATCAGACATCCAGATATCAATCCGGGGATCTCCGATACGCCGACGTCGCGCGACATGGTCGCCGGAATTCTCTGGTGTCTCTGGGACCTTCATCGTAAGGGCGAAACGGATCACGCGATCGACCTGGTCCAGAAGATGATCGCCTTCGGGAAGGGTCATCCGCTGACACATGACGCCGACGTCGGGTGGTTGTTTTGTACGGATGGCGATCGCGACTTGTACCGTATCTCCGACGAGGCCTGGTTCGGGAAGTGTTTCATGACGCCCGCGGTCATCAAGGATATTTACCGGGTCGCGAAAATGGTCGGCGTCCCATGCGACGAGACTTGTCAGTATTACACGAAGATCGGAACGAACCTCCCATTCGATGGAACTGGGTTTCGTCGACATCTCGCCGTTATCGCGACCGTGAGAAACGGCCTGGTCGAGGGCGCGATCAATGATAATTCTCTGAAGATCGTTCTCCAGAACGCCGCCGACTCCCAGTCAAGAAACGCCCTGTATCAGGCGTCCTTCCATCTGTTCTCAGATGGCGACCAGGCGGCCGCGTTCGCCGCTCTGGGCGACGAGTCTCTGTTCCCAAGGGACCGCCTTCCCACATCATCGGAGTATTGCAGCGACTACCTGTTCCAGAGAGACCAGGACCTAAATGACTGGGTTCCATGTGGCGCTGACGGCGCCGCCGAGGGACGCGGGATCGAATGGATTTTCGCCGCCTCCTTGGCGCTGGGAGAGATCCATTGAACACTGACCAGGCCGTTCGACTTATGACCGACCTGGGACCGACCATCCTCTCGGTCGTCGGCGCGACCTTGGGAGTGACCTTCACCGGGTTCGCCGCCTTGGCGCGCGCCGCCTGGCGGTCCCATAACGGACGAATGGACTCGATGGCGATGGCGCTGATCGACCTGGCGAAGGGTATCGCCGAGTCGAAGGCGCATGTCGAGAGAGAACACCAGAAAATCAGGGACGTCGTTCAGGGACTTCGCGCCGAGGTTCACTTGTCGAACCGCGGAACTGAGGAGACTAAGACCGGACTACTAAGGGTCGAAGGCGCTCTCGACAGTCACAGGTTGACCCTGTATCAGCACATCGAAAAACTTGGTATTCTGGACGGGAAGATATCAAAATTGTTCCAGTTCGTCGACGCTCCGAGAAGGGCGACGGACAAGTATTGAAAGGACTAATCATGTTCATCATCGCCTTGATTTTTTTTCTCGGTTCGACGATCGCTCTGGGACAAGAGATCTCGGCCATCCCGGACTGTACTCAAGTGAACGAGGTCTTCATGACCGTCCCCTGGTTCGGTAAGGTCACGGCCGCGGTCGTCTCTGGAATGGGAGGGATCCGCGTTCTCGCCGAGGTTCTTTTAAGACTGGCGCCAGCGTCAAGGTACGGGATGATCGCGACCGAGGTCGCGGGCGTCATTGGACTGTTCGGGATCGGGACTCCGAAGGGTCCGAGTAAGGAGTGTCCTAAATGAAACAAGGAATAGCTCAGACCCTCGAACTCTTATACGCGGTCGACGCCCTGGCGAAGTGTATTGTCGAGGCGAAGAAGGACGGAGTCCTCAACATCTGGGACGCGCCGAAGTTCGCGGCCTTGATCCTTCCAGCGAAGAAGGCCGTCGAAGGCGCCGACCAGATCTCGCTGGAGATGAAGGACCTCGACCCAGTCGAGATTCAGACTGTTGTAAACAAGATGTTCGAGTCGGTCTCGGCGCTGGCGTCGGCCGTCATCTCGAAACCAGCGGCGCCCGCTTGAAGATCGCCAAGATCATTATTCACTGTTCCGACAGTCCCGACCAGATCGACATCGGGGTCGCGGAGATTCGGCGCTGGCACATCCTCGACAGAGGATGGACGAATATCGGTTATCATTACGTCGTGAGACGAAACGGAACCGTCGAACTCGGACGGTATGAGAACGGCGACTCGGTGCTTGAGGGTAAGGAGATCGGCGCCCATGTCGCCGGTCACAACTCGGACTCTCTCGGAGTCTGTTGGGTCGGCCGCGACAAGATTGGGATCGACCAGAAAATCTCTCTCATTCATCTGGTTCGTCATCTTATGACACTTCACCAGATCCCCGTCTCCCAGGTCTTCGGTCACTCTGAATTTAATTCGGCGAAGACCTGTCCGAATCTCTCGATGGATTCGATCCGGAAGGCCTTGGCCGCCCTGGGGGTCGCATGATCGAACTTCTGAAACGCGGGATCAGATTGTCCTGGACTTGGACCTTCGGTCCCGGGAAAAAACCGCGCGGCCTGGCCGAGGTTCTGATCCGGAAAATATTAAAACGCGCGCCTTGAAACCTCGCGGTAAATAAGAACTGGACGCCATAACATGGTGTTCCTGTTGTCTTATTCATACAGACTAAAGTTTGATCTTACTTCATATCATTACGCGTGATAAGTCGCGATTGAACACGGATCACTTCGCGGCGCCCTTTAGAGGAACATGAATATGAGAACGGACAAGGCGAACCTATGTTTTTATTTGACGATCAAAAACGGCGACAATTACTCCGAGATCAGGATCCCAGGAGTAAACAAAGTATGCGGCCAGTGTCGCGGGAAGGGTACTCATGCAGCGATCGACGGTCACGGTATGAGTCCCGCTGAACTCCATGACGACCCGAACTTCGCCGAGGCGTACTTCTCCGGACAATACGACGTTCGATGTGAGGAGTGTCACGGAAACCGCGTCGTCTTGTCGATCGACTGGAAGAAGATGTCCGACGAACAGCATGAATTAGTATCAGCGGAACTGGAAGGGGAGGCCGGATACGCCGCCGAATGTAAGGCGGAGAGGGACCTGGGATGTTAAAACAAAAGTTCCAACGGAAGGCAACAGGTCGGCCGCGTCTCGTCAATAAAGACGAATCGATCCGCGTCGGATTCACCGTACCAGAACAGTTCTGGATCAAGGTCGTCGCCCAGGCCGAACTCGAAGGAGTCTGTTACTCGAAACTCATTCGGCGCGCGCTGGTCGCGTACCTGAACGATCAACAGAAGGAGTTCTAATGTGGAATGTGGACGCCGCCCTCGCCTAACCTAACAAGGTGTTCGGTATGTTCGGCGAGGCCAGCATAAAAACCATATACCCTTCCACATAATGCTCGCATGGTATGGATGGCTTTTAAAGTTGAGACATACCGGAAACGCTCAACGTGCGATCCGGTTCCGGCTTTAGCTTTAAAGCGAACGCCCGATTCTTCCCATATTAAGGCCGACCAGCTTGGACCTTGCGGCGCGCCTATATAGTTCAGGTATTCAGATTGCTCGCCACTGCATAACATCACGCATCCCATAATGTCATGCTGTTTAATAATATTTTTAATTTGATCCATTGCCTCTTTTAATTTTGGATTTACTGGGTCGAGGGTCATGGTCGTCCCTCTAATTGCCTGGCAATCATCCTAATCTCATCTGCAACATTTTTTGCATCGATAATATCTAATAGTTCTAGGGAACCAGCAAAACATCTCAGTAAGTCGGCCATGTCTATTATGCGTATATACCTTTGACCATCCGGTTGTGTAAGGATACTTGTTGTTATGATTCTAGGATCTTTATTATTCACGGCTCCTCACCCAGCAAATCAGCATGTTTTCTTAAAAACTCGTCGACTAAAGAGTTCGTCGTGTGCGGGGTCCACATTCTTTTCGCCTGCTTTAAATACACCAGCGCGATCTTAAGTTCGATCTTAAGACGACCGATCTCGGCGGACATCTCGGATAATTGTTCTGTGAACATAAATTCTCTCACCATCTCACATACTTGATCTGTAATTACACACACTCCAGTTCTTTAAGCGCCCGACGAAACGCCTCGCGCTCAGCGAGATATTTTAATTTATACCATTCCCGGTCTCGGCCGGTGGTCGGGTCGTTCATGTCGCGTCTATTACTGTAATCGTCCGCCGTCTTCAACCATGACCGTGAATGATCCAGAGCGTTTTCCAGTTTTTCGTTACGACTCTTTAGGCGATGGATCTCCTCGATACACTCGGATAATAAAACACCTTCCTCTGTTGGGTCTGGGTAAATAGTCACGGCTCCTCCCGTTTCGCCGCCTTATTACGGCGGTTTATTCTTACCAGGTCGACGACGAATGTATATATGACGACGTATCCGATAACTGTCGGCGGGATCAAGAAGAACGCCGCGATCAAGAATAGTCGCGTCATGATTGCGTCCTTAGTAGTTGTTTTGTCTTCTTCGTGTCGCCGGTAAAAATGTATTCGATCATCGACATGAAGAACGGCGAGACCGCGAAGGCCGCGACCCAGAAAAACGGTTCGACAAGACACTCGAAGAAGAACGACGCGACCGACAGAGGGACAACAGCGATGATCGATATGAACCAGATCACCAGAAAAAATCGACGGATCATGTCTTCCCCTCCTTGATCGTCCAGGAGGTCGAGGACTTCCCGCGGTACTTCTCCAGGTCGACGCCCGCCAGGCCTGGGACCTTCTTATAATCGACGTTCCCCGCCCTGGTGACTCTTGTCAGTGAGACCTGGCCGACGAGGACTCTGGGATGGTCGATCCCCACGGCCGCTATTAAGTTCGCTCGCGCCTCCTCAAGGTCACTGGCCGCGAGTTCGGATCGGGACTTCGCCGCCTTCCAGGACTCGGCGAGGGCGACGACATTCGGGTCGTCAATCTTCGCGGCGTCTCGGTCGGAGAGTTCTGGCGGGATCCGAGTCTGGACCAGCGCCCAAAACGCGGAGAGTTCGGCCAACAATTTTTCGATGTATTCCGGATCCGGAAGAACCGGGATCAATGCGAACGACTGTTCCCCGTCGAACGAATAATAATCGACACGACTGGCGCCGGTCGCAAGGAGTTGATGTTGTAACTGGGGGACGTACTTCTCCGGGACAATACCGTCCAGCGCCTTCTGGTGATCGTCCTTACCAGGACACTTGATCTCCAAAACGACGTCCGCCTCCGCGTTCCACCCGTCGAGACTGGCGCGGATGAATGGGAATTCTTTATGCGAGACGAACGCGACTGGCATGTCGAGACCAGTCACAATTTCATAATTGGCGCGCGCCTTCGGTTCCAGATCGTTACCGCGTTTAGTCGCCCAGTTCGACTGATCTCTTATTCTTATCCCAGTCTTCTCCTCCCAGAGTTGATACCGTGTCGCCCATGGCGACACGCCCATGACGACAGGCGCATCGCTCGCGCCCAGTCCTTCTGATCTCCATTTTTTCCAATCGTCCATATTTATCTCCTATTGATCTGGTAGGTGTAACATTGTAGAACATGACCAAGCAAGTCGTAAAAGGGAAGGAGTCCCCGTGTCAGACATCGCTATGAAGTCCCTGAAAAACTGGCTGGCGATCCCAGGGAACAGGATGTCCCGGATCGCGGATCTGTTGGGATACAAGTCGTCAGTCGTCATTGACCAATGGATACGCCGAAACCACATCCCGGACTTCCGGGTCGAACAAGTCATGGAGATCTTGAAGAATGACAAGTCTGTTAAGTCAAGTAAAAAAGGGTAAGATCCGTAAGCCGTATCTGGTTCTGTTGTATGGACCAGACGGCGTCGGGAAGTCGACGTTCGGCGCGATGGCGCCCAGTCCGATCTTCCTTGGAACGGAACAGGGAACGAATGAACTGGATGTCGAACGACTCCCAGCGCCGTCGACCTGGTCGGATGTTCGACTCGGCGTCACTGAACTGACGAACGAAAAACATTCTTATAAAACACTTGTCATCGACTCGGCCGACTGGCTGGAACCGATCCTTCACCAGTCAATCTGTGACCGTCATAATGTGGCGTCGATCGAACTCGCGGCCGGAGGATACGGTAAGGGATACCTGGAGGCCGTGACCCAGTGGTCCGACTTCACGAAGGCGCTGGCTAAACTCCGCGACACGCGCGGGATGAACATCATCATCCTGGCACATTCGGAAGTCGTGAAATTTAATGATCCGTCCACACAATCCGAATACGATCGATACCAACTCAAATTGTACCGGAAGTCCGCCGCCCTCCTTCGCGAGTTCGTCGACTCGGTTCTGTTCGCGACGTTCGAGGTCCATTCCAAGAAGGAAGGACAGAGGACCAGAATGTTCGGCGACGGTGCTAGGGTTATGTATACTGAACGCCGTCCCGCGTTCGACGCGAAGAATCGATGTGGTCTTCCTCTGGTTCTCCCTCTATCCTGGGATGACTTCGACAAGGCGAGTCAAGTCGATCACGCCCTGGACGCGGGACCTCTCGCCGATCAGATCAAGGCCATGATCTCAGAGATCAAGGATCCGGTTCTGGTCAAGGCCGTCAATGATTCAATGATCGGCGCCGATGTCATGAAACTATCAGCGATCAAGAACCGTCTGGAAGTCAGACTCGGTCAGTAATTAATTCACTCAAATGATGGAGTCAAGAAAATGGCGAACACGATCAGGTCAGGTAAGTTCACAGCGCGCGTCGTCGATTACGGCGTAAAAGAATCTAAGGCCGGTCTCCCGCTGGCGAACGTGCGGTTCGCTTGGAAGGACGGCGACCAGTCGAATCAATACAACTGGACGGGGTCCTTCAATGAAGGTAAGGCGCGCGAGATAACCTTCGCGGCCTTGTCGGCCTGTTCGGTCATGATCCAGGAACCAGGGAACCTGAACAATCTGGTCCCGAAGTTCTCTGTCGTCGGAGTCGACGCACTGGCGGACGGACTCTCCTCTGATCTCCTCGACACGACCAAGGACGTTCAGATCGACGTTCAGATGGAACTCGGGACAGACGGTAAGGAATATGCCAAGATCGCCTGGGTCAATCCGCTGGGAGGCGGTAAGTTCCAGAACGCCATGAGTCGCGACGACGTCAAGGTCAAGTTCGCCGGGATGAATCTTAAAGCGGATCTGCTCGCGGCGCGACAGACTCACGGAGTTAAGGTCGACGTCTCGAAACCAGTGACCGCGGATGATCTCCCGTTTTAAATCTAAAGGAATAAATTATGAAGTTCATCTTTAACGCCCAGCTTCTCCTGGTATTGTGCGCCGGTATCGCGCTTGGGTCGTTCATGGTCTGGACTCATGTCAAGGCGGACAATGCTCTGGGACTGGCGACCCAGTGTCAGAGTAATCAATCCAATCTGACGAAGGAACTGAACGAACATATCCTTCCCCAGGTCCAGAAGGAGATTGAAAAACTAAAGGTCGTGAAAAAAAATGATCCCTCAGATCGAAAATAAAACTCTAAGCGTGTCCGACATCGGCCGAAAGCTTGTATACATTCCAAGCCATGCGAAGGACGATCCGTCTCAGTGGGAACACGGCCGCCTATATAGCTTTAGAACTGGAGGCGCCGTCTTCGTCTGTTTTACGGGGATGACAGGCCAGAGATGTGATCCAAGTAATCTGAGATGGGGATAAGATGAACATCGGTAAATGGTGCTACTCTCGATACGAGGACGCAGATTTTCGCGACGTCGAGACACGCGATGACGCGATCGCCGAAGGCGCCGCCGAGGCGCGCGACCAGGACGCCGAGAGTTTCTTCATCGCGCCAACGGTCCCGCCCAACCTGAATAAGATCGTCGACGTCGACTCAGGTTCGATCCTCGATCGGATCATCGAAAACGACTATGGATGTATGCCGGAGAACGGGCGATGGCTTGACGATGTTTCGGCCGAACAGACCGTCGAACTCGACGCCCTCCTGGAGGGAGTCATCGTCTCATGGATCAGAAGACACGGACACGAACCCGACTGGTTCGGCGTCGGCCAGGTCGAGGAGATCCGAGTCGCGGACTGTCCGTCTTGAAGACCGTCATCGAGATCAGCGACTCGAAGGACAACAGAGTCAAGGTTCGCTTGACCTGCGACGTCAAGGATCCGGACGCCTGGCTGGCGAACCCGGTATCCTTGACTCTCGCCCAGAGAGTCACGGCCGTCGCGATCGAGGCGATTACTCGTTTCATTGCGGACGAGTTACCTAACGGGAGTTCTATTCGATGACTATGCCAGAAGAAATAGTTTGGTCCTTAAACAAGACAAGAGATTTTCTTATTCAACTCATGAGGACCAAGGCTATAGGCGGATACAATGGGGTCCCGCCAGAAGTCCGAAAAGTTGCCAGGTCATGTCTGAGACACTTCCCATTCCCTCACGATCTTAAAGTTTATGACGATAAGAGAGACGGCGGAATAGTCTCGATTTTCGATCAGCCCAGAACCAAGGTTCCAGACAGCGAGTTACCTGAATAATGGAACTAAGGCCGTACCAGGAGGAGGCGATCGCCGCGATCCGAAGGGAGTTCGCCAGCGGTCAGAAGAAGGTCCTTCTGTCACTGGCAACAGGCGCGGGGAAGTGTCACGGCCGCGGGACGAAGATCCTTCTTCACGATGGATCAATAAAGAATGTCGAAGACGTTCAGGCCGGAGACAGACTCATGGGACCGGACTCCTCGCCGCGACTGGTAAGGTCCCTGGCGCGCGGTCGCGAAGAACTGTTCCGAGTTATCCCAGTTAAGGGCGATCCCTGGACGGCGAACAGATCTCACATTCTCTCTCTGGTAAATTCGTCGACCAGCGAAAAATGTAACATCTCGATCCATGATTATCTGTCGTCTGGGAAAAACTTCAAATATCTCCATAAACTCTGGAGAACTGGCGTCTCGTTTCAGGAGTCTTCGACGCCATTCGATCCATACATGGTCGGAATATATATCGCCGAAGGGTCAAAACACTTCACTCAGATCACGAACCCAGACGAAGATCACTTCAGATCGAAACAACAGGGATGGCATAAAAATCATTGCGACTTGTTAAGGCGTCATGTGTCTTCGCTTGAATCGCGATGGATCCCGCGCGATTACCTGATCAACTCGGATACTGTTCGACTGACTGTTCTGGCTGGTCTTCTTGACGGCGATGGATACCATGACGGCCGCGGAGGATACCAGTTTTCAACTCAGCACGATCATTTAAAGAACGACTTCCTGTTCCTCGCGAGGTCATTGGGATTCGCCGCTTATGCCGCCGACAAGATTGTCGGCGGTAAAATATATTATATTATCAATGTATCGGGAGACACATCTCGGATCCCATGTCTGATCAAGAGGAAACAGGCGCCATCTCGCCGCCAGATTAAGAGTGTTCTTAGGACTGGTTTTTCTCTTGAGTCGATCGGCGATGAAGACTTCTTCGGGTTCGACATCGACGGAGATCATCTATATATCCTCGGCGACTTTACCGTGACCCATAACACTTTGATCTTCTGTCGCCTGAAGAAGGCGGTCGCCGAGAAGGGGAATAAAGCGATCTTAGTCGTTCGCGGCCGCGACCTCGTCGCCCAGGCGTCCGCCCGTCTTGAACGCGAGAAGGTCCCTCACGGCGTCATGATGTCTGGTCATTGGAACTGGAACCCTCGCGCGCCCATTCAAGTCTGTTCTGTCGACACGCTGAGATCGCGCGGCCTTCGTCCCGACGCCGACTTAGTCGTGATCGACGAGGTTCACCAGGCGACGTCGGCGTCATACAAGGCACTGGCGGACCTGTATCCTAATGCTTATTTTCTCGGCGTGACCGCGACTCCGTTCGTCGACAAGTCCCTTCGTCATGTCGCCGACACGGTCATCGCGCCGATCACCATGTCCGACTTGATCGCCCAGGGATACTTAGTCGCGCCGCGTTACTTCGCGCCGAGTGAGACAGACTTGACCGGAGTCCGTGTCTCTCAACATTCCGGAGATTATGTTCAAGACGAACTGGCCGACCGCGTCATGGGGAACTCGAACCTGACCGGAGACATCATCCAGCACTGGCGGCGACACGCCGATGGACGCCCTTCAATCTTATTTGCCGTGTCGATAAAACACTCGCTTAGTATCACGGCCGAACTCAACGCGGCCGGGATCACGGCCGAACACATCGAGGCCGGAACCTCGGACGAAGAACGTAAGGCCGTTACCGAACGCCTCGCCAAGGGCGAAACGAAGATCGTCTCGAACGTCGGGATCCTCTGTACCGGAGTCGACATCCCGCCAGTCTCATGTCTGATCATGGCGCGGCCGACGAAGTCTCTGAACTTGTTCATCCAACAGGCCGGACGCGGGACCAGGAACTCGCCTGGGAAGACCGACTTCATCATCATGGATCACGCCGGGAACGTCCTTCGACACGGCCTGATCACAGATGAACGCGAGGCGAACCTCGACGGTAAGTCGAAGGGATCATCGACGTCCGCTGGCGTGACTCCGATCGCCAGATGTCCCGCGTGTCTGGCGGTTTTCGCCGCGTCCATAACCGTCTGTCCGTCGTGCGGCGCACAGAGAACCACGGTCTCGCGTGACGTCAAGACGGTCGACGGCGAGTTAATTGAATTACAAGTCGGCGGAGAGTTCGATATAATGCGACGAATTGAACGAATAAAAGAGATCAGAAAATACCGAGGGTACAAGACTCAGTGGGTCTGGCACCGCGTCATAAAAGAATTCGATGAACCAACGGCGATCAAATACGTCAACGGATATAGGCCTCGGATCGACGGCCGAACACCAGGCCTTGGTTCATGATGTTCTTATATATCTTGGATGTCGCCCAGGCTTTAGACTCTGGAAGAACGCGACAGGTCGCGCCCGTTCATTTGACGGAAACCGGATCATATCTTACGGACTCAAGGGATCTCCCGATATCATTGGCGTCGGACCTGGCGGACAGTTTATCGGGATTGAAGTCAAGACCGGAAACAGTAAGTCGACGCCCGAACAGGCGACGTTCGCCAAAGTCTTGAACGCCATGGGCGCCAAGGTTTTCGTCGTTTCATCCCTGGAAGATATTGTTGAAGTGTTAAAAAATGTATAACCTCGCCTCCTGAACTTCCCAGATTTTCGGAGATGGCGGCGAATGGATAAAGTTGATCTGTCTGAGTTCGCGTCGTCGATGAACTTCTGTCCTCCCGCCTGGGACCTTGACGGCCGGATTCATCGGTTCGATCGTCAGGGTAATAATAACGCCTGGTACATCGGGTTTCAGTTGTTCATGTCGAAGACCGGGGATCCCATGCGTGTCGCCGTATTCGGAGACTGGAAAACAGGCGATAAGTATGAATGGAAGTCAGTCAACGGCGGCGCCTCTAAAGAAGACCGCGACGTTATAAAAATGAGACTGGCCGAGGCCGCCAAGAAGTCTGAAGAAGAACGACGATCGATTCAGAAGGAGGCGGCCAGTCGCGCCGCCAGTCTGATCAAGGAGGGTCGACCAGGACCGTCGCCCTACATTGATAATAAAAAACTGTCAAGTCTTCATGGCGCCTTGACCATCCTCGGCGACGACGGCCGGATCCTTCTGGTCCCCATGCGAGACATCGACGGATTTCTTCACGGCGTCCAACGGATCGCGCCAGACGGGAGAAAAAAATTCGTCTTCGGCCAGCGTGTCTCGGGGACGTTCCATGTGATCGGCGATCTTAACGATTCCTTTATTTATGTCGCTGAAGGATTCGCGACGGCCGCGACCATAAGAGAGGCGACCGGACGAACGGTCGTCGCGGCGTTCAACGCCGGGAACCTGGAGGAGGTCTCGCGCGAGATCAAGAGGCGCCATCCGAACAAGGCCGTCATGATCGCCGGAGACGACGACCGCTGGACGGAAGGAAACCCTGGCCGGACCAAGGCCGAGGCCGCCGCCCGCTCCGCCCTCGGCGCGACCGTCTTCCCCGTCTTCCGGTCCCCAGTCGAAGGCCAGACCGACTGGAACGACCTTCTGGTCTCCGAGGGTATGGACTCAGTCCGCCGCCAGTTAAGCGGCGCCTGTGAACCCGAACCGACCGGATATATCCCGCTTGGGTTCGACGAAGGGACTCACTTTTTTTTCGACCTGGGGACCAGGAACATCTTGAAGGTGATCACCTTCAGCGAGACCGAACTTCTTCGTTTGATGAAACTCGAATACTGGGAGACCGCGTATCCGTCCGTCAAGGGCGGCGTTCGCTGGACCCAGGCCAAGTCAGACTTGATCGAGTCGTCGAAGTCGACCGGTCCGTTCGACGTCTTCAGGATTCGCGGTACAGGGGTCTGGCGTGACCGTAACCGCACGATCCTGAATATGGGCGAGTCCATGGTCGCTGACGGCGAACACGCGTCCATGGCATCATTACGGACTCAGAACGTCTATGTGGAAACTAAGAACCGTCTTCCGCCTGTACACCAGAAACCGCTGACGGCCGCCGAGACTGGCGCCCTTCGCTCCGCCTGTGAGGGTCTCAACTGGAAGGATCCCCGGTCTGGCTGGTTTCTGGCCGGATGGATCGCGATCTCCCGGATCGCTGGCGCCCTCCCGGTCCGGCCTCATGTCTGGCTGACGGGCGGATCCGGGACGGGGAAGTCGACCGTCATGGACCGCCTTATCTCTCCCGCCCTCGGGTCCCAGTCCGGGAGGTTATACCTTCAAGGCGGAACGACCGAGGCCGGAGTTCGCCAGTCGATCAAGGCCGACAGTCTTCCCATTATCTTCGACGAGTTCGAGACGACCAACGAGGCGACCAAGGAGAGGACGCTTGCCCTAATCGAACTCCTCCGCCAGTCCTGGTCGGCGACTCAAGGTCATGTCGTCAAGGGATCGGCTGGCGGACAGGCCGCACATTACGCCATGTCGTTCGCCGGTCTGGTCAGTTCCATCCGGATCGTCCTGGATAACGACGCCGACAGGTCCAGGTTCACAGTCCTGGAACTGGCGCCGCATGGCAGCGACCAGGAACAATGGTCC